>Ga0197142_1004601_pt1 | contig 11096 bp, 5 predicted proteins | sample GBS60_MetaG_FD_148614 | JGI IMG/M metagenome (GOLD analysis project Ga0197142, IMG submission 148614) | Sediment microbial communities from Great Boiling Springs, Gerlach, Nevada, United States - GBS 60_MetaG | ecosystem: Environmental > Aquatic > Thermal springs > Hot (42-90C) > Sediment... | reverse complement strand
CGAAGGCAAATCGCTTGGTCGGAAACTTATGACTGCTTGTCCGGCGGAATTGGTTTTCGTCTCGCCTTCAAGGACAGTTTCCCCGCCATAGCCTTCACCCCACTCAAAGCCTTCATGTTCGTCAACGATGGGCAACCTTGACACTATGTAGAGAACTTTTGCGCCCGCAACGGGCATCCCGAAGTAGTATTGGGCTGAGACCGTGACAATTACCTTCTCCGATCGGGAGAAGCGGCGTCGTTCTGGCTTGACAGTGACTTGGACTTCAGGTTTGCGGTAAGCAGCGACGACGAAACTGCCCACCACCTTGTCGTTTCTTCCGTTCCTTGTCCCCTGTCCCATGTCCCTTGTCCCGTTAATTTGTGGTGCCGCTTCAATGGTGTAAGTTCCCGTCGGCGCTTCATCGTTGAGAGTGAACGAACCTGAGAACGAACCGAAATCGTTCGGAGACACTTGAGCGCGATGGACTATGTTTCCGTCAGGGTCTCGGATGAGCAGGTCAAAAGGTTCGGGACGAGGGGTGCGGGATGGGGGACGAAAAGTCAGTTTGACAGGACGATAGCCGTTTGGGGTTTGCTCTCGGACAATGCCTTTGAAGTGAACTTTATTGCCCGGACGGTAAACGGGTCGGTCAGTGTAAATCGTGCCGAAGAGCGATCTGCCAGAAGCGACCAAATCCGTCAACTCATATTCGCTCAACGCTACCCAAGCGATGGGTGAAACTTTTGAGCCACTCCGTTTGGAAGCGACGAAGAAGCAGCCACCTACATCGCTGCTTACACCACTCAAAGTCAACTGCGCCAATCCATTTGCGTCGGTAACGGAAGACGCAACCAATTTGTCGCGCTCCCGACTAACCAACCTTTCCTTGACCCAAACCGAGACCTCAACATCCTTGATGGGTTCGCCTGTTTTCAAATCAGCAGCAAACACTAAGGCAGATGGCTTTCCGTTTCGGTCACTTCCTGCCTTAACAACCAACCCCACCCTCGTCAGTTCAACCAACGCAATGCGCTCTAAATTCCCGACCGAAATGCGGACGAAGTAAATGCCTTCTGAGGGCAAAGGGATGGGCACAAATTGCATGAAGACACCTTCGCCATCCCTTTGAGTTATCGGTGCATTTGTCTCACTGACTTTCGTCAAGCAGGGCGAAAGTCGTCGCAGGGCATCCCTCAGTTCCCAAACCCCGCGCCACCAACCGTTCCTGACCTCTTCAAGGAAACGAAGTAAACCTGTCAAGGGCACAGATGCCGAAGTTTTTCCCATCTGGACTTGCCAGACTTGGATGCGAAGTTCGTCCGAAGGGACAAACCCACGAACTCCGACCTTGACGATTTCATCAGGATGGAAAACGGTTTGAGGGTGGATGAGTTCCAGAAACGGCTCAACGGGTTCAAGGGCGATGAGCAAGTTTCGTGTCTCGCCTTCCTTCAGGGTGAATTGTATGGCTTCAAGTTTGTGGGCGTAAGTTGATGCGGTGACAGTGTAAGTCCCGGCAGGCAAGTTCGGCAACTCAAAAGAGCCATCTTCTTTGCTCCTGACCTTCCAAGTCCCCTTCGGGTGGTCAAACCAAACTTCCGCTTTTTCTAAAGCCTGTCCGCTTTCGGCTGCAATGACTTTTCCGACCACTCGCCCTCGCGGGTATTCTGAGTGGATGAGTGCTGCCAATCCCCCCACAATCCAAGCCAAAACGAACAACGACAGCCACGCTTCGTGCCTCATTTCAACTCACCTCGGGCAAAAGAAAAACAGCCACCAAACATGATGGCGACCTGAAACGGGCGATGTCAAGGCGCAAGAAAAGGGTTGCAAGTTGTGGGTTGAGGGTTGCCGTGTGCTAAAAATCTGAACACGACCCTTCAACACGCAACTTCCAGCCCATTGCGCTACAACTTTAACGGTCTTCCAAACTCACGCTTCCAAACTCACGAGAGGAGGTTGACGAAATGCGAATGGATGAGCCTATGCGAGTGGTTCTTGAGAATGGCTGCGTCCTAATTGCGCAACAGGTAAAGGGTGCGCCTCTAATCAGCCTCAACGGTTTCGTCAAGGGCGGAACAGTTTGGGAGATACCTGAAAAGATTGGGAGCGTCAATTTGATGGCTCAGACCCTGAGGAGGGGCACGGAGACTAAAACGGCTCAGGAAATTGACGATGCGTTGGAAAGGCGCGGCGCAAGTTTGAGTTTCAGCGCTGGGCATGAAGGGGTTTCTTTCCACTTGAGTTGCCTTCCACAAGATTATGCCGATTGTGCTTCGCTTCTGGCGGAGATTCTCCTCAAGCCGACTTTCCCTGAGGGCGAATTGGAAAAGCAAAGGTTGCGGACAATTAATGCCCTCAAAGATGCATTGACCCGACCAGAAGAGGTCTCTTATCGCCGCTTCCTTTCGCTCGCTTACGACTCAAACCATCCACTGCATTACCCTGCTGATGGGACGCCAGAAAGCGTTGAAAGTCTTACACGGGAAGACATATTGACAGCCTACACGAGGGCACTTCACCCATCCCAAACCATTATTGCTGTCGTCGGGGACATGGAACCGCAAAGGATGTTGGACATACTGGCTGACAGACTTGCTGAATGTGAACCCCACAGCGACGAAAGCGTTGAGTTTCCAAATGCATCCTTGCCCGAAAGGACGCAGCGGGACTATGTGAACTTGCCAGACAAGTTGCAATCATGGATTGTCATGGGGCACAAAGGTTTGCGTCGGACCGACGAACGCTTTTACGCTGCCAATGTCATGGCGACAATCTTGGGTGCTGGCTGGGGTCGTTTGTTCACGCAAATCCGCGACAACCAAGGTTTGGCTTACGCTGTCGGCGCTTCACTCCAAACAGGTTTAGTTGAAGGTCCGTTCATTGTGAGGATGGGCGTTAACCCGAAGGATGTTGACCGAGCCATTGAGAGCGCCACTGATGAGTTGAACAAAATCCGAAATGAGCCACCGACGGACGACGAAGTTGCCGATGCCAAAAACTACTTGCTCGGTCGGCTGGTGCTAAGCATGGAGACGACAAGCGGTATGGCATCAATGCTCGTTACTTGTGAACTTTATGGGCTCGGCTTGGATTACCCGCAGCGGGCAAAAGACTTTTACGCCCCTGTGACTAAAGGGCGAGTCCGCGAAATCGCCGAGGAGTTGTTGCACCCAGACAAAATGGCAATCGCCATCGCTGGACCTTAAGCCCAGACAAGACGGCGATTGCCATAGTCAGCCTGTGACAGTCTCGCAAGTTTGAATCTGATAAGGCTTCAAGGATAAACGACGCCACCAATTTGAGGGTTCCAGTTATCTTCGGCGCCTCCACCAGGCGGACCGGCTTCTGAACGGGGGTCATTAAGCACTGCCCAGTAATTGGGGTTGTATTGTTGCACTGCCCAATTGGTCGCTGCCGTCCAAGTAGTGTTCGGACGACGCCATTTCACATGCCCGTCGCAAAAGATGAAGTTGCTGCCCAAGGAGTGGTAAATGGTAGGATTGTTGACAGGGATGGGTGGGTGAGCGCTGGTGGCGCCTAAACTGAAGTAGACACTCCCATTACGGGCGACACTTCCGTTAGTCCGTTGAGCCCCTTCGTAAACTAAAATGACCCGCACTGGTTCTTGTATAGCCGCATCGGAAGCCCCATCAAAGTAGCCTGGGATGTTGGCTGAACAGGGAGTGCGGGTGAATGCCTGCCCTGGGTGGGCAGCACGCACATAATCGTTCATGATGTAGTTTTGACCAGGCGAGTAAGTGTTGTTTGCTCCGGGTATAGCATTGGGGCATGACCAGACATTTGAACCTGGGTTATTGCTCCGCATCCGAACATACGGCCAAATGCCACCCACATCTTGCCCTAAGCCAGGACCTGCTGACTGAACCCAACCGTTCAGGGGGAAGCGACAGACTGTTGGAGCACCAGGGTCGCCATACATCCTCTGACCGCCTGGTGTTGGGAACTTGCCGTCATAGTCTTGGGCATACATCTGAAAAGCCATGCCAATGTTCTTCATGTTGCTGGTGCAGACGGCTTGGCGGGCTTTGTCCCGCACCCGGCTAAAGACCGGGAACAGGATTGCCGCCAGAATGGCGATTATCGCTATCACGACGAGCAATTCAATAAGGGTGAACGCTGACTTTGACGGATAGCGGTTACTTCTGAAGGTGCAGCCCCATAGCATGTTAAATCTCCCTCCTTCCGTTGTGGCTCTTCAATTTGTGTCCGACGCTACAATTATGGCAGCCTTTTCACGAAAAAGTCTCAAGGCAGCGTTAAAACGCAGTTAACGGCAAATCAAGCAATTTCTCGGTGGTGGTGAGTGAATGCCTAAGAGGTTCAGCGTCTTGGTGATTGCGTTATTCGCTCTCGCTGCGCTCATTTACTTTTTGAAGTTGCCTTCATATTTGCCTCTCGTCTCGCCTGTTGACCAAGCCTTAAGGAAGTTAGCAAAAAGTAACGAGCCGAGAGCACGGTTGGCTGGACTCCTTGAGTTGCGGGAAATTGCTAAAGAGGGCGCTATGACTCCATTGCAACGCGAACAGGTGCTCAAGAGATTGCTTGAGGTCGCAACCTCTGACCCAGATGAACGGGTGCGCAGCGAAGCCTTGAGGCTTTTGCTGACCTTTGGTGAAAGGGGCAAAAAATTGCAGGAAGTTCTAATCCAAGCCCTTAGTCGTTCCCCACAGGAAGCAACCCTTGGAGTGGAAGTTTTGCCTCAAATCGCTGACGAGGGCACATGGCGGAGGTTGATGGATGTTTTTGAGGTGGAAAAAGACCCAACTGTGCAGGACAGGTTATCGCGCATCTTGTGCAAAATGCCAACGACGGTCTGGCGGGATTTTTGTAATCGGCTGGGTAAAGAGCCTCAACGGTGGCAAATCGTTGCCGATAAATTGCCCTCACCAACAACTTCGTTCCGCTCAACTTTGGTTCAATGGGCGCTGAGCGAAGACATGAACCTTCGCAAAGGTGCTCTCATGTTGCTCGCTAAATTCCCTCCATCGCCTCAAGAGTCGGAGCAACTTAAGCCTTTGGCAAGTTCTCAAGACAAAACGGTTCGGGCTTTGGTCTTCAGCGTTTGGGCTCAGTCTCCATCTAAAGCGCTTGTTCAAGAACTTCGTAAAGGCTTGGCGGACGAACCGACCATCGCATACTTTGCGAGCGCTGCCTTGCTGAAATTGGGGGAGTTGAGACCTGAGGAGGGGCGAAAGTTACTCACTCAACCCTATGCTCCTCTTAGGGCTCAAGGTGCTTTAGCGTTAATGCCGTCCCGAGTGAAAGAAGATTGGCTGGCTCTCATAAGGGCATTAAAGGACCCAAACCCAGAAGTTGTCCGAAATGCGACAATCGCGCTGGTGGCGAAAGGTTCTTCGGGGCTCGCAGTTGTGCTTGAGGTTTACGAAAGGGAAAAGTCGCCCGAAAGGAGGGCTGCCATGTTGGCTGGCATGTCAGGAGTATCGCACCCCAAGGTTATCACTGCACTGGTGAGGGCACTACGGTTCGGAGACTGGAGGGAACGAGGATCTGCATTAGCAGGACTTTCGTTTCACAAAGACAACGCCCTGCCCATGCTGAAACAACTTGCCCAGTCCCCCAACAAGCGTGACCGATTGGCAGTTGTGGAGGCTTTGAACGCCATCAATACCCCAAACGCTCTAAAGTTGCTCCTTCAAATTGCTCGTTCTGAGCCTGACGAGCAAATTCGGTGCGAAGCCTTACTTGCTCTCAGCAATCAGCGGGTCAAGGAAGCAATCCCCCTTCTCGCCGATTTGGTTCAAAAGGGAGAGCCCTCAATTGCAAGCACGGCAGCACTTGGGTTGACAAGGTATGGCGAGGAAGGCAGGAAAGTTCTCAGGAGATTGCTCAACTCGGAGAGAAGGGAAACGAGGTTGGCAGCGGCAAAAGCGTTGGCGACGCTCAGTGACCCTTTCGCTATTGAAACTTTGAAGCAGCAGGCAAGCACCGATGACCTCGCACAGCGCATAACTGTCTTGCAATTGATGGCTCGCACTGGTGACGAAAGAGCGTTGCGAGAGTTGATGAGTTTCTTGAGCCACGACGAACCGGCGGTCAGGTTGAGGGCACGACTTTCCATCTATGCAGTGGGCAAACGAGCCATTCCTTTGCTCCTTCAAACTTTGGATAGTCCAGACAGCAGGTTGAGGGCAGAGTCGGCATTAATTTTGGGTGCGTTAAAGGCGGATGTTGCAAGGGAGAAAATCGCCTCTCTCCTGAAAGACCCAGACCCTCAAGTCAGGGAAGCGGCTCAAATGGCTTTGAGCCGATTGGAAGAACCAAGCCAGTAAGGGGGCGAGAAGGGGAAAGGGACAGGGGACAAGGTGACTTCTGCTTGGGAACCAGACTTTGTGTCCCATGTCCCCTGTCCCTTTGAACTTTCACACGGTTTCAGTCGCGGATTTCAACGACTTCCTTTCGTCGCCGACGGGCGGCAGCCTTCTTCTCCGCTTCCTTCCTCTCTCGCACTGCTGCTTGTGCTGCAGCCAATCGGGCGACGGGGATTCGGAAGGCGGAGCAACTGACATAATTGAGCCCAATTTCGTGGCAGAACCAAACGCTGTTGGGTTCACCGCCGTGCTCTCCGCAGATACCGATTTCAAGGTCGGGCTTGACGGAACGAGCCTTCTGGACACAGATTCTCATCAGTTCACCGACACCTTCACGGTCAAGGACTTCAAATGGGTTCGCCTTCAAAATTGGAGTCCCCTCTTTGCCGGGAACCTCTTCAAGATAGTCAGCCATGAACTTGCCTTCAACATCGTCGCGGCTAAAGCCGAAGACTGTTTGAGTCAAGTCGTTGGTTCCGAAGGAGAAGAAGTCGGCAAATTTGGCAATTTGGTCAGCAGTGATGCAGGCTCTGGGGACTTCAATCATCGTCCCAATCATGTAGTCAACTCGGACTCCAGTTTCAGCGATGACTTGTTCCGCCACCTCTTCGGCATCCCTGCGGGTGACAATCAACTCGTTGACATGACCGACTAACGGGATTTCAATCTTGGGCTTGGGGTTGTAGCCTTCCTTCTTGAGTTGGCATGCTGCCTCCATGATGGCTCGGACTTGCATTCGGTAGATTTCGGGGAAGGTGACGCCCAACCTGCAACCTCGGTGACCGAGCATCGGGTTGTGCTCATGCAATCGGACGGTCTTAGCCCAAATTTCTTCAAAGGTTTTGCCAAGCCGCTCGGCGAGTTCTTTTGCTTCTTCTTGAGTGTGGGGCAAGAACTCGTGGAGGGGCGGGTCAAGCAGGCGGATGATGACAGGAAGCCCGTCCATTTCTTTGAGGAGACCGTAGAAGTCCTCGCGCTGGAAGGGCAAAATCTTTGCCATCGCTTCTTCGCGCTCTTTGGGATCGTCGGCGAGGATGAGTTGCTGGAAGTAAGGGAGCCGTTCGGGTGCGAAGAACATGTGTTCGGTGCGGGCAAGCCCTATGCCTTCAGCACCAAGTAAGCGCGCAAGTTTTGCCTCTTCAGGCTTATCGGCGTTCGCTTGGACACCCAACTTGCGTCGCTCGTCAACCCAAGTCATGAATTCGGCGTAGTAGCGGTAGAGTTCGCTCTCTTCGGGTTTCATTTCGCCAGTGATGACGCGGATTATTTCGCTGGGGACGACAGGGACATCGCCCAAATAGACAACGCCATTGGTCCCGTCAATGCTGATATAGTCGCCCTCTTTGACGACAGTGCCGTTGACGGTGAACTGCTTGTTGGCGTAGTCAATGAGGATGTCTCGGCAACCGACAACGCAGGTTTTGCCCATCGCTCTTGCGACGACAGCAGCGTGGCTGGTTCGCCCGCCTTCACTGGTCAAGATGCCTTGGGCTGCGTGCATTCCTTCAATATCGTCGGGAGAAGTCATGTGGCGGACCAAGATGACCCGTTCACCGCGCTTTGCCCACTCAACAGCGTCGTCGGAAGTGAAGACAACGCGACCAGCAGCGGCTCCGGGGGATGCAGCAATTCCCTTTGCAAGGCGCTTCGCTTGCTTGAGGGCTGCTTCCTCAAACTGTGGGTAGAGCAATTGCTCAAGCAAGCGGGCATCAACCATCAAAACAGCGTCGTCAGGTGTGATAAGCCCCTCGTAAACCATGTCAACAGCGATTCGGATCGCCGCAATGCCTGTTCGCTTGCCAGTTCGGGTTTGAAGGATGTAAAGTTTGCCTTTCTCCACGGTGAACTCAATGTCCTGCATGTCCTTGTAGTGCTCTTCCAAACGCTTGGCGTAAGAGAGGAGTTCTTCGTAGATGTTGGGCATGTTTTGGGCGAGCCACTGGATGTCCATCGGCGTTCGGATGCCAGCGACGACATCCTCGCCTTGGGCGTTGGGCAAGTAATCAGCATAAAGCCCGGGCTTACCTGTCGCCGGGTCACGAGTAAAGCCAACGCCTGTTCCAGAATCCCAACCCATGTTGCCGAAGACCATTGTCTGGACATTGACCGCAGTGCCCAAGTCGTGGGGGATGTTGTTAATGCGGCGGTAACTTATGGCTCTCGGGTTGTTCCAACTCTTGAAGACAGCCTCAATAGCCATCTCCAGTTGCTGCCATGGGTCATCGGGGAAGTCGCGTCCTGTCCTTTCGCGGATAAGAGCCTTGAACCTCTGGACAGCTTCCTTGAGGTCCTCAGTGGTCAAGTCAGTGTCGCGGACTTCTTTGGGGTCTTTGCCGAGTTCCTTAGCCCTGCGAGCCTTAAGTTCATTGAGGATGTGCTCAAACTCCTCTCGGTCAACACCCATAACGATGTCGCCAAACATTTGGACAAACCGCCGATAAGCGTCGTAAGCGAACCGCTCGTCGTTGGTTTGCTTGATAAGCCCTTGGACAGTTTGGTCGTTAAGACCCAAGTTCAAAATCGTGTCCATCATGCCCGGCATGGAAGCAGGGGCGCCAGAGCGGACGGAAACGAGCAGCGGGTTTTCAGGGTCACTGAATTTCCGCCCAACCTTCTTCTCCACTTTCGCCATGTATTGTCGGACTTCGTCCATCAAGCCTTCAGGGAGTTTGCCGCCATTGCGGTAGTATTCGCGACAAACCTCAGTGGTGATGGTGAAGCCGGGCGGGACGGGCAACCCCAAGTTCGTCATTTCCGCCAAGTTGGCACCCTTGTTGCCCAGCAGCATCCTCATTTCCGCTTTGCCTTCCTCAAACAGGTAAATGCGCTTCTGCTTGCGAGCCACAGTCGCACACCTCCGTCTGCTTTTGGATTTTCGGGATAGCACTCGTTACTCGCACGCTCGCTCAAAGACCATAGCCGAAAGGCAAACAAAAGGATAACACAGCAGGGCGTAATGTAAACTGGGGCTTTACCCTGACACTTCCCTACTGGCTCGTTCCTTGCCTCAGAGCCTCAAAGTAGCGACGGACAAGCTGACGCTCTGACGGAGGAATTTGCTGACTGCTCAAGGCTTGTTCTGCCCGTCGCGTGTAAGCGGGCAAAATTCGGCTCAAAGGTATTCCTGAACCGCTCGGTGAAGGTGGTGCAATCACATCCTCGCTGTATGCTGGACCTGTCAGTAAAGGTTGCGAACCCGTCAATGCTTCTGGTCTCGCCCGAACATTCAACCTGACCTGTTGGCTGCCGATGTTGAAGTTTTCTGGTTGTCCTACCCATTCGCCAGTTCCCCAATCAGGTCCTTGACCTAAGCCCATGCCTGCACCGAATCCCTGACCTGCCCCAAGTCCTGTGCCGGCGCCGCCGGCTCCGACACCAACTCAGCCAAATCCGAAATGGGGGCGGTGACCCCGCCCCGAACCCTTTCAGGTTCCGCCTTCCTTCAGCCGCTTCACCGCCTCCAAAATTTGCCTCGCCAGTTCGCGAATTTTCTCGTCATCGCCATATTGCTTTGCCAGTTCCTCAAGCGCTTTTTCCAACTCTTTGAGCATCCGTTCCAGTTCCTCGGGCGAAACCTGTGGGATTTGGCTTTCCTGCAAGTTCTCAAGTTGCTTTTGCAATTCCGAAAGCAACTTCATCGCCTCTTGGAAGTTGGGGTCACTCATCAACTTGCGCAGAAACTCCCGCGCTTGTTCTGAAAGTTGCAATGCCTTCATCATTTGCTGCAGGCTCTGAAGTTGCTGCTCAAACATTTGCCGCTCAGCAGTCGTCAACGGTTGACCTTGCAAGTTGCGCCCTGATTGAAGCATCTGCTGCAGCATCGCTTGCTGTTGCTTCAGTGCTTCCATCAACTGCTTTAGTTCCTGCTGGCTGAGTTGCCCCATGCCGCTTAAAGCCCGTTGAAGCAGTTGCTTTTCGGCTTCAAGGAGTTTGCGTTGGGTTTCTGTCAGGTTTCGTGACTGAAGTTGACGCTCTATCTCCCGCATCCTCTCAAGCAAAGCCTTCGTCTCTCTCATCTGCGAAGCCATCGCTTTCTGCTTCACGCTCTCTTTCAGCGTCTCGGCAGCAGTTATCGCTTTCGTTGAAACTCGCTTTATGTGCTCTTGTGATTGACGCTGCAACTTTTCCGCTTCAGATAACAACTTTTCTGCCTTGACAAGGGCTTCCTTTTTGCTCAACCGTCCCCTCTGCGACCGCTTGTAAAGTTCACGCAGTTGATGGGCTATGGCTTTTTCAAGTTCGGTGACTTCAGGCTCTTTTGCGTGTTCAACAATGGGCTTGAGGACTTGGTTGAGGTTCTCAACAACTTGTTTCGCTTCTTTTCGGTCTTGACGGAAAGAGGCAAGGAAAGGCAGCGGCAGTAGGGGTAGGAAGTTACTGACCAACAAAGCGACAAGCAGAAGTGCCATTGCCCCATGCCACACCGTCAAGCGAAAACGAAAAATTTGGGATGGTCGCACTGATGCGAGATGGGATAAAGCATCTTCGCGCAAGGGTTCGGTGAAAGGGGTTTCGCTGCACAAAAGCGCCGTAGTAACACGGTCTTTGAGTTCAGCCCTTCGGTCAATCAACTGAGCCACCGCTTCGGCTGGAAGGGAACGAACAAATGCGTAGACAATGCCCGAAAGGATACCTATGGCGATTGGTAAGGCAACAGAGATAGGCTCTGCTTCCCACTTGCCAAGCCAATCGCCCAAATCGGTCAGCAGGGCGAGGATGAGCCCAATCGTCCCACCAACTGCTGAATACTTCCATGCCAAC
>Ga0197142_1004599_pt1 | contig 11101 bp, 12 predicted proteins | sample GBS60_MetaG_FD_148614 | JGI IMG/M metagenome (GOLD analysis project Ga0197142, IMG submission 148614) | Sediment microbial communities from Great Boiling Springs, Gerlach, Nevada, United States - GBS 60_MetaG | ecosystem: Environmental > Aquatic > Thermal springs > Hot (42-90C) > Sediment... | reverse complement strand
TAATGCAACTACTCTTGGTTTTACGGCAACTTTTCCTTCTAATACTTTAACAGTACTTGTTTTTTCGAATGGATCAACTTCCACTGCAAAAGTTGTTCCACGTACGCCCGCAATTGCAGTTGGTGTTGCCACTTTAAAATCTTCTTTTGTTGTTGCCTTTTTAATGTTCGCTATCATGTTTCCATTTTGCATTTCTAGATTGGTTTCTCCACCCGTATCACCAGAAAGGCTTTTTACACTTAAATAGGTCATTTCTTTAACTCTAATAGCAGAACCACTTTTAGTTTGCAAATCCACTTTACCATTTTCTGTTTTAATAGAATCTTCTTCGTAAACAAACATACCCATTTTTGCTGGTATTTCTTGAGCTTTTCCTTGTTCATCTTTCCGAATGATTTTTACATCACCGGTAACAAAAGTAATAATCAACTTATTTTTTTCTTGTGTTGTTTGCTTTTGTTCTTTACACAACGGTAATAAAGCTATTACCATACTGATAAAAATGATTTTTTTAAACTGAATCATTTTAAACCTCCTACTAGTTCTTTTTTATTCAAACGTAATTTCTTTTATGTCTTCTAAATTAACAATAAAAACACCTGTCGTTGTATGTAGAATGATTTTGTTTCCAATTTGGGATGCTATAACACCTTCTAAGATTCTTCCATCCACTAAATGAATCTTTTCTACCCTTTTATTATAGACCTTTTCTATGTCATTTTTGTTCGTTGTATTAGGAATTTTTGACAAATTTTCCCACAATTCTTCATTTTCTATAATTGAGAAATTTTCTTCCATCTCTTTATATAAGACATCCAAATCGGTTTTTTTTGCAACTTTTTTTTCAATTTTTTTATTTTTTTTGTTGAAAAGAAATATATAATTTGATGTTAGAAAACCTTTATTTTTTAATTGTATATAACCAGACTCAATTTCTTTTGTGTAGATTATTATGTTTCCTTTGTGTAACTGAATCTCTGTTTTATCAGAATCATTCTTTACGTAAAAAAAGGTACCACGAACCCCAGCAATTGCAGAGGATGTTTCTACATAGTAATTTTCTTTGGGTTTTAAAGATTTAACATTATGATAACTAATGCCCTGTTCTTGGAAGATCTTCCAAAGGTTTTCGGATTTTGTTAGTGTAATCGTTGTATTTTCTTTGATTCGAATTTGAATTCTTTTGTCTAAAATAATTTCTATGCTACTTTTTTCATAAGTCTTTATTGTAGAATTTTCTGGGATTGTTGATCCTTGGTAAACTGTTTGATTTGTGTTCATAGAAATTAAATCAACTTTTCCTTTTATAAATATTACAACACCAATAATTTCTTTCGATTTCGAAGTTAAATTTTGAGGTTGCCAAAGAGTTACATCGAAACTAAATTTTTGCTGATAAAATAAAAATATAATGATAAAACCAAAGATAAAAGAAGCTGCAATTTTGATAAAATCTTCATAATAAAAAGTTTTTTTAGGCAAAAAGGTAGGTTCATTTTGTTTATTAAAATAAAACTCAGGGTTAAATTCTGGTACCTTGATTTTTGGTTTTACTTTTAATATTTCTTCTAGTTTTTCTATATCATTATTATTTTTCATAATTCTCTGCTCATACTATTTTAGACATTTGAATTAATATTTTTTGCATAAATTTCATATCATTTTTTTTTCTTTTGCTATTTTTAATAATTTTTTTTGAATTTTTTGTAATGCCCTTGTTACAGAAGATGGACTTTTATCGATAATCTCTGCAATCTCTTCGATTTTTAAGTTCGATTGATATCTTAAAACAATTAGAGATTTTTCGTAGTTATCTAAGTATTCCAAAAGTTCATTTAAAACCTTTTCTTTATAGCTTTCGTCTTCTTCTTTTATGTAATTTTCTTCTGGATTCGATGTATTTTCTTTTGAATCTATAGAATCATCATAATTTATTACAACGAATTTTTTTAATTTTCTGTAATTATTGATGAACAAATTTTTTGCAGTTTGAAATAAATATATCTTAGCTTTACTTTTGTCTTTGATTTTATTTTCGGATGCCTTTTTAATAAAATTTAAGAAGGTATCTTGCAATAAATCACAAGATAATTGATAATCTTTGGACATTCTATAAAGAAAGATTAAAATCTCGTTTGCATATTCATCATAGAGTAATTTTATAAAATCCTTTTCGGTATTATTGTGTAAATCCATACCTTTTTAAAAACTATTAGTTTAAAAATATAAATAAAACTTATTTGTCTACTCATTTATTTTTGTTAATAATTTTCATTTTAGAGATATTATATTATGTGAAGGCAAGAATAATGTCTTTAAGCTTATTGATTTGGGTTAAGGGCATCATGGGTCAAACTTATATTATGTCGTATTATAACAAAAGCTTTGTTGATGAAGAACCAGCTTCTTCTCAAGAGTTGTACTATCTTCAAGAACTTCATCAAAATCTGTATAACATAGATTTTTTAATTATGTATAAAGACAAAAAAAAAGAACATTCTTTAAGCATTGATCTTGATATATTTTTGGGAGATTACAAATTTGAGTTATTTGGTGGCAATTATTTTCTAAATCCCCTATGGAATAAACTGGTTTTTCTAAGAAAAGACTTTTCGAATGAGGGGAATTTTCTTCAAAAAAGAATTTTGCAAGGGATTTATGTTTCTTTTTGGAATTATCAGAATTTTTTTTCTTTGGGCACTTTTTATTTAGAAGATTTTAGCAAAGGTATTTTTTTTGGTAACAAAAATAGCATATTTTTGTACGATTTTTATAATAAAAAATATGTATTTTTTAATCAATTTTTATATAAAAATTTATATTCTTTTATTAATTTATCAGGAGAAAAAAAAGATATCTATGGTTATTCTATTCTTGATTGGAATAAGGATGATCATCATATAAGTTTTTTTGTTGTTAGAAAAAATTATTGGGATCATTATGATTTTTTTACAGATAGCTATCGAGAAAAAAATACAAGTTCATCGTTTTATTCAAATTTTAATTATAAAAATATATTTATAAATAATAATATAAATTATTTTTATAAAGGTAATGTAATATTTTTAAAAATTCAATCCGATTTTGTTGTCTACAATAATGACAAATTTTCTATTCTTGCTGGAATAAATTATCTAGAAAAAAAACTTCAAAAAGAGATAAAGAATGATTATCGATACAACATAAATCTTTTAATTTCTGATGATCTAAACTATTCATTTGATATCGAAGGAAACAAAGAAACCTTGATTTTTAAGTTTAAAGCAGGTATGGAAAGAAAGTATAGTTTTTACTGGGGTTTATTCTACCAACACTATAACATCAACATTATAGAGAAGTATTTTGATTTTTTTAATGTTGCAATCGATCCCTATTACAATCAAAGTTATTTAATTGAAAGAACTTATCTGGGTATTTTGCTAGAAAGTCTAATCAAACTTAAAAAAATCCAGTTTTATTGTAATTATAATTATCAAATAAAATTTATCCAATCCAATAAAAAAGAATTACATTTTATAGACGTAAAGTTATTAGCTAAATTTTAATTTATTATAGTCGAAAGACTTGTATTAGATGGATAATAAAAGCAATAATTCCCGATATGATATAAAGTAATAACAAGATAAAAATTGCTGTTGCTGTTGCTTCTAAACCAAATTTTAAATATATTACTAGTAGAATTGAAACGATAAATACTATTAATAAAATTACTCGAACTTTGCTAAATCTTCTAAACAAAGAAACTTGTATTTTACTGTATCGAATTGTACTTACCATTAAGTAAGCACAAAAAATATAGATTCCAATAAATAATAATTTAGGAACAGTTAAGTGTGCTTCGAATAGAATTAAAGGCATTAAAGCTACAATTAAACCACCAATAGGAGAGGGTAAACCATCAAAGCTATCTTCGCTATGGGATACATTAAAACGTGCTAAGCGAAATGCAACGGCTGCTGGATATAATCCAGCTAATATAATTCCAATAGGTATAGTCATGTTTCCAATTGTCCAAACTAAATCGTGTAGGATTAACATATAAAATAGAGCACCAGGAGCTATTCCAAATGTAGTTAAATCTGCTAAACTATCAAGCTGAGCACCAATTTCAGATGTAGCATTTAGCATCCTTGCAACAAAACCATCTAGTCCATCTAATAAAGAAGCTAATATAATTAATAAACTGGATATTTTTATTAAATTCGGGTTGTTATGAGATTGTAATACCAATAATGTTGCATAGAAGCCCAACCATAAATTTCCTAAAGTAAATAGATTGGGAATCCATTTTAAACTATTTTTTAAAGGACTAATCATAAAAATAGAAATTTTATTAAAAGAAAATTCATCAATCTTTTTTTTAGGAATTTAGGCTTTTATAGAAAGAATTCGAATTTACAGAAAAATCCAATTCTGCTCTATATCCATTTATAAAATAATAATATCCTAATGTTGCTACCATTGCAGCATTATCCGTACATAAAGTTTTGTTGGAAGGATAATAAATTTTTACGTTCATCTCTTGGGATAGGTTATTTAGTAATTCCCTTAAACGTTGATTTGCAAGAACACCACCTCCAGCTTCTATATGATGAATATTTGTTTTAATAATGGTTTTTTTTAACATTCTTATTATGAGTTCGAAACAAGATTCTTGAAAATCATAACAAACCTTGTTTAAATTTAGTTGGGAATTTTGTTGAACTAAATAGAGTAAGGCTGTTTTTATACCAGAATAAGAAAACGTAATATCTTGGCTATCTTTAAGTATCTTACCAAAAAATGATTCTTGATTATCGCTATTATAATAGCTTTTCGCATATTGTTCTATTATTGGACCGCCAGGATAACCAATTTTTAGAATCGAGGCAGCTTTATCGAAGGCTTCGCCTATTGCATCATCTTGGGTATTGCCAATCATTTTTAATTGATTTAATCCATCCACGCGAAAAATTGCAGTATTACCACCAGAAAGAAGTAGTCCTAAAAAAGGATAAGTAGGAGATTCTTTTCTGTCTAAAAAGTTTGCATAGAAATGTGCTTCTATGTGATCAATATCTATTATTGGTATGTTGGTGATACAATGAAGGACTTTTGCAAATTGTGCACCAATCATTAGTGATCCAATCAAGCCTGGTCTTGTTGTAACAGCAATATAGTCAATTTCATTAAGTGATAGAGAAACATGTTCCAAAGCTTTTTCGAAAACCTCGTTTATTTTTATCAAATGAGATCTGCTAGCAATTTCTGGGACAACGCCAAAAAATTTTTCGTGTTCTTTAACTTGAGAATATACAACATTCGATAGTATTTCTTTTCCATCCTTTACAATAGCAATACCTGTTTCGTCGCAAGAAGTTTCTATTCCTAAACCAATCATATTATTTGCTTTTTATAAGGGTTTGGTAAAATTCTGGATTTTCTTTTTCTAATAATAAAAGCACTTTGTTACATTTTACCCGAAGATTTTTACAACTTAATTGAAATAATTCATAATCCGAATAGTTTTTAAGGTTTTGATCTAACTCTGCCTGATATCTTAATTGCAAAAAGTTTTTAACAACACGATCTAAATCTGTTTTTGTGGGCTCTGCACTACAATAAGTAAAAAATAAAAGCAATATAAAAATAATTTTACGCATCTTTGAATACCTCTACTAGTTCTTTTATATGACCAATTTCTTTAACGTCAATATCAAAAGAATCAATTTCTTTTTTCTGCGACGTTGGAATATAAATTTTTTCGAAACCTAAGTTGGCTAATTCTTTAATTCTAGCATTGATTCTTGGGGTTGGTCGAATCTCTCCTGTTAATCCCACCTCTCCTATAAAAGCAAAATTTTTTTTGATGGGTTTTTCTAAATATGATGATAAAATAGAAGCACAGATGGCTAAATCCAATGCTGGCTCGTGGGCTATCAATCCTCCCGCTAAGTTTGTAAATATATCTTGTTCGCTTAAATTCAATTTTAAAAATTTCTCTAATACAGCAGTTAATAATATTACTCGGCGAATATCTAAACCTTCTGCCATTCTTTTTGTTTGATAATTGGTCTTCGATACAAGGGCTTGGACTTCTACTGCTATGGCTCGACTTCCTTCTAAAATAACAGAATAAACACAACCCGGAGAATTGATTCTATGCATTTCTTGCGGAATAGTCTGGATAATTTTTAATCCTTCTGGAATCATTTCGAAGATCGCAACTTCTCCAATGTTTCCAAATCGATTTTTTATGGCACGTAAAATTCTGTAATGATTCAAACGATCGCTTTCAAAATATAAAACAGTATCTACCATGTGTTCCAAAAGTTTAGGACCTGATATAGTTCCTTCCTTAGTTATATGACCAATCAAGATAATCGGAATGTTAGTTTTTTTTGCTATTTCCATTAGCTTAAAGGCTGTATATTTTAGCTGCGAAACAGTTCCAGGTATATTTGCATCTTCTAGTTGTATTGTTTGAACAGAATCAATAATGATTAAATCTGGTTTTTCTGTGATAATATTGTAGATAATTTGATTCAATTCTGTCTCTCGCGAAATTAATATATTTTCGCCTTGAATATTCATGCGATTGGCTCTTAGCTTAATTTGTTCGGGTGATTCTTCTCCCGAAAAATACAATACCTTTTTGTTGTTTCGAGAAAAATGTTCCGATAAACTCAACATTAAGGTAGATTTTCCTACACCAGGCTCACCACCAATAAGAATAAAAGAACCAGGAACAAAACCACCTCCCAAAACTAAATCTAAATCAGCAATACCACTAGAAATTCTTATATTTTCTTTTGTATCTATCTGAGATAGCTTTTTTAATCCATTAGGATTTTTGTTTTGTATTAAGTTTAGTTTTAAGATTTCGTTTTCTTCTATCTCTTCGATTGTATTCCAACTCCCACACTTTATACATCTTCCCGTCCAACGAGAATAGATTTCTTTGCAGTTCGTACAAATGTATTTGTTTTTTGTTTTTGGTTTCATCTAATTATATAATACTACTTTTTTTAAAAAGTTAACAGAAATTTTTTTAAAAAACTTCCGATGTTTCGAACGTTTCTAAGTTGTCGAATCGAAACATTTCTGGTCTATAAGCTAATTTAAAGCTACCAAGTGGACCGTTTCTATGTTTTGCAATGATGATTTCTGCTCTACCTCTACTTTCTATTGCTTCGGGGCTTTCGGGATCGGGAAATTGTTCTCTATGAATAAACATAACAATATCTGCGTCTTGTTCTAGTGCTCCTGATTCTCGTAAATCCGAAAGTTGAGGTCTTGCATAATCTCCTCTACGCTGTTCAACAGATCGATTCATTTGGGAAAGAGCTAATATAGGTAGGTTGGTTTTTTTTGCTAATAGCTTTAAACTTCGTGAAATACTTGCAACCTCCACTTGTCTTCCAAATTTTCTTGATTCGGGATCTGATAAAAGTTGCAAATAATCGATTACTACAAGACCAGGTTCTTTTCCTTGTCTTCTTAGTTCCATTTCTAGTTTTCGCGTTCTGGCAATACAATCCCATATATCGAGAGTTCCCGAATCATCAATATATATTGGCGAAGAAAAAATTCTTGCAATAGAATCCTTTAAAGCTTCTTGTTTGTTTGGTGGTATGTGTCCTTTTTTTAGATCGCTATGATTGATTTGTGCATCTGCGCTAAGCATTCTCATGACTAATTCCATCCTGCTCATTTCTAAAGAATATATGATCACTGGTTTTTGGTAGTACATAGCAATATTCATGGCCATATTTAAAGCAAATGTGGATTTACCCATACCTGGTCTTGCAGCTAAAATTATAAGTTCACCACCACGAATACCAGAAGTCATTCTATCTAATTCGAAAAAACGCGTTGGCTGACCAGTTAAGCCACCTCGGGCTTCTAGTAGTTTAGAGATATAATCAATAAACTCATCTTTTATATCTTCAATTGCAACAATTCCTGGTGTAATGCTTTCGCCAGTAATTTTTAATAATTCATCTTCTACATATTTAAGAAAACTTCCCTCGTTTTCTTGTGGTTCGTAAGCATGTTGTTCTAATTCTCTTAATTTTAAGATCAATTTTCTTCGCGTAGATAGATTATGTATGCGAACTGCATGATGTAGTGCATTGGTAGGAGAGATAACCTTATCACTTAATTGAAAAATATATTCTGCACCACCAGCATCTTCTAATAATTTGCGATCTTCTAAGTATTGAATTAACCTTACTGGTTCAATTTCTAAATTTGAATCACTTTCTTTGATTAAATTCTCTAGTGCTTCGAAGATTAATTGATGACCAGTTAGAAAAAAATCTTTTTTTTTTATGATGTTCGAAACTTGAAAGATAAGATCTGGGCGTATCATTATTGAGCCCAGAACCTGAACTTCTGCTTCTAAATCTTTTGGTAGGTCAATGGGTTGCAATGGAGCTGTCAGAAGAGCTCCTCCTTAAAAATTATTGGTTTTCCGTTGTTTGAGTATTTTCAGTTGTTTCTTCTATTTTGCTGTCTGGATGTGGTACAACTTTTACTATTAATGGTATAGTTACTTCTTCGGACAAATGTAGTTTGATTTTGTATTCTCCTAACTGTTTGATGGGTTCGTTTAATTGTATCTTTCTTTTATCGATAGATTTGCCTGTTTTCTCTTCGATTATTTTTGCAATCATTGAATTGGTAACGGAACCAAAAAGTTTATTTTTTGCACCTACACGTACTGCCACTTCGATTGTTCCCAATGTTTTGTAGCTTTTTGCGATCTCTTGAATCATTTTTTTTCTTTTTTGTTTTTTTATCTCTATCAATCTTTTTTGGTGTTCTAATGCCTTTCTGCTAGACTCGTTAAATGGTATAACAAGCTTTTTAGGAATTAAATAGTTTCTTGCATAACCATCAGCTACATTTTTTATTTCCCCAGCATCACCTAAGTTTGGTATATCTTGTTTTAAAATTACCTTCATAGTAAACTCCTAAAAATTAAAATGGAATATCATCTTCTGTATCATCCAATATTGGATTATAATCTACTGGTTCTTCTTGGATTTTACTAGTTTCTGCTTGATCCGAAGAACCAGCTGTATTACTTGAGCGTGGTGTTAAAATTTGAATGTTGTTGACTACTATATTAAAATTACTTTGGGTTTTTCCTTCTTCGTTTTGCCATGTATTTTGTCGAATTCTACCTTCCACCGCAATCTGCATTCCTTTTTTTAGATAATTTCTTGCAAAATCAGAAAGCTTTCCCCAAGTAATACAGTTAATAAAACTAGTTTCTTCTGCTAATTCGCCGGATTGTTTTTTATACTTTCTGTTATTTGCTAAACTAAATGTACAAAAAGAGTTACCTGTTTGTGCAACTTTATATACTGGATCAGCTGTTAACCTTCCAATAAGAATTACGTAATTTAAATCACTCATAAAGTTATTTTTTTGCTAAGTTTTTTAAAAAATATTGTAATACATTGTTACGAATATTCAATCTATATTGTAATTCTGATGCTTTTTCTTTGTCTAACAATATTTTATATTCTAGATATAATCCATTTGTATATTTTTTTCTTTCGTATTGTAAATCTTTTCTTCCTAATACATCAGCAACTTTGATCTCTGCATTAAATTCTTTTAATATGGATTCTACTTCTTCTTTTGCTTGTTCCAATGCTAACTCTGGATTCATTATTATTATTAAATCGTATTCTCTTTTGGTTTCCATAGTGCTAATCTAACCAAAATTTTTTATTTTTTTTTATGGTCAAGGGCTTTGTAGAATTTATAAAAAAAAATTCATATTCATTGTTATATTTTTTTGTTGAAATTGATAAAATTAATTTTTTAAGGTTTAACAAAAAATTAACAAGGAGAAGATATGATTAAAATTCATAAGATATTGTTTTTTATTTTAATAAACTTGTTATTCTATCATTGTAGCTATGTAGAAACGAATGCACATCAAAAACCAAAAAATATTATTTTGATGATTGGAGATGGGATGGGAATAGCTCAAATTACCTCGGGGATTTATTCGTATAATAAACCATTGAATTTTCTAAGATTTAAGAATATTGCTCTTATGACCAATCATTCTTACGATAATATTGTGACGGATTCTGCTGCATCTGCAACGGCTATGGCAACTGGTATTAAAACATACAATGGAGCTGTTTCTGTGGATCCACAAAAAAAACCTATAAAAACGATTATGGAATTAGCAAAAGAACATGGATATAATGTAGGGGTAGTTGTAACAAGTCCAGTAACAGATGCAACGCCTGCGGCTTTTTTGTCTCACACAGAAGATAGGAAAAATGAATTCGAAATTGCATTAGATATATTAGATTTAGAGCCAAACATCCTTTTAGGTGGTGGATTAAAATATTTTAAAGACAGACCAGATCAAAAGGATTTGCTCGAAGAATTTGCAAAAAAAGGGTATCATATTTATTTTAATTGGGAAAATTTATTAAAAAGTAATATAAATAAAAATAGTAAAATTTTAGGATTGTTTGCTGATTATGGACTTCCACCAGCTGTAAAAACAATGGCAAATCCCGATTCAAAATATTATGATTATTTAAATAGTAAAACTGATTTTAATAAATTTCGCTCACAGGATTATCTTGTTCAGATGACGCGCTTTGCAATCGACTATTTAGAATCTCAAAATAAACCTTTTATCTTACTAATCGAAGGATCTCAAATTGATTGGGGCGGCCATAACATGGATGCAAATTATATTATTGCAGAAGTTTTGGATTTTGATAAAGCAATCGGAGAAGCATTAAACTATGCAGAAAGAAACCAAAAAACCTTAGTAATAGTAACCGCAGATCACGAAACAGGAGGATTTACTATTATAGATGGTCAACCTGGTAAATTCGAAACAAAATTTATTCATTCTAAACATACATCCCAGCTAGTACCAGTATTTACTTTTGGTCCAGGTTCAAACGAATTTTATGGAATTTTTGATAATACAGATATCTTTAAAAAAATAAAAAAGCTATGGTTTTAACTTTTTTAATAAAATATTTTTGGAATTATGTTCTGGATATTCCAGAACATATTCTAAGATTTCGTTTAATTTTATCCCAATTTCTTTGCCAGAAAACCCTAA
>Ga0197142_1004598_pt1 | contig 11103 bp, 9 predicted proteins | sample GBS60_MetaG_FD_148614 | JGI IMG/M metagenome (GOLD analysis project Ga0197142, IMG submission 148614) | Sediment microbial communities from Great Boiling Springs, Gerlach, Nevada, United States - GBS 60_MetaG | ecosystem: Environmental > Aquatic > Thermal springs > Hot (42-90C) > Sediment... | reverse complement strand
CCAATAACTGAATACGGCAGAAAAAGACAGAGGCTAAGTTGATGGCCTTCGAGGAGGCCGCAGTTATTGTGAGGAGTTCGCTTGTCTACGGCTTCCATCCCATGGACCCTAAGACCTCGCTCCTTTTGAGTGGTCTCAAGACGGTCTCTTCCCTTACCCCTATTTTCGAGACGGAGTGAGGTCTACAATCTTGGTGGAAGATCTGTGCAAGTGCCTCGTCGAGTTGGCATTCCTGTCAGAGGCCCACCAGATCCTTCACTTAGGTGGTCCGGAGGCCATAAGCCGGTATGAGCTAGCGAGGAGAATTGCAGAAGCCTTGGGTTTCGACTCGTCCCTTGTGCCTTCAGCCAACCGGGGAGATCATTCGGTTGGCAGGCCCAGAGACCTGACGTTGGATGTCTCTCTAGCATTGAAAATCCTCCGAACGAGAACCAGGTCTCTCGAGGAGGTTCTTTCCCAGAACCCCTGATCCGAGCGCGGGGAAGTCTTACCCCGGAGGAAAGGGTGGAGCTTATTGAACAGCCCCATGGGGCATGTTATAAAAGGCGCCGAGAGAGGGGGGTTTGAAAGGATGAGCCTCATACTGTTATGCAATGACGATGGAGTGGAGTCTGAAGGTCTCCTAAGACTTGCGGATGCCATGATGGAAGTCGGCGATGTGCTGGTGGTGGCCCCAGACAGGGAGCAGAGCGCTTCCAGCCACTCTCTTACCATGAACCGGCCTCTGAGGATCCAGAAGCTCTCAGCCAACTTCTATTCCGTCAATGGCACTCCGACTGATTGCGTGCTCCTCGCTGTTCATGCCCTATTGGATGGCCGAAGGCCCGATCTTTTGGTCTCAGGAATAAACAAGGGAGGAAACCTAGGAGACGATATATTTTACTCAGGGACAGTATCTGCCGCGATGGAGGGAGCCCGGATGGGGATTCCCTCCTTCGCTGTCTCGGTGGCTGCTAGAAAGGACTTTCAATTTCAAGGGGCTTGCGAGTTCTCTGTGAAGATGGCCAGATGGATCCTGGGCAATTCTCCCCTGGGAACGGTTCTTTTCAATGTGAATGTTCCAAATATTCCCTCCCGCCTCATAAAAGGAGTAAGGATAACGAGACAGGGCAAAAGAATATACAATGGGGCTGTGAGGGCTAACAGAGACGAGAGGGGTCTCGTCAGCTATTGGATAGGTGGAGAGGAGCCAGGATACCTGGAACTCAAGGACTCGGATATAGAGGCGGTGATGGAAGGGTGGATCTCTCTCACTCCCCTGAGACTGGATCTGACCGACGAGCAGGCCATGTCGGTTCTCGGGGGACTCTTGTCCGAGAAAAGCCCATGGTGAGGGACTTTGAAATAGCTCGCAGGAAAATGGTGGAGACCCAGATCGCTGCTAGGGGGATCAGGGATCCTAGAGTCTTACAGGTGATGAGAGAGATCCCCAGGCATCTTTTCGTGGATGAAGGAATGTGGGATCAGGCCTACCAGGATCATCCCCTTCCCATCGGTGAAAAGCAGACCATTTCCCAGCCTTACATGGTGGCCCTCATGACAGAGGCTGCAGCCCCTACGCCAAATGACAAGGTGCTGGAGATAGGGACCGGCTCGGGGTACCAGACAGCGATCCTGGCGAGCCTCTGCAAGTGGGTTTACAGCGTGGAGAGGATCAGGTCTCTGGCAATAAAGGCGAGGAAGGTTTTGGATCAGCTCCGCCTTTACAATGTGTCCCTAAAGATAGGAGACGGATCCGAGGGATGGGAAGAGTACGCCCCCTACAATGCCATAATAGTGACCGCCGGGGCTCCTGAGGTTCCGAAGCCCCTCAAGGAACAACTGGCAGATGGTGGCCGCTTGATCATTCCAGTGGGGGACCGCTTCTCCCAGGTGCTTTACAAGATCGTGAGGCGAGGGAATGAGTTCCTTCAAGAGGACCTGGGTGGATGCAGGTTTGTGGATCTGGTGGGGAAGTATGGCTGGAGCCCTTAGATGTTGGTGAGCCCCGAAGAGCGAGTTCCGTTGGGGAGGTGGTTGTGGAAATCAGTTCTCGTGGCCATGGTGGTATCAGCTGTGGAGGGATGCGACGTGAAGAGGCGTGTCTCCCCCCCTCCCTCCATTCCTCAACAGAGGCAACCAGTCCAGGTCCCCACCATGGACACACCAGAACAGAGGGCCCAGGGAATATATCACGTGGTCAAAAGAGGTGAGACTCTCTGGCGTATCTGCAAGGCTTACGGGGCAGATTTGCAGTATGTGGCGGAGATAAACAACATAAGGGATCCTTCCCAGATTAGAGAGGGCCAAAGGATCTTTATCCCGGGAGCTCCCAAGTCCAAGACACCAGCTCAGGCCAGGATCGCGAGTCTTCCTTCGGGTGAGCCCGAACCCCAGATACAGACCTTTCAGGGAAAATTTGTGTGGCCTGTAAGAGGCGAGATCACCTCTCCCTTTGGTGTGAGAAACGGGATGAAACACTCCGGCATAGACATAAAGGCTCCTTCGGGAACCCCGGTTGTGGCTGCAGCTTCAGGAGAGGTCGTATACTGTGGGGAGCTCAGGGGCTATGGAAATGTGATGATCATAAGGCACTCGGATGAGCTCTCCACAGTTTACGCTCACCTGAAGGACATCCTGGTCCAGGAGCACCAAAGGGTCACACAAGGCCAGGTCATTGCCACTGTGGGAAACACAGGAAGGAGTGAGGGTGCTCATCTTCATTTCGAGGTGAGGGTCAAGAACGTGGCTCGAAATCCCCTTTTCTATTTGCCCGATTCCTCCCAGTGATGTGGAGGCCAGAAGTCGAACGGGCTAGTGGGCAAAATGCGCGAGTGGGAGGAAGGCCCAGCTGAGCCTCGGCTTGGGTTTGCGACCGGGGGGCAGCCCCCACGCCTGGAAACCGGCATTGGTCCAGCCGGAACATTCGCCCCTAGGTCACCCGACCTGGCCCAAGAGGCCTCACCGAAGAACCTCCCCCCTTTCCCTCGAGACCCCGAAATGAAGGCCTGCTCTGGGTCATTCGCCAAGGCCTTCGAGTCTGGTGGGTTAGCCCCAAAAAACACCCAAAGAAGTTTCAAGATACTCAGACTCAAGCCTGGAGCGAATTTGAGAGGATAGGGCAGGACCTCGTTGTATGGTCCCGTTTGGCCAAAGAGGTCATTGGGATAGCCCGGGCTGTCCACTGAAGGTGAATCGCGATGGAACTTCAATGCCACAGAGAGGATTGGCAGTCCTCTCCTCACTGATATTAACCTGAAGGGGCTTTCTCGTCACGATGTGGTTCTTGACTGGAAGAGAACTCGGCTGATAGGGTATTCACGCCTTATGGGAGGCGAGAGCGAGAATCAACTTGATGAGGATCAAAGGGCACTTCAAAGAGTCGGAGCTCGGAGGGCCCAGATGAACATTGGATCCATCTTCTGGCTCAGTTCCTACAAGCACGGTCCACTCACAGCGATTGTGGACGGACAAATGAGATTCACCTACGGGGAGCTCCTCAAGAGGGTCAAGTGCTTGGCTCGAGGGATGGTGGCAAAGGGCATGGGCAAGGGGAAGAAGGTGGCCATGATGCTCCCCAACTGTCATCAATTTGTGGAGGTCTACTTTGCGACCTTGGCCACCGGGGCCGTGGCTGTGCCAGTGAATTTCAGGTTCCTTCCCCACGAGATACGCTTCATTCTGGAAGATTGCGAACCTGACGCCCTTTTCTTCCACTCCTCGTACAGGGAGAGAGTGGAGAGTGCAATTGAGGGACTTCCCTTCAGATTATGGACTGTTACGGTAGAGGGAAAGGTTCCCTTTGCCGAGGACTACGAAGAAATATTGCGCTCTTCGCAAGGGCTTCAAGAGCCTCTGGAGATGATGGAAGAGGATCCTTGCCAGATCATGTACACCTCCGGCACAACGGGAACGCCAAAAGGGGCGGTAATACCCCATAGGGCTGTTCTGTGGAATCTGGTCAACACCATACATGGTAGGGAGGACAGAGAGGGAGAGAGGGCCCTTGTCATAGGACCCATGTACCACACCGCTGCCCTCAATAATCATCTCACCATCCAGATAGCTCTTGGTGGGACTTGTATCCTGGTCAGAAGCTTCGAGCCCGAGCTAGTCTTGAAGCTCATAGAGGGTGAGAAGGCCACGACCATATCAGGCGCTCCTACCATGTATCATATGCTCATGGAGCATCCCAAGGCTTGCCACTATGATCTCTCCTCAATAACAAAGTGCACATCGGGAGCTTCCACTCTTCCTCAAGATACCCTGAGGAGGCTCCAAAACTTCTTTCCAAGGATACAGGGTGTGTACGACGTTTATGGATGCACAGAGGCTTCTCCCACAATAAGCATCCTCAGAGAGCATGAGTCGAGATACAAGCCTGGATCCGTTGGAAGGCCCGTTCCCTTCGTGGAGGTGAGGATTGTGGATCATGAGGACCGTCCCCTTCCATTGGGTGAAGTGGGGGAGCTCGTCTGTAGAGGGCCGAATGTGATGCTGGGATATCACAATAACCCTCAGGCCACGGAGGAAGCTTTGAGAAATGGGTGGCTACATACGGGAGACCTGGCCAGGGTGGACGAGGAGGGTTTCATCTACGTGGTGGACAGGAAGAAGGATCTCATAATAAGCGGGGGTGAGAACATCTATCCACGGGAAATAGAGGAGGTGCTCCTGGAGCATCCCGCCATAGGGGATGCGGCTGTGGTGGGCTCCCCTGACCCCATTTGGGGGGAGATAGTGCACGCCTTTGTTGTGGTGAGGAAAGGCTGGTCCCTGAATGAGAATGAAGTCATCGAGCATTGCAAAGCTAGACTAGCTAGTTACAAGAAGCCCAGAAGGGTCACTTTTTTAGATCAGATTCCGAGGAATCCATCGGGCAAGATTCTGAAGACGAAACTGAGAGAGCTCGTCTCTACAAGGAACGAAAATTGGGTAAGGGGCAACTCATGACCCGGGACTCAAGGGCCGTCGTGCTCACTGGCCCTGGAAGTCTAGAGCTGAGGAGATTCCCACTTCCTCTCATTGGGGAAGAGGATGGTCTCCTGAAGGTCGAGCTAGTCGGGGTTTGCGGCTCTGACCCGGGAATATTTTCCGGAAGATCCACAAGGGGTCAGAGGCCCTATCCCATAATACTGGGTCACGAGATAGTGGGCAGGATAGTGGAGATAGGGGGAAGGGCCCAAAGGAGGCTGGGTGTGGAGGTAGGTGACAGGGTAGTTCTGGAATACGCTTTTGGATGTGGGTCCTGTGACATGTGTTTGAGTGGCAGTTACACCTTGTGCCACGCCAATTTCACTTACGGTTCCATGATCTCCTGTGCCGAGCCTCCCCATCTGTTTGGGGGATATAGCGATTACGTGTACATTCATCCAAGGGCAATGGTCCACAAAATAGGGGAGGAAATATCCCCTGAGGTGGGAGTCCTCATATGCGCTGTTCTTGGCAATGCGGTGAGATGGCTGAGGCAGTTGGGTGGGGTATCCTTGGGGGACTCCGTCGTCATAATAGGTCCAGGCCAGCAGGGATTAGCCGGAGTTGTAGTAGCCAGTGAGTGTGGGGCAGAGCCAATAATAGTTGTCGGGCTGAGCAGGGATAAGAGGAGACTGGCCATGGCGAGGGAGTTGGGGGCGCATTTGACAATAGATGCGGAAAAGGAGGATGTTTTCCAGCTAGTGTGCCACGCAACAGAGGGAAGAATGGCAAGGCTTGTCATGGATGTTTCGGGAAGTGAGGCCGGAGCCAGGATGGCCCTTGATCTGGCTGGAAAGAGGGCAACGGTTGTCCTTCCTGGTATTTACAAGGGCGATGTCTCCCTACCCTTAGACAAGGCCGTTTTCAAAGAATTGAGGATGCTCGGGGTCTTCTCACACGATTTCCTCGCTGTGAGGCCGGCCATTGCAATTGCGAGAAAGGGGAAGTATCCCCTCGAGAAGCTCATAACTCACCGCTTTCCCCTGGACGAGGCGGAGCGAGCTCTGAGGATCGTTGGCGGGCAAGAGCCCGGTGAAATGCCATTGAAGGTGGTATTAGATCCCAACTTGTGATCCCTTGGGGGTGGAGGCAATTGAGCCTACCCCGGGGGGTGACTCTAAAGAGGGCGAAAAAAATGGAAAAGGATCCCTTTGACTTGAGAGGAAAAGTGGCCATGGTCACAGGTGGCTCGAGAGGGATAGGGAGGCATCTGGCCATCTTTCTCGCTAGAAGGGGTGTATCTGTTGCCCTAGGAAGCCGGAACTTGGAAGAGTGCGAGTCAGTCGTACAGGAGATCCTTGCAAAAGGGACGGAAGCTCGGGGCTTCTTTCTCGATGTGTCGGACCCAAAGAGCATCTCTCGGATGGTTCAAGGGGTCCTTGCCTGGAAAGGAAGGGTTGACATTCTCATCAATAATGCCGGGACAAATGTGAGGAAACCAGCCCTGGATTTCACTGAGGAGGAATGGGACCTGATCATAGACACCAATCTCAAAGGCGCCTTTTTCTGTGCTCAGGAGGTGGCCCGGGCCATGATCCACGGAGGAGGCGGTAAGATACTCAACGTGTCATCCGCAGCAGGTGGGATGCCCGTGCCTTGGCTTGCTCCCTATAGCATAAGCAAGGCGGGTCTCAATCAGATGACGAGGATCCTGGCTGTGGAATGGGCCAAATACAATATAAGGGTCAACGCCATTGCCCCAAGTTACATTGAGACTCCCCTTACGAGGGAGTGGCTCAGGGACCCAAAGAGATACGAGATGCTTACCAGGAGGTCTCCCATGAGAAGGTTGGGAACCCTTTCGGATCTGGAAGGCGCTGTGCTCCTCCTGGTATCCGATGCCTCGGCTTTCATCACAGGCCAGGTAATATTCATCGATGGGGGAAGCAGCGCCGGATGGGCCCTGGACTGGGAAAGATCGACTGAGGGATAAGAGGGTGGAGACCACATGAGCTTTCCGAGTTTTCCCGAGTACATTCAACAAAAGGGGGCATCCTTCGGAAAAAGGGTATTTCTAAAGGACTTTGGCGAGGAGAGGGCTTACACCTACGAGGAATTTGCCCGGCTTTCGGCCAGGATGGCCAAAGGCCTTGCCACAATGGGGATAGGGGAGGGAGATAGGGTTGCGATCCTCCATCCCAACCATACAGACTTCGTCTTGGCTTATAGCTCCATTGCCCATGCGGGGGGAGTGGCCGTTCCCATAAATCCTCTCTATACACGGGGGGAGGTTCTTTTCATACTCCAGGATTCTGGGGCTAAGGCCCTCATCACAACTCGCAGTTTCAAGAAACTGGTTGAGGACATAAAGGGAGAGGCCCCGTCCCTGGAGCTAGTGGTTATGAAGGAGGAAGGAGAGCTTTTGATCCAGACCCTGGAACGGCTTTTGGGGACTCTGAGAGGGGAGCTCGTCAGGGAACTGAGTCCTGAATCTCCGGCCTTCATCTTCTATACTTCGGGCACCACAGGGAGGCCCAAAGGGGTCATCCTGAACCAGCGGAATCTGGTATTTGGCGGTGCAAATACCGCCCAGAATTACGGCCTCAGGGAGGATGACGTAGCTCTGGTTTGCCTTCCCCTCGTCCACATCTTTGCCAATGCTAGCCCGGTCTTGGGCTCTCTCAATGCAGGGGGGAAGGCGGTCATAATGGAGAGATTCCAGAGCGATATTGCCCTTGAGGCCATGGAGAGGGAGAGGATCACGTGGTTTCCTGGGGTTCCCACCATGTTCGCTTATCTGATAGAGGCATACCAAAGGGCGCCCAGGAAGATACCTTGTCTGAGGATGGGGCTTTCAGGTGGGGCATCCATGTCCGCGGAGCATCTGAGCCGTTTCCAGGAGATGTTCCAGGTGCCAGTGATCGAGGTATATGGTCTCACAGAGTCCACAGGACTTGTAACTGCCAATCCAGTCCACGGGGTGAGAAAGGTGGGCTCCATAGGGATACAGGTATCGGGGGTGAGCACCAGGCTCCTGGATGAAACTGGAAAGGAGGTGGCACTGGGAGAGGTTGGAGAGCTCGTATTCAAGGGTCCAAATGCCACACCGGGGTATTGGAACCTTCCGGATCTCACTCTATCGACCATAAGGGATGGGTGGGTATACACGAAAGATTTGGCCCGAATGGACGAAGAAGGTTATTACTTCATAGTGGGACGAAAAGACGAGCTCATCATATGCGGTGGATACAATGTCTACCCTAGGGAGATAGAAGAGGTCCTCTACCAGCATGAGTCCGTGGGAGAGGCTGCAGTGATAGGGGTCTCTCATCCGACCCTGGGCCAGGTTCCAAAGGCATTCTTGGCTCCCAAAAAGGGCCGTCGGATCGAGGAAGAGGTGATAAGGGAACATTGTGCCAAGTACTTGGCCCCGTACAAAGTGCCCAGATACTTTCAGGTCATGGATGAGCTCCCCAAAAGCTCAACGGGAAAGATCCTGAAAAAGATGCTCTCATGAGGGAGAGGTTCCCAATGCATCCCCTTCTGAGCGACGATCACAGGACATTCTGGGGAAAATGTCAGAGATATGCGAGGGAGGAATTGGCACCATTGGCGCGAGCCTTGGGCGAGGTGAACGATGTCCCAGAGAAGTTGAAAGCCTCTCTCGCATCATCCGGGGTGTATGGGCCCCTTTTCCCGGACAAGTACGGCGGGTGTGGGGTGAGCCCAGTAAAGATATGCCTGGCTAGGGAGGCACTTGCCTACGTTTACGGGCCAGCAGACACTACTTTTGCCATGCAGGGGTTGGGGAGCCATCCCCTGATCCTCGGGGGATCCGAGAGGCAGAAGGAGAAGTACCTGCCAAAGCTAGCAAAGGGTGAACTCCTCACCACCTTCGCTCTCACTGAGCCTGGGGCTGGCTCGGATGTGTCAGCCCTGGAAACCAGAGCAGAGAAGGTGGGGGATGGCTTCGTTTTGAAGGGGACAAAGCGATTCATATCCAATGGCTATTCAGCGGATATTGCCATTGTCTTCGCTTCTACGCCAGTGGAGGGGGATACCAGGGCCATCTCCGCTTTTGTCATGGAAAAGGGGATGAAGGGGTTCGAAGTCCTGAGGCGGATGGAGCTCCTCGCAAGCCACGACATAGTGGAATATGCCCTCAGGGATGTGTGGGTCCCCGAGGAAGCGCTGGTGGGAAAATTGGGGGATGGTCACACCCTTGCCATGAAAACCCTGGAGCTAATGAGGGTCTCTGTTGGGGCTGCTGCTTTGGGAATGGCCCAAGCTGCCCTCGATGAAGCCCTCTTGTGGGCGAGAAAACGCATTCAGTTCGGAAAGAGGATAGGGGATTTCCAGGGCGTCTCTTTCCAGATTGCGGATTCGGCAACTGAGCTGGAAGCAGCGAGGGCTCTCGTTTACACGGCAGCTCTGGAGAAGGAGGGGGAGTCTCCTAGGGCTCGGATCCTCTCTTCCATGGCCAAGGTATTCGCCACAGAGGCCGCCTTCAGGTGCATAGACAGGGCAGTCCAAATCCACGGTGGAGTGGGGGTGCTGAAGGGCTCCAGGGTGGAGCAGCTCTATCGAGAGATAAGACCTTTGAGGATCTACGAGGGCACTTCCGAGATCCAAAGGCTCATAATATCGAGAAGACTCCTGAAAGGTGGAACCCAATGACATTCGACCGAAGAAATTGTTAGAGCTACACGAGAAGGGGGAAGATCATGGATCCAGGGAAGTTCAGAGGGCTCATTAAAGAAGGCAGAGTCTACGATCTGGGCATGGAGTATTTTGTGGGGATGCCCCATCACCCAAATCACCCACCCTTTGCCTTCACCTTGACCAAACTCCATGGCGAGGTGGTATATCCAGGAGGAGTATCTGCATGTAACTGCCTTTTCACTACAGGGGGACATACGGGAACCCACATCGATGCCTTGGGCCACATAAGCTTGAATGGGAGGGTTTTCGGTGTAGGGGAAATAAGCCCCTTTCAGGACTACCACGGCCTAAAGAAAGGGGGAATCGAGACCGTCTCACCAATAGTGGCAAGGGGAATCCTCCTGGACATAGCAGGTTTGGAGGAAAAAGAGTGCTTGGATGAGGGCTACGAGATAGATGCTCGGCTCCTCTCGGAGGCGGAGAAAAGGCAAGGGCTAGTCATTGGGGAAGGGGATTGTGTCCTCATCAGAACGGGCTGGATCAAACACTTCGGGAACCCTCGAGCCTATGTGTCCCATGAGAAGGGATGTCCTGGCTTGGTGGAAGATGGTGCAAAGTGGCTTGCCAGTAGGAAGGTTTTGTGTGTGGGCTCCGACACCTTGGCCCTGGAGAAAACCCCCACAGCCCACCTTCCAGTCCATGTCATTTTGCTTGTGGAAAATGGCATTCACATAATGGAGGTGCTCAACCTGGAGGAATTGGCCAGTGACAAGGTATGGGAATTCTTACTCGTAGTCTCTCCTCTCAAAATAAGAGGTGGGACGGCCTCTCCAGTGAGGCCAGTTGCCATAGCATGAGGGGTTCTCAAATCATGAAGCTCAGAGAAAGGAGGAGGGGAAAGATGAGAAAGGAGAGGATGTTAGGTGGGATTTTGGCCATAGCGCTTTTGACCTCAATGTTCCTAGGGCCTGCCTCAGCGGCCGAGATGAGGCTGGTCATTGCGACAGCATCAACCGGTGGGACGTGGTATCCTCTGGGAGGTGGGGTTGCCAACATAATATCCAAGTATGTGCCCAATGTGACGGCCTCGGCCAAGCCCTCTGGTGCCTCTGTGGAAAACATAAGGAATGTGGGCACAGGGAGGGTTGATCTGGCCATAGTGATGCCGGATGCTGCCTATTTTGCCTTCCGAGGGGAGGCCAATTTCAAGGCGGACAAGAAGTACGATAACTTGAGGGCTCTTTTCGCCACATATCCCATAGAGGCAAATTTCTATACTGTGGAGTCAACTGGGATAAAGAAGTTTTCCGACCTCAAGGGAAAGAAGGTGGCTGTAGGCGCAGCTGGCTCTGGGACCGAGATCTTCAATAGAATGGTTTTGGAGCTTTACGGGATAACATACGATCACATAAAGCCTCAGTTCCTTTCAGCGCCCGAGGCAACCCAGGCCTTGAAGGATGGCACTGTGGATGCTGCCATGTATCTCCTCGGAACTCCAGCTCCCGCCATAATGGAGCTTGCAACCCAGAGGAAGGTGGTCCTCATCAG
>Ga0197142_1004596_pt1 | contig 11105 bp, 11 predicted proteins | sample GBS60_MetaG_FD_148614 | JGI IMG/M metagenome (GOLD analysis project Ga0197142, IMG submission 148614) | Sediment microbial communities from Great Boiling Springs, Gerlach, Nevada, United States - GBS 60_MetaG | ecosystem: Environmental > Aquatic > Thermal springs > Hot (42-90C) > Sediment... | reverse complement strand
GGCCTTGGTAATCTCCGGGTCGTCTGAGGGTGTTCGCCAGGCCCTTGGTCGGTTGTGCGGTGTCGTCTACGGCCATGTTTGGCTATTGCTTTCCGTCGCGGCGTTTTGTCGGTGTCGTTCGCCACTCCCGTTCGAGATTGTCTTCGGTCGCGGCATGGGAAGCTTACGCGGGTTTGGACGGAGGGTCACTCCGTGGGCCCTTCAACGCAAGTCACTGGCCACTTCCAGAAAGCGATCGATCTCCTCATAGGTGTTGTAGGCATGGGGACTGACGCGGACGCGGTCGGCCCGGGCATTGACAATGACTCCGTGCTGCCGACAATGCTGGACCACCTCACGGGCGGGTCGGCTCGGATGGATCAGCGAGACGATCCCGGACTTCTCCCGTGGCAGGCGGCTGCTGAAGACGGTCCAACCTCGCCGCTGGGCTTGTTCGCAGAGATAATCGGTCAACTGCAGGACCCGTTCGGCCACCTGTTCGATGCCCATCCGCAAGAGCAACTCCAACGACGCTCCCAAGGCGGTGATGCCTGCCATGTTGTAGGCTCCGCCTTCGTATCGGCCGGCGTGGGGTTTGAGCCGCAGCTCGATCCGGGAAAAGTCCCAGGGGTGGACCACGCTGAATGCTCCGATGCCGATGGGGTGCAACCGTTCGAGCTTCTCCCGGCGGATGTACGCCATGCCCGCGCCTTCCGGGCCTAAGAGCCATTTGTGGCCATCAGCGGCGAGGGCGTCGAGCGGAATCTCTTGCACATTCAAGGGCAAGACACCCAGGGACTGGATGGCATCGACGAAGAAGAAGATGTCCCGTTTCTGGCAGAACTCCGCCAGGGTGGCCAGGTCGTTGCGGAAGCCGCTGGCAAACTCAACCGAAGAGACACTGAGCACGCGGGTGTGCTCATCGCAGGCGGCGAAGAGATCCTCGCAAAGCAGGCGGGAGCCCCGACTAGCGACCCGCCGCACTTCCACACCCCGATGGGCCAGATTGAGCCAGGGATACTGATTGGCGGGATATTCCTCCGCGGCCAGCACCACATTGTCGCCGGTCTGCCAGGGGAAACCTTCCGCAATGAGATTGATCCCCCAAGTCGTATTCGGGATGAAGCAGATGTCCTGTGGGCTGGGAGCCCCGAGGAGCTGAGCGGCCCGTTGGCGCACCTGCTCGACCCGGTCGAACCATTGGCGGAAGGCGGCCACTCCGTTTTCGGCCAGACTGTGGGCGTACTCATGCAGAGCCTGCACCGCAGAGCGCGGCAAGGGAGCCACGGCGGCATGATCCAGGAACGTCCAGTGTGTTACCACCGCCGCGAATTCGTCCCGCAAAGCCATCCCGTCCATGATCTGCTTCCCTTCTGTCCCCGAGAGGCACCCCACCACCGGCAGCATCCGAGGCTATGGACGTCCGGATATGCGGGGGGTCTCGCCTCCGTCATCACGGTTATACTGCCGTGGAGCAGCAACTTGTACAATCCCTGCAAGGTCACCTGGCAGAGGATGGGATCCTGTTCCCGGGAGGGTAGTAGTGTTTGGGGATCCGGAACGGACGGCCTACGACCTGCGCTTCCGTTGTCTGGGCTTTCCGGTACGTGTGCATCCGTTGTTCTGGCTCGGGGCGGCGTTATTGGGCGGCTCGTTCCTCAAGAGCGGACTGCAATTCTGGTTGATCTGGATAGCCGTGGTGTTTGTCGCGGTGTTGATCCACGAAGTGGGGCATGCCCTGGCGTATCAGTACCATGGCAGTACCGCGGTGATCATCTTGTGGATGCTGGGGGGCCTGACCGTGGCCGATCGGGACCCCACGCGGCCCAAAGCGCGGATTCTGGTGAGTCTGGCCGGTCCGCTGGCCGGGTTTGCCCTGGCTGCCTTCCTCTACGGCCTGGCCCACCTAACCCCGTGGCCGGTCCGCGGAGCACCCCGGGAACTGGTCTTCGCCTACCACCTGCTCATCCTGGTCAACCTCTACTGGGGCATCCTCAACCTGATGCCTGTTTACCCGCTCGATGGCGGACAGGTCTGTCGGGAAGTTTGCACCTGGGTCTGGCCCGGCGCTGGTCGATGGCTCTCCCTCCAGATTTCCCTGTGGACGGCCTCCCTGCTGACCTTGTACAGCCTGCTGGGATGGTGGGAACAGACCCGCGGTGGAGGACCATTGACCCAGCTGTTACCGGACTGGGTTCCTATAGGTTCCTGGTGGATGGCTTTGCTCTTCGGTATGCTCGCCTGGCAAAGTTATCAGCTTCTGCTGCAGGAACGCTCTCGCTTTTGGTGAAACGCATCGGTCAGGCATTCCCGACGTTTGGAGTAGGAATGCTTACTGCTCTTGGTGAAACGTTTGCAGCAGGAACGCTCTCGCTTTTGGTGAAACGCATCGGTCAGACCTTCCAGCGGAAGGCCAGGCTTGTCGTTTGTCGGGGGGCTTCTGCTGTCCATTCTTCGGCGGGGCAGTCGCGGTTGCGGGAGGGTCGGTAGGCGACGGAGGCTGGGATCGAAGCGTTTTTTCGTCCGAGGAGCAAGCAAAGGTGTTGGACTCAGGGTCTCGAGCCGAAGCGTTTTTCCTCAGTCGAGGGGCGAGACAGACGCTGGAGGCGTTCCCACAATTCCGCATCGGTGGCTTCGGACCAGGTCAAATCCGGCATCTGGGTGAACCCTCCCTCTGCGGTGAAGTGGGCATGGGGAGCCAGACTCAAGGTCAGGGTGCTCAGCAGACGTGCACCGTGGCGCAATTCCAGACTGGTGAGGGTTGGGAAATCCTGGATATGAAACAGCCCCGGCAGATAGGGAGTGGGGGCATCCGTGACCAGGACGCATTCCCGGCGGAGTCGGCGTGCGGAGGGTCGTTGCGGCGTGTGGGCGTACACAGTCAGCGGCAGCAGCCCAGCTGAGCCCGGGGGTGCCTGGAGCACAAAGCAGGGGGCGAACGGTCTGGGGTTCTGGAAGGAGGGGGCTTCCCGTTGCCGGATCCAGTTGTTGCCATTGGAAATGAGGAAAAACGCCTCGCGGACGCAGACCTGCTCTTCCCACTCTTGTGCCGCCAGAAAGCGTACGCTCTCCGTATGCCAGCAGCGTCCTTGGATGCGCCAAGACAACTGGCAGCGTTCTGAGGACAGCAGAGACTGAGGCACAGGAGTGACCAGACACGCCTCGGTGTCCCGTTGCTGCGAGGCATTGAGGAACAAGGGGGCTTCGTGGTAGGGTCCGTCAGGCCATCCTTGCAAGAGCAACTGGGGTTGCAGGGCCGCCAGGGGTGCCAGTCGATACGGGGAGCTGACCAGGACCGCCGCCGCCAGTCCCCGCAAGGCACGCCGACTGAAGCAGTGTGCACTGACTGCTTTGTCACCCCACCGCATGGTCAATCCCCAACTGCGCCAGCGGAGGCTGCGGAGGTATTCCTCCAGACTCAATAGCGGCACGTTCAGACTGAACAGGGTGAAGTCCCGCCAACACAGGTGCACCTGTTGCGGGGGTCTGGTCTCAGGAGCAAGGCGGAAGTGCAGTTGATACAAGCCACCGGGCAGACGCTGGATATCCTGACAGGGCAAGGGGGTCTGGTCGGGACCACGCAGGGTGAAGTCACTGCGTCGGCTGATCAGCAGTTCCGTGCCGGCCAGGGTGATCTCCAGCCGCACGCCTTCCGCCAGCCACGGGATGGCGTCACACTCGATGACCAGGCCGGCGAGTTCGTAGCTCCAGCGGAGGGAGCGCAACCCGGAACGCAGCATTTTGCACTGACTGCGCTCAGGCTGGTGCCAGTCGAGCCAACGCCTGATCGAGGGCCACATCCAGGTCCTCCCCCGGGCCGACTCTACGGTCCGGCTCGGAACAGATCAAACAGCCGGGTGCACGTGGGATCCGGAAGCGATAACTCCGGAACGGTTCCTCGAAAATCCCTTCCACCCGTTGCAGACTCCATAACAGGGACGTGAAACCCCGAGGGGATTCTTCGGACTTCTCCGGACTTCCCAGCAGCTCCAAAGTGAGCAGGGCGTGCAGGGCGGCAATGGCGTGGATCGCCGCGGCCGAAGCTGGTATGGTCAACTCTGCTTGGGCGGCTTGGGGTTGGGAATAATCTGGTGGCGGGGTGGAGGGTGCTTCCACCACTTCCCGTTGCAGATAACTGGCCACACAGCCGTAGCAGGGTCCGTGGGGTACGAAACAGTGGACCCAACCGCCGATGCCGCCGCTGAGCACTTCCCCCAAGGTCCACGGTCGGCCCGCTCGACGCATCAAGGCGTCGAAGGCGTATTTGCCCGGTTCGTTATCCACCGCACAGACGCCGACATCGCATCGACGGGCCGCCTCCAGCAATTGTTCCTGAACGCTGCTCTCCTGTAGACTGCAGCAGAATGGATGCACCACTATGTCCGGGCGGCGTTCTCGCACCCATTCCGCTGCCACCTCCACTTTGCGTCGTCCGATGGCCGAGGGGGCGAACAGATGGCGCACCACATTGTGCGGTGCGTAGAGGTCGGGCTCGACCAGGACGATCTCCTCGATCCGGCTGTCACGGCAGAGCAGGTCCAGCACGACCATCCCGCCGCTGCCGACCCCAGCTTGGAACAGTCGAGCCATGCTTACCTCCCTATGCCTGAACCGGCGTAGTCGCACGCCCTCGATTCAGAGGGCGACCATCCTGCCTGATGCTGGCACCGTATGCCTGCCGCCCTGGACTCGGTCGCACTCCATTGGGTGAGATTCTTTCGGGGGACACTGTCAGGGTCTGCCTCCGGAGACGGCACGGTTGGGAGAACAAGCGGGACTGCGGCGGACCGACTCCACGCGGTGCCGGGTGAAGAAGACAGGCGAGGAACGGTGGCCCGGGGCGACTCTCACGGTGCTTGCCTTGGGCGTGGCGGGGGAGAGGGCTGCCACGTGTAAGCTTTTGGGGTTGTTTCTCATTTGGCTTCGGGCAGGGGCCACTCACCGGTTTCGTACCAGACTTCGTAGCAGGCGAGCCAACGCCAGGCAGCCAGCACCGCAAACACGCAGGTGAAACGGGAGGGGTCCCAACGACTGGTGGCCCGCGTTGAGCCTTGCCGCCACAGGCAGAGCGTCTGACCATCCAGCAGATGCGGACAATGTTTCAGCGGCGTGAGGATGCGCGTCTCCGGAGGAACCAGCGGGTAGCTGGACAGCAACCGCGTTTCACACTGATAGATGTTGTGACACGGCTTGAGACGGTAGGACAGGACCAGCATGCTGTCCTGCCGACGGACCGTGATGCGGTAGGGGGGGTCGCGCCCCTCGTTATAAGCTTCGATCGCCGGGATTTCGACGGTCAGCAGACGCCGTTTCCCCTGTTCACTGTCCAGCAGCCCCATCGGTGCGACCTATCGTGACGGGTCGGGCGACCGGTACGCTGCCCAAGTCAGGTCTTCCAGACTCTTCGGGCAGATGAACGTCTGCGCACCAGACCCGTCCAGACCAGGAGAACCTCGTGGCAAGGCCCAGCGAAGGCCTTCGGGATGAGTTCCGCCTACGCTGCCAGCTTTGTCCTGAGACGTCTCGCGACGCGATCCCAGTCCCTGCTCAATAGTGGCATGGAACCGACTTGACGGCGGTCATGACTTCTTCGGCAGGCAATTCTTCGGTCGTCCCGACGAAGCTGGTATCCCGGCGGTCCATGAGCAAGGCCAGTCCACGGTCCGCGTTGCCCCGCAGGGCAGCTAACAGTTGCCGACGTTCCGCTTCAGCCAACGGACGGAAATCCATGACTCCCTCCTTTTCCTGACAGACATCCCATAACCGGAGCGTCTCTGTTGGGCGACCGGACACTGCCTTCTCCAGTCGGACTCCCATTCCCAGACCCGAGGCAGCAGTTGACGGTTTCGCTCCGCTCCTGATCCTCCGCGAAACCGTTACTTCCATCATATCCATCATAATCGTGCCCTGAGCCGACACAAGGGAAACTCTCTGGAAAAAAACGCCGAGGCTCCTACCCTTGCTCCATAAAACGCCGATGCTCCTACCGTTGGTACAATGGGCGGAAGAGTAGCGGCACGGCTCCACCGCCGGCCACGGCACCTTCGGCCCGCGACACCCCAGCCGTCCCACCAGCAACTGCGATGAACCTGCTCGACTGGCCTTTTCCGCACGATACGGACACCAGCCGGACACCCTTATCCGCGACCTGGCTTGACCCGCAGCATCCCTTCCATGTGCACCACATGGAACTGTGCCTGGAACAGGCTGCCTTGGCTGCAGCGGAGGAGGAAGTCCCCGTCGGGGCGGTGATCGTCCACCCGCAGCGTGGTCTGATTGCCGCAGCCCACAATCAACGGGAACGCTTGCATGATCCAACCGCCCACGCGGAGATGATCGCCTTGACCCAGGCCGCCAACGCCCTCCGTAACTGGCGCCTGGACGGCTGTATCCTCTACGTCACCTTGGAACCGTGTGCGATGTGTGCGGGGGCGGCGGTCAATGCCCGCTTGGCCCTCATCGTCTACGGTGCGGACGATCCCAAAGCCGGCGCCTGCCGCTCCCTCTTTCAGATTCCCTCGGATCCCCGATTGCCCCACCGCCTGCCGGTGCTGGGAGGAGTGCTGGCGGATCGTTGCGCCGCCTGCTTGAGCGACTTCTTCCAGCAGCGCCGACGCTGGGGTCGCAAATGACTGGCACCTCGAAGGGGTCTTCGACGCCTCCCCGGCACTCTCATTTCGACGCAGGAACCGCCTCCACTTCGCCGCTGCTGCCTCGCAAGATGCGGTTCACCGCTTCCACCAGCCGCTCCATCGCGAACGGCTTGCGGATGTAATCCACCACCCCCAGATACTCCGCATACGCCTTATGCCGGCTCCCTTCGTTGGCCGTGATCATGATGATCGGGGGAGCGTCCTTCTTGTCCCGGAAGTGCTCCAGAACCGGAAAGCCGCCCATGCGGGGCATCATCATGTCCAGAATGACCAGGTCCGGACGATGCAGATAGATGGCCTGCTTCCCCTGATGTCCGTCGTGAGCCTGAATGACCCGATATCCCTGCCGTTCCAGCACCGCCCGCAAACCGTCCACCATCTCCCGGTCGTCATCCACCACCAGGATCAGTTTCGGATCGCGGCCGCTGCTGGGAGCAGGTCCGCTCGCCGCCGCCGGACCGCCTGCCGGGGTCGCCCCAGGACCCAGGGTGGTTCGCCGATCGGCATCGGAGCCCCCGCTCACCGTACCTCGATCCCCTGCGGCGCGTTCCGGCATTGCCCCACGATCGCCTGGGGGGCCTCCTGCCCTTTCATTACCACCTCCTGTGAGGGGTCCTGTCATTTCATTACCACCTCCTGTGAGGGGTCCTGTCATTTCGTTACCACCGCTTGGGGGTCGTCCTGTCATTTCGTTACCACCGCCTGTGAGGGATCCTGTCATGTCCTGATCCATACTGGTCTGCCGGCCGATCAAGGTTGCGCGATCACTCATACTTCGATCCTCCTTTTCCTACACCATAGCGATCCCGCAGTACACTCACAAGCAGGACATTTCGTCCCAACGACTTCCCACCACTGCCAAACAGGATACTGCGTCCTGACAGTTTGCCATCACTCCCAAGCGGAACACTCCATCTCGACAGCCTACCTCCTACAATTAGTATGTGACGCAACGGAATGACCCTCGCGGCGGACGTCGATCCACAATCTTCACGCCCCATAACCTTTGACTTCCGTAGTCTCTGAGAATGGACTCACATCGCCTCGAATCTCTTAGTTCTCTCAGTCCCGAAGCCCTTGACCCGTTCACGTTGCCTTCTCCGAAACGTTGTGACTGGTCGCCTCCAAACGTCTCATAAGAAACTCCAGTCAACGACTCGCAGCCGTTGCCCCATGAAAGTCACATCGCACCATCGCGGGGCTCCTCGATCTCTCCCAATCGGCCCCTTGAGGTCCTATGCGAGTTTCAACGCCTGTAAGGGTTACGATACCTGCGACAAACATAGCGTCTGCGACGATTTCCATGCCTGTGAGGTCGAGGGTCTCAGTTCCCATTGGTTTTGAGCCAAAGGCCAAGCTACACCTTCCCTGCCAACGAATTATAATCTATGAATACGATTTGACTAATACAATAATATTTTCTTTTTAATGAAAAAATTCTAGGAAACAGTTGACAGTGATGATTGCTGTAATAAAATCAAATCTGACTCCTGCAAAAAGCGTGCGAGCGCTGCTGAGTTATCATAATGCAGAGTCGGAGGACAGATATATGTTTAATCTTTTTCGGATTCTGATTAGTTTCCAATCTCCGTTAGTTGTTCAGAAGCTTATAGTTTCCGATAAGTCGGAAAAAGATCCTAAATCAATCATTTATATCAATGCACGCAAAGGAGGGCTTATTGCATTCGTTTTGACAATATTAGGTTTATCTAGTCTGTATGAATTAAAGGTCAACAAAAAAGAAGTAAAGTACAATGAACGTTCGATATTCGGTTTTATAATTCAAACGATTCCGCTTAGTTCCGTATCTAATGTTGTATGTACTATGCAATTGCCTATTTTCTACCTATTTTTTGCCGTATTATTCATATTCTGTGCTTTATACCTTGGATTAGTCCGAGATACTTTTATAGGTTTCTTTATATCTTTACTAATCTGTATCGTGTTTATATTTTTGTTTATATTCGGAAAACGTTTTTCCCTTCAGATTTATTCTAATAGCGGTCCACCCGTTGTTATGGTTCTAAAACCAGGTATTATAGGAAGTACGCCCCTGGATGGAAACAAACTATCATTGATTGCGACTTTGATTCGCAACTTAGTTTATAATTTGAATGTGGGAGCTATTAGCGACAATCAGGAAGTAATATCGGACGTTCAAGCTGAAGCGGAGGGTGGCTATGAGGTAATACAACCGGAGACAGAGGTGGCAAGTTATGAGTCGTACTCGCCCGCTCCTGAAGTATCTGAGACGACCAACCCCTTTGCCTGGAGTGCTTATCAGTCGCAACCCGCTCCGATTGCTTACAATTCCCCTCCATCCCCGGCACAAGAAACCCCTGAACAGGCCGCCGAGAGACTGCTCGCCGAAGCACGTGCCCTCAAACAGGCCAACCGTCGTGAAGAGGTCATCGAACGATTGAGGCAGATTGTACACTATTATCCTCAGACTCAGGCTGCCCAGAAAGCACGGCAAATCCTGGAAAAAGCAGGCATATCTGTCTAGCTTTCTCCATACCTCAATTTCCTTTCAACCAACCCACTTGTCAAACCACCTTGCTTGGGCGGGGTTGCTCCGTGGCAGTCCGAGGTTATGACAACGGGCCGGAGGATTGAACGGAAGCGTGAATTGCTGCCGCGGACTGATCCCCCCTTCCTAGCCCGTCACAGCATCCAGCCCTGCAACATCACACTAATAGGCCGGCCCTTACTTCTGAGTCCCCGCTCCTATTTCCTCGAATTCGACCTCAAGTCTCCGTGATTTGGGTCCATGGGATTTGTCAAATATTCCTGAGATGCGGTGGAAGCGAAGTTGCGGGCGGGGGTTTCAAGTGTGGCAGGAACTGGGGGAGAAATCGCAGTGGTGTACAACACAAGAAGGAGGCGGCCAGCAGGAACGAGGCGGCAGCCAGGCTGGTCAGGTTGGGCGTTCGAGGTTACTAGTAATGGAATGGGATTGGGGATGCCGCTGAGGGGTGTGATGGAAGCGGATGGTGGCCTGTACGCCGGGTTTGCGACGCTGGGCAGTGGCAGCAGCGGCAACGCTGCCTACGTGGAAGTGGCCGGTCGGGGGGTGCTCCTGGACTGCGGGCTGAAGGCGGAGGAGTTGACGACGCGTCTGCACCGTGTAGGGCGAAACTGGAAGTCCATTCAGTCCGTGGTTCTCACGCACGTGCACTCGGACCATTGGCACGAGAGTGTGCTGGGCGAGTTGTTGGTGCGTCGCGTGCCGCTATGGCTGCACCGGGGCCATATCGGGACCTTACGCAGCCGATCGGAATACCTGGGGTTGTTGGAAAAGAACCAACTGCTGCGGGAGTATCAAGAGGGGCGATGGTTCCTGCCAGGGGTGGGTTGTCGTTTCCTGCCTATCGAGGTCCTCCACGACAGCCGCCCGACCTTCGCCTTCCGGGTGACGCTGATGCGTCAGCACGAAGTGGTTGCCTGGCTGGGCTATGCCGCCGATCTGGGTTCGGTTTCGCCCCCTCTGGTCGAGGCCTTGACGGATGTCGACCTGCTGGCCGTGGAATTCAATCACGACGTGCAGCTGCAACGGAGCAGCGGGCGACCGTGGTTTCTGATCCGGCGGGTGTTGAGCGATCAGGGTCACCTGTCCAATCTGCAAGCAGCTGCCCTGGTGGAGCAGGTACTGGAACGGTCCCGCCGCCTGCCCCGGTACCTGGTGCAACTGCATCTGAGCGAAGATTGCAACGATCCCGAATTGGCCCGACAGAGCGTGCGTCCGGTCATCGAACGGTACTGCCCCTCGTTGCGCTTGATCACCGCACCCCGTCACGAGCCGAGCGGCATCCTGCCGTTGGTGATCGCTTCGTCGGGCACAGGGGCGGCTTGGTAGCATACTCTGGAGTGCATGTCCTGCCAAATCCGGATGGGAGTGGAATGCATGTCCTGCCAACCCCCGAGGGGAAAAGTAGGGAAGTTGTGCGGTTTCTGCCGGGAAGTTGCCGGGTTCGGCTCTGCGATCGACGCTATTTTGACGACCTGCTGTGCCGGCTGGGGTCGATCCTGAAAAGGCGGACGCGGTGGTGGGCTTGGCAGCGGTGGACTACCAGCCGTCCGGTGACGTACCGCGGTGGAAAGGTCAGGAGTCAGCGCATGAAGCTGCGATCGATTTGGGTGGTGGGAGTAGTGCTGGCGGGTGAAGCTGGGGTGTGGGGAGATGAGCCACGTCCTTTACCAACCACGCCGCAAGTGCCGCCGCTGCGTCTGACAGGGGAGCCGACGCCGCGGACTCCCGGCTCCTCTTACCCCGCCCGCATCCATGTGCCCTTGGGAGAACGTCGGGTTTCGACCCCGCGGGAACAAACCGCATCGGCGGTCCACCCGGCTTCGGATGCTCGTGCGCTGTCATCGCCCTGGATCGGCAGCGTTTCTCCATCCGCAGTACGGTCGATCATACCCGGCTCGCCGATCAAAGCATGGCTGTTTTTCTGCCCTACAACGGGCAAGGCG
>Ga0197142_1004595_pt1 | contig 11106 bp, 9 predicted proteins | sample GBS60_MetaG_FD_148614 | JGI IMG/M metagenome (GOLD analysis project Ga0197142, IMG submission 148614) | Sediment microbial communities from Great Boiling Springs, Gerlach, Nevada, United States - GBS 60_MetaG | ecosystem: Environmental > Aquatic > Thermal springs > Hot (42-90C) > Sediment... | reverse complement strand
GCCTCTTAACAGCTACAGAGTCATGACCAGATGCGTCTATAACGTACTTTGCCTCTAATGCTACTGGATCAACACACGTTATATTCCTTGGCAATGCTGATACAGGCATCCAGTTCACTACAACACCGGATACTCTATCCTTCCTTAGTATAAGATCGTCGAACTTGGTTAGGTTAAGGAACTTAACGCCAGCATCACATGCACTTGCTATCAACTTTGAGCATGCATTTGGTCCAGGTGTAGCGTACAGACCGTCCGTAACCTTCTTGTACTTCACAGATAGTTCATCTAGTATCTTATTGGCAGGTGCCCTGACTGTTATGGGGTTCATCATGAACCCTCCTATCCAGAAGCCTCCTCCAAGGTAGTTGTTCTGCTCCACTATCAGTGTCTTGAAGCCTTGATTTGCTAGGTCTCTACCAGCCATGAGCCCTGCTGGTCCTGCTCCTATTATTATAACATCGCTATCAGCATACTCCATGAATGTCTCATGGAACATCTCTGCTATCGCTCTAGTTACATCCTTCTCACTTACCTTTGCGAATATAGGCATAACCTCTATTCTGTATACAGATATTTAATGTTACCTTAATATTTGAATACTACATACTCGTAGTAATGAGTAGGAAGGGCTTGAGTAAGGGTAGGTTAAGCAGCAAGATGGTAGCTGTAATTATACTTGCATCCATAATCTCTGCCATAGTGGTAGTGAGCATACTCGCATATTATGAGAGGTTAAGACAGGAGAACTATGTCATAGCAATACAGAGGATAAACGTTGAGGCTAGGCAGTTGACTGAGCATTACAGTAATGAATACTCTAGATGGAGTGATGGTATTATAGGTGATGCTCTTATGGTAGAGATAGTGGATAGCATATTAAGTAAGCAGCAGAAGCTGATAGAGTTCATGAGGGGTATGGATGTACCAGAGTCATACGGGGAAGCACATCGGTACAATCTAAGGTCGATGGAGTACGAGTATGAGAGTTATAGATACTTCAAGGAGTACTTTATGAGCAAGGATGAGACTTATCTGAAGAAGGCACAAGAGTTACTTCAACTAGCATTCGAGGATGAGGTTAGAGCGCTAAGTCTATACAACGGTAAGGGGTTGATACTACCACAGGGGTGAGCATATGCTTGAGGAGTTGAGGAGGAAGGCGCTCTTCCAGAATACTGTTGATGTATGGGTAGCGTTATGTAATGAGAATGGTAAGGATTGGTATAATGCTCATGGATATAGAGAATTCATGAGGTATCTGATCAGCAGGGGAGTTAAGATGAACCCATTCAATCTATGCGTTAAAGAGACTGGGGGTTATGAGCGTAGTAGAGAGAAGTTATCGTTACTTGATACTCTTGCTAATATAAATACTGCTGACTCGAAGGTATACATAGTAAGGTTAGATGATGGTACATTGAAGGTTATAAGGGACTTCTTCAGTGAGTGATGATAGAGATAAGATAGATGTAAGGTGAATGTAAATAAAGGATAATAAAAGTGATGATTGAATAAGGGCTAATGAATCAATCTAGATCTAAATCTAATGAGATCGTTGCTCCTCACTACCAGTAACGAGAGTATGAATGCCAATCCCATCACTACTAAATATACCAATGGAAACTCTGGGATGTAACTGAATGATATAGTAGCATCCTCCCCTACCTCTCTATTGATGTTCCTTAATTCAAGTCTATAGCTCCCTTGTTCATTGAGTGCTAGCCTCTCTACCTTCTTTGAGTCTACATCCTCGAGTCTATATACCTCCTTGCCATTGGCATATACAAGGAGATCGAATCTGGCATCTATATTCCTCCCGTCATTATCTCTAACCTGTATATTGAACCTTGAATCCTTACCTACATCTGCTGGCAACCAGTCTATCATGATATTATACTTGCCATTACTTGTATGTGTAGTGAACCTGAATGTATCCCCTAGACCTATAATGCTAGCAGTATAGAACTCTGGTTTGAGTGCTAGATTACTCATAGCAAGTATCTTCACTTCATTACTACCACTAGATAGCATCTGTGTATCATCCTTTGTGAGCTTTATTGTGAATATTCCATTACTATCTGGTTTTACAGCACCCTTGAGTGCAACGTTACCATTGTTATCCTTTATGAAGTAGTGTACTATAACATCCTTGCTCGGATCGCCTTCTATGCTCACCCTACCTGTTATGGCAGACTCCTCTCCTCTAGTAACTGTAAGAGGAACCTTGACATCCTTCATGCTCGCCAACCTGACATGCTCGTACTTACTCCAGTAGCCCTGCTCGAATGGATAACTGTTATCTCTGAATGCCTTTATAACTATGGTCCTTGCATCTGGATTGTAAGAGTGCAGGTAGAATGGTCCATTACTTATCACTGCATGCCCTTTATCCTCTATCCATCTTATGGTAGAGTCGTATCTGGAATTGGAACCCTGTACATTAACTATACCAAGTAATGGCTTTGGTATATGATTATCATTCTTGAACTGTATCAGTGCCTCCTTCACCATATCCGCATTACTCTTTATTATTAAGGATAACCAATCAACGTTCTTCGCCCTTGCTGCTGACTGTGAGAACTCTGCCTTGCCATCCTTAACTATCTGCTCCATGGCAGCGTATATCTGCCACGGCATACTACTCCATATCGATGCATAATCTGCTATGTAGTTTGGATCGAAGTGCCAATAATCAACGTATGCCTCTATGGTATCCTCATCTAAGAACCTTATGCCCTTGAGCGTATCAACATACTTCTCTGCTGTAGCTGTATACTCTGGATCATAAGTAGTATCATCATCGCTCTCTTTAGTACCCCACTCGAATATGAAGTAGATTGCATACAGTATATCACTTTTGTCCATCATTACACCATCATGCCACTTGCTGTACTTTAGGTTGAGTGTTACCTTGCTCTTTGCCTTAACACCATCTCCTACACTTCTCCACTCTTCGCTGTAAGGATTCCATACTATCGCATCGCTAGGTACATCCAATTGACCAGCTGGTCCTGCTGTGTTAACCTCCCATGTTGTCCTTACTGGTATAACATCTCCAGTGTGAGGATTCCTGAAGGTTGCTGGATCAGCTATTGCGCTCCATACTCTAGTAGCATAAAAGTCCCTTAGCCCTGATACTGGGTTCCATGAACCTTGGTATATCTGCTTCATACCTACCTTAAGCTTACCTGTATCTGTACTTGAGTTTATGAGGGTGTATCTACCAGTTATGCCTGCGCCGAAGTCTATCACCACGCCCTTTACTTTACTACCAACTATGTAAGGGTCTAGTGTATTTGCTATGAATATCCTGATTGATTCATTAACACCTAGTCTTACAGCATCCCTCAATAGGGAGTCCCTCTCCTCCTTGGATGCATAGCTGCCTGTGAATATCTTCTCTGTTACCCTATCCAACTCTTTATGCTCGTAGTTCCAGTAATCTGGGTTCTGGAACCCTGGCATGTTAGCATACCAAGGTGCATACATCTGTGCTGCCAACGCTGTATCGTATCTATCCAATGCAGATCTACCCCAGCCTTCTGTGTAGATATGCCATCTGAACTCCTTTGGATCAGAGCCATAGACATCTGCGAATGCCTTGTTAAGATCACCATATATCCTCTCAACCCTGAAGCCTAACCTCTCAAGTTCAGATGCTATACTCTCACCTATCGTCTTCCTCCTTGGATCATCACCCCTTATGAATATCTTCAACTCGATCTGCTTACCCTTGTATAGCCATCTACCATCACTACCCTTCTCTGCACCAGCGTTGCTGAGTGCTCTACTGATCATATCATCTGCTACTCTAGGGTTGTACTTGAACCCAAATGATTCTATAACATCTGCTAGTACTATGTAATCTGGATCGTACTGACTGAATGATGAGTACATGGGTGCACCGAAGCCCCTCAGTACCTCACTGACTATAGAATCCCTATCTATAAGGTAGTTCACAGCATACCTAACCTCCCTTATGGAGAATGGATTTATAGTATCATCTGCTGGAGCAGGGTTGAGTAGCAGACTAAGAGAACCCCCTGGTGCTTCGTATATCCTTACATTAGGGTCTCTCTTCAACTCCTGGACTACATCCAATGGTATACGCCAGAAGTAGGTATCTAGGTTCCCTGCCCTAACCTCATTCACAGCCACATTCTCATCAAGGTAGTGTATGAAAGTAACTTCATCAACATATGCACCTCTCTGTGCATTAACCAATGTTACATCTGCGAGTAATACCAGTGCAATAGTTACTGCTGCTAACTTACCTAACATGTATACCATATTTACTATACAGAGATAATATTAATTAAATCTTCTGTTCATATGCTAATATATATGATAAGTAAGGTAATACTTCTCAGATTCATACCTTGTATGGATGAGTATACAAGTGTAGATAGGATAGCAGATACCCTCTCCCTGAGTAGGGAGCTATGTAGGGATACACTGAACTACCTCCTGGAGAATGGTGTAGGTAGAGTTGTAGGCTATGGTATAGATGGTGGAGAGATACTATCATTCAACTCACGTGATAGGATATCCTCTGCTCTACTAGCGTTGAGGTTGAATGCGAGTATAGATGAGGTTACTCCATTACTCGATTGGAGGGACTTTGAGGTACTTGCATCAGATATACTCGAGAGTAATGGTTACGATGTGATGAGGAACATAAGGCTCTCCAGCAAGGTAGATGGTAAGGGTAAGAGTAAAGGTAAAGGTAAGATAGAGATAGATGTTGTAGGTATCAAGAGTATATACAGCTCAAGTATAGCCTTGACTATAGACTGTAAGCACTGGGACTACATAACATACGGTGCTCTGGTAAGGATAGCAGAGAAGCAGGTACAACGTACACGTATACTCCTTGGATACCATAGCATAGATAGAGCGTTACCAGTGATAATAACACTTAGAGATACCCCTATGCTTATAGATGGTATACCTGTAGTACCTATATCTAGGTTTAACTCATTCCTGAATGAGTATGATATAAATGATGATAGATTAAGATTCATAACTAGAGTAAGAGCATAGATGTTAGTGATGCCATAGTTACCAGCAGTGATACCTTAGTTATCCTCAGGGCTCTATCAAGTGCGTTGGAGTAGTAGAGGAACTGCTCATCGCCCATCACCTTAACCTCTGAGTCAGAGTACGATAGTTCATATGATGCAGAGTTAAGGTTCTCTGATGCTCTTTTACTTGCATCTAGCAGTACAGATGCTAATCTATCCCTACTGGTAGTAGTACCTAGGGGATAGTAGCCTAGTCTGTTACGTGCCCGCCCAGATGTTGCGTGTGTATCAGATGTGCATAGTACTATCTTATATGTATTGTATAACCTCTTCAAGCCATCCACTATATACTCTCTAACTCCATTCAATGCATTATTTGCGTCTATCCAGATGAGAATCACTCCTGAGTTATTTACATGCATTATCATCACATGAGCCCCAGTACACCCTATATCGCTACCATGAATATCTATATGCTCTATACCTGCTTTGAACTCATACTGCTTCATGGATGCCAATGAGTTTAGTGCCTCTCTACATACATCTATCATATCATCTACTCCTTCATCGTTAAGGTGCCTGCCGATGCTGTTATGTGCATCTATCAAGAGTATATCGTTGAATCCTTTCAGAGATGAATACTCCTCCACCTCTCTCCTAACCCTCATAGGTATATCCTCCATACCATTCTTGGACTCGAGTATGAGTAATGCTATGCTACCTAGGGCTACTCCTGTGATATACGAGTATCTTCCCTCTACTACTACAGGCTCTGTACATGTACTCCCCTCTACAATCCTCTCTCTAGTATCAAGGGAATCAAGGTAAGCCTCAACCTGAGTCCTGGATGGAAGGTTCAGTGAATGATCCGATATACTGTGCAGCACTATCACATGCTCCCTTATATACTCGCTCTTATCATCAAGCTCATGACTACTCTCATCTATGCCTCTGAACTTCATATTTATATCGTATGGTAGATTGCTGCCTCCTACAGGATAGAACGGTCCTGGATGGAGATCTGAGAGTACCAGATCGGCTCTCTTGCTGTTCATATACAACGAGAGTATCTTGGTCCTTACTCTAGCCCTATATGCCTTGTTCTCCATCATACTCTCCATCAATCTAGGATCGCCCTCTGTCCAGGCTAAGAGGTACGCCTGTAAGAGCCTGAATGTGCTCGCAACGTGGGGTTTCCCTGCTCTATCTGCTAGTATACACCATACTATGGCTATGAGTATTACTGATGATGGGAGCAGTATATTAGATAGTATATCGGAGAGTATCTCATCTGGTGTTATCCCTGTTATAGAACCGAGTACAGATGGAGTTATCAATGCTATCGGTATGGAGTGCTTCAGCGGTGCGCCAAATACGGATGTGAATATACTTATCCTTAGCCCTACCGCAAATACCATACTCTCTATAAGAGATATGCCTCCTTGGAGTATGATGCCTAACGATAGTACGGAGAGCCATAGTAGCATAGCGAATGCATTCGTATGGTAGACCTTGCTCACCTTTGCTACAGGGTAGCCTCTGAGCAGTACGTATTCCAACCTGAAGAGTATGTATGCTATAGGTAATGCTAACAGGGTAAGCTCTATGCTACTAGTGGTTATGTAGGATATTATAGATACACATACTAGAGCTATAAGCAGGGAGGTTCTATGGGAGGATGGGTTTATGAGTGTGAGATAGAACCTTCTATGTATGTTACCTACAGTATCTTTACTATCAGAGTTCACAGGATCAGGTAGGGAATAGTATCTTTATAAGTATTGATATGCCTATAAGGGATGCAGCTGCTATGAATACTAGCTCAGGTCTTATCTTTATGCCTTTGGTCTCATCCTCGAAGAACCTGAGTAACCCTGCACTTGATGCTGGTAAAGGGGCTGACTTTTTACTCTTCCTCATACTCATACAGTAGATTGGATCTTCTATGATAAAAATATTACTCTCTTAAGCAATGCGTATATGCCCTTGGGGATGTAATTATTATACATTACATAAGAAGAGATTAAAGCTTATCAAGGACATGTAGATGTATGATGATGGGGAAGAGCATATGGAATGGACTCGATGAGGTATTTAGGCCATTCTTTGAGAAGAACCAGGTATCTCTGCTCATAAGGGGTCTGCCTGGTGCAGGTAAGACTACTCTAGCGTTGGAGTTGATGAACATTGTGAAGTATAGATACAACTGTATATACGTATCGACTAGGGTATCGTACTCTAAGCTAAAGGAGCAGCTGCCATGGGTAGAGAGTATACTGGATGAGTCAAGTGTGTTTTATATTGCTGATAGAGCTGCTAGGGATGGTAACGGAGATGCAAGGAGTAAGAACAGCATGCTGGATCTAAGGCTGAGTACAGCAGATAACCTACTCAACATACTCATGGATATACTCATAAACAAGAGGAAGGCATTCATAGTGCTAGACAGCTGGGACTCACTGGCAAAGGAGATACCATTAGAGGAGAGGATGAAGATGGAGAAGACCATGCTTGCTATAGCAGATGCAAATGATGGTGTGCTTGTATTCATAAGCGAGGAGCCAGAGCGTAATACATTAGCATATCTTGTGGACTGTGTAGTTACATTGAACGTAGAAGAGTCCGATGGAGTATGGCTAAGGAAGATACATATCGATAAGATGAGAGGAGTGCCCATAAAGAGGAATAAGATGGTGTATACATTGCATAATGGGAGGTTCGTATTAACATCATCAGATACAAATGTATCTTATGTGAGTGAGTTATTCCAACCAGTATCAAGCAAACAAGGTTACGTATCTACTGGGAATGAGCATCTGGATGAGGTACTAGGCGGTATAAAGACAGGGAGTGTAGTCATGATTGAAGTTGATGGTAATGCTAACATGAACTACGCTAGGATGCTTACAAGTAATATTATACTGAACAACATAAGGAGTAATAGAGAGGCAATAGTAGCATGTGGTAAGGACGAGCCTGTGATCAAAGTGCTCAACAAGATAGTACCTTACTGCCTATCCTATGATCTTAATAGGCTTGTTGTACTGGCAAGCCCAGCTATGGATGCAGAGCAGGAGTTCAATAGGCTACATGAACTCACTACATACGATAAGAGTTATGTGCCAGAGGATATGGTTATCCATACCAGTAACGACCCTACAGAGAATACTGCACTATTCATAGATAGTTACATAAAGCTCAAAGATTACAGTAAGAGCATGGTTATAGCAGGTAACTTGATATGGGATGAGTTCGATGAGGTGAAGAATAGATTGCTTTATACCGCAAAGATAGCAAGGAACAACGATGATGTACTAGTGCTTACAGTAAGCTCATGTGGTAGCATAGCAGAGAATGCAAGTATACTTGCTGATGTACACCTTAAACTATGGGAGTGTAACGATACCCAGATCCTTACCATAAAGAAACCATTCAAGAGCGTATATGCAATGAATCTAGTGGGCAATGGTTATCCATCGTATACACTATTACCTCTACTTTAGACTTGATTATATGTTGCATCTTATTTACGCTTTATTTTATGTAATGAAGAATACATGCATAACAATAATACTGATACTGATAGATCATATATATGTGTGATCTACAATGCTCGAGTTGGACCCTAATGTTATACTTGCTCTAGCTATGCTCAGCATAGGCTCATACATGGACTTGAGGTACAGGGAGGTGCCAGACCTCTTATGGATAGCTGCTATTGCAGTAGGCATAATTATACATGTAACGATTCAGCCATTACAATCACAATTACTAGATTATCTACCTGTAGTACTGATAGCCTCAGTGACAGTAGTGGGCATATCCCTCATGGCATATAGGCTAGGGTTATTCGGTGGTGCAGATATGCTTGCGTTTATAGCACTGGTTATAATACTACCCATACATGGGAATAGTTATACACCAGCATTGAGTACATTCATGAATGCATGCATACTAGCAGTTATCACATCCATACCTTACAATATCGTAAAAAATACATCTATGGTAGTGAAGGGAGTGGATATCTTCAAGGGTTTCAATGAGCCTCTATCAAGGAAGTTACTTGCATTCATGATAGCGCAGAGGGTAGATAAGGTAGGAAGGCATTATGCATTCATAGCAGAGCGTGATACTGCTAGTGGGAAGAGGTTCGACCTCTCAATCAAGCATGCAGAGCATAGTAGTTATGCTGAGTTGGATGAGGGTAGATGGGTGATAGTAGGTCTTCCATTCATACTCTACATCCTTGCTGGGTTCATATCAATGCTGTTTCTGGATAACATCTTAATATTTATTAGTAAGATCTGAGTACTTTAGTATATGGAAGGAGAACCGAAAGATCTTATGGTATTGAATGCCATAGCCAAAGGCTACAACACTGAAGAGAAGATAGCTAGAGCCACGGGACTCTCTACATTCGAGGTAGCAATGATAATAGAGAGGTTACTCCTTAACGGGTTGATATACAGGAGGGAGAAGAAGGGCTTCTTAGGAAGAAGGAAGATCGAGGTAATCATGACTGAGAAGGGATATAAGGAGTTGGATGTTAGAAGGCATGAGCTTGAACAGAGGTGGCAGAGGTTAGTGACCCTCGCTGAGCAGGGCAGGAGGGATGAATTCGAGAGGGAGGCTATGGGGATAAGGAGTTGGATACCTCTTATGCTATTCATGGGTGTAATGGATGTAATGATGTGGATGACTATGCTTAATATGATGAACCTTGCTACTCAGGACTTAATGCCTGCTGGTATACCTGGTGGAGCTGGTGAAGCTGGTGGAGAGCATAATGGTGGTGATATGGGCGGGGAATATGGAGATATGGGATTCGATGTTAACATCTGATCTGATCTATTTGAGTGGTATTCTGCTCTAAACAGATATTTGCTAAGAGATAAAAATAAGAAGAAGGATTATGGATGGTTATTTTATCTATATCTACCACGTTCTCTTATCTTATCTCATCTTACCTTATCTATTACAATTCATATCATACATAGTATATTCTATGCTGACTACGGCCATATACCTCTACTCTTTATGGTATCTACTACTCTACCTACTGCCAGTATCATACTTCCTCTGCGCATATCTACATTGTACTCCTCTGCTGTCTTGTAAACACTCTCGAATGACTTGACCATCTTATCCTCAAGCATCTTTGTCACTCTCTGATGATCCCAGTACTCCCTTGTTAGGTTCTGAACCCACTCAAAGTAACTTACAGTAACACCTCCTGCATTTGCCAGTATATCTGGAACCACCATTCTACCATTCTTGAATAGTATCTCATCTGCCTCTGGTGTTGTAGGCCCATTAGCAGCCTCTGCTACTATCCTTGCTTTTACATCACGTGCATTCTTATCTGTTATCTGGTTCTCATACGCTGCTGGTACGAGTATATCGCACTCAAGTTCAAGCAACTCCTTATTGGTTATCTCTCTGCTATTAGGGAATCCTTTCACTGCACCGTTCTTGCTCTTATACTCTATCAACTTCTCCACATCTAGACCATCAGGATTGTATACTCCGCCCTTTGAATCACTGACCCCTACTATAACAGCACCCATCTGACTGAGGAATCTGCTTGCATATGTGCCAGCGTTGCCGAAGCCCTGTATAGCAACCTTAGCCCCCTTGAGATTGATATTCATCTTCTTTGCTGCCTCTCTGGCACATATAGCCGTCCCTAGTCCTGTAGCCTCTGTCCTTCCCTGAGAACCCCCTAGATTGATCGGTTTGCCTGTTATAACACCTGGACTTATACTACCCTTGAGAGCACTGTATGTATCCATGAACCATGCCATCTCCCTCGGGCTTGTGTACACATCTGGTGCCGGTATATCTACATATGGACCCACTATATCTGAGATCATGTATGCATACCTTCTGGTCAGCCTCTCAAGTTCTGCATCACTCATGCTCTTGGGATCACATACTATACCGCCCTTACCTCCTCCAAACGGTATATCCACTATAGCACACTTCCATGTCATCCACATAGCCAATGCCTTAACCTCATCTAACGTTACTGCTGGATGGTACCTTATACCACCCTTGAATGGTCCTCTGGCATCGTTAT
>Ga0197142_1004594_pt1 | contig 11108 bp, 8 predicted proteins | sample GBS60_MetaG_FD_148614 | JGI IMG/M metagenome (GOLD analysis project Ga0197142, IMG submission 148614) | Sediment microbial communities from Great Boiling Springs, Gerlach, Nevada, United States - GBS 60_MetaG | ecosystem: Environmental > Aquatic > Thermal springs > Hot (42-90C) > Sediment... | reverse complement strand
GGCCCTGCGGGCTTATTTCCGACCGCATCAGGCCAGGCTGCCGGAGGTGGACCGCCGCCGTCTGGAAGTCAATCCCTTGCGTGTCCTCGATACCAAGGAGGCGACCACCCTCCAATTGCTGGAGGGCGCCCCGCGCAGCATCGACCACCTTTGCCCGGCCTGCGCCGACCATTTCCGCGCTCTCACAGGCTATCTCGATCTGCTGGCCTTACCCTATGTGATCAACCCGCGGCTGGTCCGGGGCTTCGATTACTATGTGCGCACGGTTTTTGAGGTCTGGGGTAGCGAGTTGGGCGCCCAAAATGCCCTTTGCGGCGGTGGGCGTTATGACGGCCTGGTCGAATCCGTGGGCGGACCGCCCACGCCCGGCGTCGGTGTCGGCATCGGCATCGAACGCATCGTCATCAGCCTGCGGCGTCAGGGCATCGAACCGCCGCCGCTGACGCAGCCGCAGGTTATCGTCCTCCACCACGGTCCTGCGGCCAAGGCCGCCGCCATCCGCCTGGTGGATGAACTGCGCCGGCACAAGGTGCCCACGCTCATGGCCTTCGGTAACCGCAGCCTGAAAGCCCAGCTTAAGACGGCCGACCGCAGCGGCGCCCGCTATGCCCTGCTGTTGGGCGAAGCGGAACTGGCCGGCGCTGTGGTCACCGCGCGCGATCTGCAAACGGGTACGCAGACGGCCGTGCCGCGTGACGCCATCGTGGTCTGGCTGCAAGAAAAGCTTGCTACCGTCTGAGAGGTGGTCCTATGCGTCTGCAAGATTATCCCCGTCCCCCGGATGACAACGGCATCGGCGTGCATTGGAGCGGCGGCAATCCCAATGCCATCGGTGCCGGCGAACTGCGCCGGCAATGGTTGCCCATCTTGCAACGCATGGGCGTGAAATGGGTCAAGTTTTTGCATGATGGGGGTCTCGAGTTTGCGGAAATGCTGCTGGCGGCCGGGATCATGCCGATCGTGCGGCTCTATCGGGAAAAGCCCAACTCGCGCGATCCGGCCAAAGCGGTGCTTGGCCCGCGCGAGATCGCCTATCTGCAGCAATACGTGGCCCTGGGCGTGCGCTACTTTGAATTCAACAACGAACCCGATGTCCACGGCGAATGGGAGGGTGGCCAGGTGCCGCCGGATGCGGCCGATTACGTGGCCCGCGCCGCCATTCGCGACATGGAGACCATCCTGGCCCACGGCGGCTATCCGGCCGTCCCGGCCACGGCCATCGGCAATCGCTGGGACCTTATCGGCAAAATCATCGAACACGGCGGTCGGCACCTCTTCGATGAACCCGTGTGGATCGCCATTCACAACTACGACATCAACCATCCCCTCGATTATCCCTACGATGATGTCAATCAGACGGGCCGGCCGCTGACGGCCGCCGAGTACGAACGGCTGGGCATGGACGCCTGGCACGGGCGACGTTGGGGCTACCGCTCGCGCGAGTTCGTGAACGAACATCGCCGCACAGGCGCCAATCCCGGCCATACCGTGCACGACGATCCCTCTTGCTTCCGCGCCTACGAGCGCTTTGGCGACCTGTGCCTGCGTCATCTGGGCCGCCATCTGCCCATCCTCTCGACCGAGAACGGCCCCATCGTGGGCGAGGACGACGACCCCCGCTATCCCACAACGACCATGGCCATCCATGCCGAGAAGGTGGTCGAGATCGCCCGCATCATGATGGGCACCAGCGAACGTTACCCGGCGGCGCCGCCCTACTACTTCTGCACGGCCTTCTGGCTGATGGGCAATGCCGTGCTGCGCGGTCAGGGTTGGGAGGCCCACGCCTGGTTTTCGCCGACCTGGCCGGAAGGCCGCCTGCCGGCCGTGGATGCTCTGACGGCTTTGCCCAAAACCCCGCGCCCTCTCCCCCAAGAGGAGGAGCCTCCGCCGGTGGAACCCCAACCCATTGCCGAGAACAGCGTCATCGCCGGCATCGTCCATGGCCATCCCCATACCCGCGTCATCCTACGCTCGCCCCGCCTGAGCACGGAAACGACGACGGATGCAGCCGGTGCGTATCGCTTCACCGGGTTGCCGGCCGGGGTCTACCGGGTGGCCGTACCGGGTACCGGGCTGGTGCGCACCGATCTGCGGGTGGACGGCTATAGCCAACTGCGGGTCGATCTGGGTGAACCGGTGCCACCTCCGGAACCGCCACCACCGGCGCCGCCGACGCCACCGGAACCGCCGCCGGTACCGCCGACCTGGCAGTTCACCATCGGCGATGACGGCCCTTCACCCGGCTTCGGCGTTGTGCGCGTGAGTGTGGAGGGTAAAGTCGGCCTGCCCGTCCACATCGGCGCCGTCGGCTGGGCCGGTTTCACGCAACTGACCGGCAGCAAGGCCGAGTACGGACCGTATTTCTGCGAATTCGCGCCCCTGGGCGCAGGCCGTTACACCATCACGCCGGCCGATTTGGGCGTCCAGGCCGAGGTGTTGGTGGACGGACGACGGGTGTTGCGCGTCGTCTTTACGCCCGCGGCGGTGCCGGAGCCGGTTCCCGGCGAGAGCGTAATCGAGGGCCGGGTGCGGAACGGCGCCGGCGCGCAGGTCACCCTGACCGATGCCGCCGGGAACGCACACGTGCAGGTCTTAGGCGCCGACGAACGCTTTCGTTTTACCGACCTGACGGCCGGAACGTATCACCTCGGCGTAGCCTTGCCGACAGGCGCCGAGGTCCTGGGCCAGGAGGTGGTGGTAGACGGCCGCAACACGGTCACCCTGGACTTGACCCTGCCCGCAGCGGGGCCAACCGTATGGCGGGCCGTTGTCGAAGACGGCGGTCCCGGTCCCGGTTTCGGCATCGTGCGGGTGCGGATCGACGACCACGCCGGGCTACCCGTGCGGATCGGGACCGAAGGCTGGGAGGGCATTGTGCGCACCATCGGCGAGAAGCCGGAATACGGCCCCTTTGTCTGCGAATTCGCGCCCCTGGGCCTGGGTACGTATATCGTTGAACCCCAGGGCCTGGGCCTCCGGGCCGAAGTCCGCCTGACCGAGGCCCGCGTGGTCTGGGTGACCTTCCGTCAGGAGCAAGCCCCCATCCCCGAACCGACGCCGGAACCGACACCGGAACCGGCCCCGGAACCGACCATCGAGGCCCACTATCTCCTGGTCGGTGCTCTACCCAGAGACCGGCGCACGGTCCTGGCCTTGCTTCGCTACGTCAGTCGGTTTGGGCCGGCCGTGGGCGAAAAGGCCGAGGAAGCGGCCGCGTATCGCCATGTGACCCTTTTGGGCGATACGAAGAGCATCTCCGCAGCCCAAGAAGAGCGTCTGCGTGCGGCCGGCTGCCGGGTTGAACGGCTGGCCGGCGCCGAGGTGGCTGCCATCCTGGAGGCGCGGCTGGAATCGGGACAACCCTTCTGAGCTTCGCCGATGTTGCGAGCCTGTCCATGCGTTTCGGCATTCTTCACCATCCCAAAATCCCTTTCTCCCACGAGCTGGCGGATGCCATTGCGCGCTGGTTGCAGGCGCGCGCTCACGATGCCTGGATCGGTTCGAGTTGGGAGGCCGAGGCCATTCGCCGGGAGCTGGCCGGTCTGGATATGCTCATCACCCTGGGCGGGGACGGTACCCTGCTGCGCGCCGGTCGCGTTAGCGCCGCCCGCGGTGTGCCCATCCTGGGCATCAATCTGGGGCGCCTGGGCTTCCTGGCCGAAGTCCAACCGCAAGAGTGGCAAGAGCAGTTGCCCAAGGTATTGGCCGGGCATTACTGGCTGGAACATCGCCTGCTCTTGCAGGCCGAGGTCTGGCGCGGGGAAGCGCGTCTGGCCGAGGGTCTGGAAGCGCTGAACGATATCGTGGTCAGCCGCAGCAGTCTGGCCCGGGTCGTACGCATTGCCACCACCATCAACGGCGGGTATCTGACCACCTATGTGGCCGACGGCGTCATCGTGGCCACCCCAACCGGCTCCACGGCCTACGCCCTGGCGGCCGGCGGCCCCATCCTGCCGCCGGAGTTACGCAACATCCTGCTGCTGCCCATTGCGCCTCACCTGAGTCTGGCCCGGCCCCTGGTGCTCGATCACAGCGATGTCGTGGCCTTGCAAGTTCACACCGACCACGCCGCCATCCTCACCGTGGACGGCCAGTTCCTGATCGACCTGTGCGACGGCGACCGGGTAGTGGCCACCTCCGGCCCCCACATGGCCCGTTTTGTGCGCATTCAGCCGCGCAGTTATTTCTACAGGACCCTGATGACACGACTACGGAATGAGATCTGACACCCCATGAGCGAACCCGGCCATCCCTCGACTGCTGAGCTCAGCGAACCGGTCTCCCTGTTCTGCGCCAATCACCCCGACCGCGAGACCTTGTTGCGCTGCAATCGCTGCCATAAGCCCATCTGCGTCGACTGCGCCGTGTTGACGCCGGTGGGCTATCGCTGCCGCGAGTGTGTGCGCGGCCAACAGGACAGGTTCTACACGGCGACCACGACCCATCGGGTTCTGGCCGCCATCGCCGCCCTGGGCGGTGGCATCCTCCTGGGCCTGGCCGTTCTCGTCGGTGCGCCTGTCCTGCGCTTTGGCTTTTTCGCCTGGCTCATCGCCTTTTTTCTGGGGTCGGCGGCCGGCGGCAGCCTGGCCGAACTGGTCTGGATGGCGGCAGGCCGTAAGCGCTCGCGGCACTTTGCCGTTCTCGTCACGGCCCTTTTCCTGGTGCCGGCGGTTCCGCTGGCGCTGTTGTCGGGCGCCTGGATCACCGCTGCCCTCTTCATCGGCGCGGCCGCCAGCACCCTTTATGCCCGTTCCCGCGTGCGTTCGTGAGCCATGTTGACCGAACTGCGTGTCCGCAATTTTGCCATCATCGACGATCTGCATCTGCGCTTCCATCCCGGTTTCAATGTGCTCACCGGCGAAACCGGCGCGGGTAAATCCATCATCATCGATGCCATCGAATTGCTGCTGGGCACGAAAGCCAGCCAGGAGATGGTCCGCAGCGGTTGCGACCTGGCCAGCATCGAAGGCATTTTCGAGTTGCGGGGGGAAATCGGCCGGGAGATCGGCCAACGGCTCCTGGCCGAGGGTCTGGAAGGCGAGGAAGGCCTGCTGATCCTGGCGCGCGAGGTCCGTCGAGGTGGACGCAGCGTGGCCCGCATCAACGGCCGCAGCGTCGGGCAGGCGCTGCTGGCGGAGATCGGCGGCCGCCTGGTGGATATCCACGGCCAGGGGGAGCATCTTTCGCTCCTTCAGGTCCGCGAGCATCTCCGTCTGCTCGATCGCTACGCCGGCCTGGAGACCGCGCGGGCAGAGTTGGCCCGGCTGGTGGCGCAGCTACGCCAGGTGCGCGACGAGCTGGAGACGTTACGCCGTGATGCCCGCGAGATGGCCCGCCGCCTCGACCTGTTGACCTATCAGGTCGAGGAAATCACCGCCGCCGGTCTTGAGGAAGGCGAGGACGAGCGCCTGGAGGCCGAGCGCCGCCGTCTGGCCCATGCCGAAACGCTGGCCACGCAAAGCGCGGCCGTGCATCGTCTGCTGGTCGCCGGTGAGGATGAGCGCGGGGGTGTGCTCGACGGACTCGGTCAGGCCCTGGCCCGGCTGGAACGCCTGACCCGTCTCGATCCCGGCCTGCAACCCCTGGTTGCCCAACTCGAAGCGGCTTGGGAGCAATTGACCGATGTCGGCCGGAGCCTGGTGGACTACCAGGAGAGCATCGCCTTCGACCCGCAGCGCCTGGCCGAGGTCGAGGAACGGCTGGATCTGATCTTCCGGCTCAAGCGGAAATACGGCGATACCATCGGCGAGATCCTGGCCTTTGGCGAGGCCGCCAAAGCCGAGCTGGCCACCCTGAGCCGGAGCGAAACGCGCACGGCCGAACTGGAAGCCGAGGAAGAGGAGCTGTTGCACCGGATAGGCCAGGCCGCTGCGGCTCTTTCCCAGGCCCGACAGGCCGCCGCCGTGACGCTGGCTGCCGCCGTGGAACAGGAGCTGGCCGACCTGCGCATGGCCGGCACGCGCTTTCAGGTTCAGATCGAGCAGGTGGAGGACCCCCGTGGATGTTATGTCAACGGACGACGGCTGGCCTTCGATGCCACCGGGATCGACCGGGTGCAGTTTCTGGTCTCGGCCAATCCGGGCGAGCCTCTCAAACCTCTGGCCAGGGTAGCCAGCGGCGGCGAGACCGCCCGCTTGATGCTGGCCCTGAAGGAGGTGCTCTCCCAGGCCGATCCCACCCCCACCCTGATTTTCGATGAGATTGACCAGGGTATCGGCGGTCGTGTCGCCGCCATCGTCGGCCGTAAGCTGGCCAATCTGGCCGCCAATCATCAAGTCCTCTGCGTGACCCATCTGGCGCAAATCGCGGCCTACGGCGATCACCACCTGGTGGTGCTCAAGACGGTCGAACACGAGCGCACCGTCACCCGCATGCGCCTGCTCGAAGGCGAACCCCGCATCCAGGAATTGGCCGCCATGCTGGGCACCTTCGGCGAGAGCGGCTGGCGTTCGGCGGCAGAGCTGTTGGCGACCGTGGCCCGGGAGAAGGCAGCGAGCTCCTCCTGATGGCGGCCGTCTTCTTCGTTCTGGCCTGGTAATTACCTACCTCTGTCATTGCGAGGCGGCCCGAGGCCGCCGAAGCAATCTCCTCGCAGGCCAGGAGATCGCTTCCACCACGCTACGCTCCACTACGCTACGCTCGTGGCAGGCGTGGCAAGCGCTGCGCTCGCAATGACATCACGGAGGCACGTTCTTTGGAACGAACTGCGTGCGATGCCGGGTAGGCGGTTACCTGGCTTGACACAGCCTTTTTCTCGCGAGACAATGACGGCAAGCCCGTGTTATATTGTGAACGTTTTACAAGCCTTTCCTTAGTGTTTTTGCGGCTACAAGGTGCCGCTGCCGATGGATAACAAACCTCCCACCCCCGGTCCCGGTCAGCTCCACATCGAAGTCCCCGCCGATCTGACCGCCATTTATGCCAATTTCGCCCTGATCAATCACAGCTATAACGAAATCGTGATCGATCTGGCCCACGTGCTGCCGGGTGTCCCTACCGCACGGGTGCAGGCCCGGCTGGTGCTGACGCCTTATCATGCCAAATTGCTGCTCGAAGCCCTGGCCCAAAACCTGGCCAACTACGAGCGCCGCTTCGGTGAGATCAAAACCCAAGGCATCGGCCTATCCGAACGACCACCCCTTGGCTTCGATCCCAAGCAGGTTCATTGAACGGAGCTTCGCCGGCCGTTGGTGTGTCGGTCTGGCAGCCCGATTCCTTTCTCCCGTTTGCATTGGAAGACGAGCATGGTGTCAGAGCAAAGTGTCCCGGCGGGCGCCGACACGTTTGGCTTTGCAGCAGCCGAGACCGTCGGCGAAGACCGCAACCTGACCTATATCGCGGCCATCAGCGAGGCATTACGGCTGGAGATGCGCCGTGATCCCAATGTCCTCATCCTGGGTGAGGATGTGGCCGGCGAGTTCGGCGGTGCGTTCAAGGTGACCAAAGGGTTTGAGGCCGAGTTCGGTCCACGGCGGGTGATGAACACCCCCCTGGCCGAGCTGGGGTTCACGGCCATGGCCACGGGGATGGCCTTGATGGGATTGCGGCCGGTGATCGAGATGCAGTTTGCCGATTTCATCAGCACGGCCTTCGATAGCATCGTCCAGTTCGCCGCCACGGCCTACTACCGCTGGCGCGGGGCCGTGCCCTGGGTTATCCGTGCGCCTTGCGACGGTGGCATTCGCTCCGGCCCCTTCCACAGCCAGAACCCCGAGGCCTGGTTTGTCCACACGCCCGGCCTCAAAGTCGTGGCCCCGGCCACACCCGCCGATGCCAAAGGCCTGCTCATCGCCGCCATCCGCGACAACAACCCGGTCATCTACTTCGAAAGCAAGACCTTGTATCGTTCGCTCAAGGGTTATGTGCCACCGGGAGACTACATCGTGCCCCTGGGAGAAGCCCGCCTGGCCCGCGAAGGTCGGGACCTGTCCATCATCGCCTACGGCACCCAGGTCCGTGAGGCTTTGATCGCCGCCGAACGGCTGGCGAGCGAGGGCATCGAGGCCGAAGTGCTCGATCTGCGCAGCCTCAAGCCCCTCGATACCGAGGCCATCCTCGCCACCGTGCGCAAGACGGGTAAGGTCCTCATCGTCCATTCGGCCAACCGTCTGGCCGGGGTGGGCGCCGAAGTCGCCGCCCTGATCGCCGAGCAGGCCTTTGAATGGCTGGACGGCCCGATCGTACGCCTGGGGGGGTTGGATACCCCCATTCCCTTCAGTCCCCCTCTCGAAGATGCCTACCGTCCCGATGCCGAGAAAATCTATCGTGCCGCAGAGGAACTGGCAGCCTATTGAGAGCAGCAAGGGGTACCGATGGGCGAATTACGACACCTGGTCATCAACGGTTGGTTCTGGGGACGCAGGAACACCGGCACGGGGCAATATCTGCACGGGTTGTTGAACTATCTCCCGGCGGCTTTGCCCGGCTGGCGGATAACGCTGCTGGTGCCCGAAGGGGAACCACCGGACGCAAAGGATCAAGCCTCGTCTCCCTGGCGCGAACCGCCGCCGTTTCGCTGCCGGTTGGTCAGGGTGCCCATGCCGGTCTGGGCACGGCGAGGGCCCCGTCGCTTTAAGCTGGCCTGGGAACAGCTCGTCTTCCCGCGCGAGTGCGGACGTCTGGAAGCCGATGTGGCTTTCGTGCCTTATTGGGGATCGCCGCTGTTCTCGCCGTGCCCTGTGGTGGTCACCATCCATGACCTGATCCCGATTATGCTGATCGGCTATGCGCAGAAAGTCACCGCCCGCGCCTACAACTGGTTGGTGAGCCACAGCGCCCGTCGGGCCGATGCCGTTTTGACCGTGAGTGTGGCTGCGGCCAGCGATATCATCACCCACCTGCGCATCCCCTTACGCCGGATTACGGTGACCTACGAAGGGTTATCGCCCGATTTGGAACCGGTCACCGATCCGGCCGAACTCGAACGGGTGCGTCAGAAGTACAACCTGCCCGATCGCTATCTCCTCTATCTGGGCGGATTCGACCCCCGCAAAAATGTGCCGCTTTTGTTGAAAGCGTATGCCCTGGCCCGCACCCGTCAGCCCGACTTGCCCCCGCTGGTGATTGCCGGGGCCTTGCCACCCCCCGGAGACCCATGGTTCACCGATCCGCGGGTATGGACGAACCGATTGCAATTGGATAGCCGGGTCCATATCCTGGGCTTTGTGCCCGATGCCGACAAAGCCGCGCTCTATACCATGGCCGCTCTGTTCCTCTTCCCCAGCCGCTACGAGGGGTTCGGGCTACCCCCCGTTGAGGCGATGGCCTGCGGTACACCGGCCCTTGTCTCCGGGATGGGGGCGTTGCCCGAGGTCACGGGCGCCATTATCCCGCCGGTCTGGCTTTTCGAGCCGGAATCCTGGGCCGAAGCCATCTTGAATGTCCTCGCCCATCCTCCCGACCCGGTGGTCTTGCGGACTCAAGCCGGGCTGTTCCGCTGGAAAGAGGTGGCGGCGAGAACGGCAGCCGTCATCCAGGAAGTGGCGCCGCCAAAGCCTGGGCAAAATCGGCTATGATGTCGGCGGCGTCCTCGATCCCCACGGATACCCGGATAAGAGCATCGCCGATGCCGAGAGCCCGACGCCGTTCCGGGCTAAGGCTACGGTGCGAGGCATGGGCCGGATAGGCTACCAGGGTAGCCAGATCGCCCAGGGTAGGTGCGCGCAAGGCCAATTGGAGTCGATCCATGACGGCCCAGGCCGCCTGACGCGTCCCGGCGGCGAGATCGAAGGCCAGCATACCGCCAAAACCGCGCCCCCCAAAGAGTTGCCCGGCCCGTTCATGGCCGGGATGGGTGGGCAAACCGGGATAGTAGACCCGACGTACGGCAGGATGGGCTGCCAAAAAGGTGGCCAGGGCCAGGGCATTGGCGCCGTGTCGGGCCATGCGCAGGCCCAGGGTGCGCAATCCGCGCAAGGCCAGCCAGGCGGCCTGGGGATCCAGAGTGGCGCCGTGGTCGGTGCGATACCGGCGCAGATCGGCATAGGCGGCGGCATCGCTGGTGGTTACGGCGCCGCCCAACACGTCGCCGTGGCCGGCGATGTACTTGGTCAACGATTCCACCGTAAAATCGGCGCCCAACGTGGCCGGCCGACACAGGTATGGCGAGGCAAAGGTGTTATCCACCAACACCCGGCAACCCACGGCATGGGCCTGCTCGATCAGCCGGGGCAGGTCGGCCACATGGACCAGGGGATTGGAGAGGGTCTCGACGACGAACAGATGGGGGCGCCAGCCCTCGAGTGCGGCGGCTACGGCCTGTTCATCCTCCACGTTCACAAAGCGGACCTGGGCGCCGCTCATGGGCAGGTCCTCCTGCAGCAGTCGATAGGTGCGGCCGTAGAGTTCGGCGGCGGCCAACACCCGACGGCCACGGCCGGCCACGGCCAGCACCGCCGCGATGGCGGCCATGCCGCTGGCGAAGACGAGGGTGTTGTGTCCGCCCTCCAGAGCGGTCAGAACCGTTTCCAGTCGCTCCGCGTCGGGCATGCCATCGCGGGCGTAAAAGTAACCCTCGCCACCCGCGAAGGCGGTATCGAGCTCGGCCATAGTGGCAAAGGCCCAGGAGGTAGCCCGATGGAGGGGAGGCGCGGTCGGTGTGGCCGGGTGAACCCGGAAATGGTCGGCATGAAGGAGCAAGGTATCGAAATCCATAGAGCCGGGTGCTAAAAAGGACGAGACCGCCGTCTCGTGGCGGTCTCGTGTGGGAAAAGCCATGAGCCAGGAAGGATTCGAACCTTCGACCCACAGATTAAAAGTCTGCTGCTCTACCTGCTGAGCTACTGGCCCTCAAGGACTAAGACCATGACCCACCAAGGACTCGAACCTTGAACCCGCTGATTAAGAGTCAGCTGCTCTGCCAGTTGAGCTAGTGGGCCGTTTTGCTACCTCCTTTCTACGGTCGATTATAACCTCAAGTTCAGAACCGTGTCAAGCAATCTACCGTCCGGGCGCGGCCTCCGTCCGCCCCTCCGAATGGACCCATCCCTACCTTGACATCCACTCGCCTCATCCTCTACCCTCTTTCCTTGCGTCTGCGCCGAGGGAGGCCAGGCTGTTCTCGCCGACCTTACCGTCCTCAATTTCCTGCTGCCCTTGCCCTTCCA
>Ga0197142_1004593_pt1 | contig 11109 bp, 6 predicted proteins | sample GBS60_MetaG_FD_148614 | JGI IMG/M metagenome (GOLD analysis project Ga0197142, IMG submission 148614) | Sediment microbial communities from Great Boiling Springs, Gerlach, Nevada, United States - GBS 60_MetaG | ecosystem: Environmental > Aquatic > Thermal springs > Hot (42-90C) > Sediment... | reverse complement strand
GCCACGCCGGTCCCGCCGTCGAACAGCGCGCTGCGCTTCGACGGGGCGAATGATGAGGTGCGCGGCGGGCAGATCACCGGATTGGGCGGCGCGCAGACCATCGAACTCTGGGTGCGCCCGGCGACCGGCGGGCAGGATAGCGTCATCCTCGCCACCACCGATGATGTCATCGGCTGGTCGCTGGAACTGAACGGCGGGCGCGCCACCTGGTGGGTCGCGTCGACCGCTGGCTGGCGCGCGGCGCAACACCCGACGGCGCTGCTCGCCAATACCTGGCACCACGTTGCCGTGACCTACGACGGGACAACCGCGCGGGTGTTCGTTAATGGTTCACCCGGACCGGCGGCGACCATCGGCGCGATCACCCAGGGACCGTTCCTGCGTATCGGCGGCTTTCCCGGCTACGGCTTCTTCAACGGCGATGTCGATGATGTGCGCATCTCGAATATCGTGCGCTACACCAGCACGTTTACGCCGCCATCAGCAGCACACCCGACGGACGCAAATACGCGCGCGCTTTATCGGTTGGACGAAGGGAGCGGGCAGACAACGGCGGACGCTTCCGGGAATGGCTACAACCTGACGCTCGGCACAACGGCGAATGCCGACAGCGCCGATCCGACGTGGGTGGCGTCAACCGCGCCGATTGCGCCGCCATCGCCGACGGCAACGCCAACGGCAGTCCCGCCCACCAGTACGCCAACCGCCACGCCGGTCCCGCCCACCAGCACGCCGGTCCCGCCGTCGGCGACCACGGAACCAACCGCCACGCCGCTTCCGCCGACCAGTACGCCGACCGCAGGACCAACCGCCACGCCGGTCCCGCCCACCAGCACGCCGACCGCCACGCCGGTCCCGCCCACCAGTACGCCGACCGCCACGCCGGTCCCGCCGTCGAACAGCGCGCTGCGCTTCGACGGGGCGAATGATGAGGTGCGCGGCGGGCAGATCACCGGATTGGGCGGCGCGCAGACCATCGAACTCTGGGTGCGCCCGGCGACCGGCGGGCAGGATAGCGTCATCCTCGCCACCACCGATGATGTCATCGGCTGGTCGCTGGAACTGAACGGCGGGCGCGCCACCTGGTGGGTCGCGTCGACCGCTGGCTGGCGCGCGGCGCAACACCCGACGGCGCTGCTCGCCAATACCTGGCACCACGTTGCCGTGACCTACGACGGGACAACCGCGCGGGTGTTCGTTAATGGTTCACCCGGACCGGCGGCGACCATCGGCGCGATCACCCAGGGACCGTTCCTGCGTATCGGCGGCTTTCCCGGCTACGGCTTCTTCAACGGCGATGTCGATGATGTGCGCATCTCGAATATCGTGCGCTACACCAGCACGTTTACGCCACCGTCGTCTACAAGCCTGACGACTGACGCAAATACGCGCGCGTTCTACCGCTTCAACGAGGGGAGCGGGCAGACCACGGCTGATGCTTCCGGGAATGGCTACAACCTGACGCTTGGCACGACGGCGAACGCCGACAGCGCCGATCCGACGTGGGTGGCGTCAACCGCGCCATAAGCACATTCACGCTCCCGTAGATGCGGCAATCTACGGGAGCGTGTTCGTCATTTCGACAGGTTATGGTTTCTCAAGCACTGCTGCAATCGCTCGCTCGATATCGAGGTCTGGTCCTGTACCGCCAAGCCACGCCAGAAACTCGACGTTCCCTGCCGGTCCCAGGATGGGTGAGCGCGTGAGACCATGTGGTTGCACGCCAATCGCAGCAGAGAACGTCAACACCTGACGCAGCACGTCGGCATGCACCGATGGATCGCGCACGACGCCGCCCTTCCCGACCTGCGCCGGTCCTGCTTCGAACTGCGGTTTGATCAGTGCGACGATCCAGGCATCAGGGCGGATCAGGCGCTGCACAGCGGGGAGTACCAGTTTCAGTGAGATGAACGATACGTCGATCGTGGTGCAATCGGCAAAGACCGGGTCAGACGAGCCTTCGAGGGGAGGCAACGCTTCCAGGTAGCGAATGTTGGTGCGTTCGATCACAACCACCCGCGGATCCTGGCGTAACCGCATATCGATCAAGCCATACCCGACATCCACCGCATACACACGCGCCGCGCCGCGCTGCAACAGCACATCGGTGAAGCCGCCGGTCGAGGCGCCGACGTCGAGTGCAGTGCAATTCGCCGGAGAAAGGGCAAAGGTATCGAGCGCGTGCGCCAGTTTGTACCCGCCGCGACTGACATACGGCAGTTTACCGGCGAGTTCAATCCCGGCATCCTCAGGTACGAGTTCGCCGGCCTTAAGCCGAACGACGCCGTCTACCCGCACCTCGCCGGCAAGGATCAACGCCTGCGCGCGGGCGCGCGTCTCCGCCAGCCCACGTTGCACCAGCAGATGATCGAGCCGGACCTTCTTTGCCACTACGCCTCACGCTCCAGACGACGCAGTTCCGCCTCCATTTGCGCAATGTAGGCGTGCAACCAGGCAGGCGCATCCTTCCCGGCTTCGTCCCGCCGCGCTTTCAGGCGCGCAAGATCGGCGCGACGCTTCGCCAGGTCCGCCTTGGGGCGGGGCGGCGGCGGCGCAGGCGGCGGCACGGGCAGGGTTGCCAGGTGATCGGCGACAATGCGCGAAACCAGCGCGGAAAGTGTGGTTTTATGCGTGGCGAGGTAGGTCTCGAATGCCTGCCGCTGTTCGGGAGTGAGATAGATGCGCATATGGATCGGTTCACCATCCGCGCCATCCGTATCCGACGACAACTGCGAGAGGGGATGTTCTGCGAGGATCTGCGAAACAACATCGGGAGGATTGCTGCGACGCTCCCGCACCAGGTGTTCCAGGCGCGCCCGATTCTCAGGCGAAAGGTACAGGCTGGTCTGCACGGTGAACAGTCCCTGTCGCTCGGTCATCGTTCTCTCCTTTCGATACACTACGCGACCACGCCGGTCGACCGAAGCGTCGCAATCTCGTGCTGTTCGTAGCCAATTTCCGCCAGGATCTCGTCGGTATGCTGCCCCAACAGCGGCGGCGGACGACGGATCGCAGGCGGGGTCGCCGAGAAGTGGTAGGGTGGGGCAACGACCCGGATCGCGCCAGCGGTCGGGTGCTCGATGGTCACGACGCTCCCCAGCGCCTGCACCTGCGGGTTGGTGAACACCTGCGCCAGGTCGTGCACCGCGCCGCACGGCACACCGGCGGCATTCAATCTTTGCTCGATGTCGGCAACGCGCAACGACGCAAACACCGGTTCGAGCAGCGCATTCAGTTCGGCGCGATGCGCCAGGCGCGCCACATTCGTGCGGAAACGGGGATGATCACGCAGGTCGGCAAGATCGAGCGCATCACAGAAGCGCAGCCACAGATCATCGGTGCCGACGCCGAGCGTAAAATAGCCATCGGCGGCGCGATACACCCCATACGGCACGATCGATGGATGCTGATTGCCCGGTCGTTCCGGTGCGCGACCTGTGGCGAAATAGTTGCCCGCCTGATAGGTCAGCATCGCCAGTTGCCCTTCCAGGAGCGACGTATCCACCCGTTGCCCTTCGCCGGTGCGCGCGCGGTGGTAGAGCGCCGCCAGAATGGCATATGCCGCGAACATTCCTGCCATAATATCGGTGATTGCAATCCCAACCCGCATCGGCGGTCCTCCGGGTTCACCGATCAGGCTCATCAGGCCGCCCAACCCCTGCGCAATCTGATCATACGCGGCGCGCTCTCGGTCCGGTCCGACCTGACCGAAACCGGAGATCGAGCAGTACACCAGATCAGGACGAATGGCGCGGCACGCATCGTAACCGAACCCGCGCCGGTCCAGTGTGCCGGGAACGAAGTTTTCCAGCAGTACGTCACTGCTGGCGATCAGGCGGCGAAGAACTGCAGCGCCGCGCTCGTCGCGAAAGTCGAGCGCCAGACTGCGCTTGTTGCGATTGACACTGAGAAAGTAGGTGCTCTCACCGCCTTCGAATGGCGGTCCCCAGGCGCGTGTGTGGTCGCCGATACCCGGTTGTTCGACTTTGATCACATCGGCGCCAAGGTCGCCGAGCATCATGGAACAGAAAGGACCCGCAAGTGCGCGGCTCAGATCGAGAACGCGCAATCCTTCGAGCGGCAGGGGCATATGTTCCCCACAAGCGCAACCATGGCGCAGTTTCTGGCGATGTCTCTTGTTGCGTAGTATTATACCATGCTGCATGGTACGCAACCTGACAGTCCGTTCACGGACACCCGGAACCTGATCGTTTCAGCGCGAGTGGTGTATGACAGAAATCTTAACAACCATCGCGGCGTTGCAACGGGCGGTGGCGCATGCGCCGCACCGTCCATTTCTGCTGTTTGAAGGGCGCGCTTACCCCTATGCTACCGTTGCCGCAGCCGCTTCCCGCTGGGCGACCCGCCTGCGCGCCGCTGGGGTTGAACGCGGTGACCGCGTCGCACTCTACCTGGAGAACAGCCCGGCGTTCGTGGCTGCATACCTGGGCGCTCATATGATCGGCGCAATTGTGGTATTGATCAACACGCAGTATCGTCACACCGAACTGCGCCATATCCTGAGCGACTCCCAGGCGCGCGTGATCATTGTCGGCGATCAGGCCCACGCCGATCTGGTCTGCCAGGCGCAGGAAAACGCCCAAACCATTCGCGCCGACGCGGTTGTGCTGGAGGAAACGGGCGATATGCCGGATTGGGCGTCTGCGCCCGCACCGCACGATGTTGCGCTCCTTGGGTATACATCGGGCACAACCGGGCGATCCAAAGGAGCGATGCTCACCCACGCCAACCTGATGGCGAATAGCGCGGCGGTCACACAAGCCTGGCATTGGACCGAACAGGATCGGCTGCTGCTGACACTGCCGCTGTTCCACATTCATGGTCTTGGAGTGGGGTTGAACGGTACCCTCTTCACTGCCAGCACGGTCGATCTGCGGCGCAGTTTCGATGCGACCGACGTGATCGACACCCTGACGCGCGGCGAGACGACCATGTTCTTTGGCGTGCCGACCATGTATACCCGCCTGATCGCCGAGGCGCGACGGCGGCTGGCAGAAGGAGCGCCGTTTCGCGTCGATGCGGTTCGCCTGTTCGTCTCCGGTTCGGCGCCGCTCACCCCGCAAACCTTCGCCGAATTCGAGGAACTGTTCGGTCAACGCATCCTGGAACGCTACGGGATGACCGAAACCATCATGAACCTGACCAACCCCTACGATGGCGAACGTCGCCCCGGAACAGTCGGCATGCCGTTTCCGGGTCAGGAAGCGCGGATTGTCGATGTGCGCACCCGTCAACCGCTCCCCGATGGCGTCATTGGCGAAATTCAGGTGCGCGGTCCGAATGTGTTCGCCGGATACTGGCGCAACCCGCAGGCGACCGCCGAAGCGTTCGATGCCGATGGGTGGTTCAACACCGGCGACCTGGGCTGGCGAGGCGCCGATGGCTATTTTGTCATCACCGGGCGCGCCCGTGAACTGATCATCAGCGGCGGGTACAATATCTATCCGCGCGAGGTCGAGGAAGTGCTGCTCGACCACCCCGCCGTCGCCGAAGTCGCCGTTGTCGGGTTGCCCGACCCGGAGTTTGGTGAACAGGTGGTGGCGGTGGTTGTGCCGACAGCGCAACCGCGCGACGGGCTGGAACAGGAGTTGATCGACTGGTGCCGCGCGCGCCTGGCGAGTTACAAAAAACCGCGTCGGGTCATTTTTGCTGCAACGCTGCCGCGCAACGCACTTGGCAAGGTGCAAAAACATCTTCTGCAACAGCAACTTCAGGAAGCGTGATGCGTCGATGCACGCTCGCCGCGCACAGCGCGGCACATCTGTCGCCCCATCGACGCCTCTGGCGATCCTGAACAGTTTGCCGGGCATAACCGGAAAGGATGCTCCCCGATGAATTACGCCGATCTGGCTGCTGAATTGCGTGAATGCGTCAAGGGTGATGTGCACACCGATGCGATCTCGCGCGCTATCTATGCGACCGATGCCAGCATCTATCAGATCGAGCCGCTGGGGGTGGTGCTACCCAGGGACGAAGAGGACGTTGCAGCGGTCGTGCGCCTGGCGCGCCTCCGTCGCCTCCCGATCCTGCCGCGCGGCGGCGGTACGAGCCTGGCGGGGCAGGCGGTGGGGCGCGCCATCCACCTCGATTTTACTCGCTATATGAACCGCCTGCTGGAGGTCAACGTCGCCGAACAGTGGGCTTGGGTCGAGCCGGGGATCATCCTCGATCAGTTGAATGCAGAAGTGGCGCCGCACGGTTTGATGTTTGCACCCGATGTTTCGCCGTCGAACCGCGCAACCATCGGCGGGATGATCGCCAACAACTCGTCCGGTATGTATTCACTCGTCTACGGCAAAACCATCGACCACGTGCTGGAACTGAAGGTGATGCTGTCCGATGGCAGTATCACCACCTTCCGACCGCTCGATGAAACGGAATTGCGCGCCAGGCTGAGCAACCCCGAACTCGAAGGACGGATCTACCGCACAGTTGCGCGTCTGGCGCACGACCATGCCGACGAGATTGCGCGTCGCTATCCCAAAGTGCTGCGGCGCGTCGGCGGCTACAATCTCGATGCGTTCGTGCCAGTCGTCGAAGATGGACAGACCCGCTACGGTATTATGTTCGGTTCGCGTTCCCCCGACCGACGGTTCAACATGGCGAACATGATCGTCGGCTCGGAGGGCACGCTGGCAATCGTGCTGGCGGCGCGGCTGCGCCTCGTTCCCCGTCCCAAACATACCGCGATTGCGATTCTGGAGTTTGCCACGCTCGACGCTGCGCTCGATGCAGTGGTTCCCTGCCTGGAGTGCGAACCTGCCGCCGTCGAATTGATGGACGATATTCTGCTCGACCTGACGCGCAAGTCGCACGAATACGCGCAGTATCTGGCGATGTTCGTGCAGGGAACGCCGGGTGCGCTGTTGCAGGTGGAGTTCTTCGGCGAGACCGGCGATGACGTGCGCGCGCATCTGGATCGCCTGGAACAGCGTCTGCGAGGGCATTACCAGGCAATGACCCCTGTGCTCACTGCTGAGCGCAAACGCGCAGTACTGGCAGTGCGCAAGGCGGGGCTGCCGCTGCTCCAGTCGCTCTCACCCGACCTGAAACCCGAAACGTTTGTCGAAGACTCCGCGGTTCCGCCAGAGAGATTGAACATCTACCTGCGCCGGTTCCGCGACATCTGCCACGCGCACGGGGTACGGGTCGCCTTTTACGGGCACGCCAGCGTTGGCGTCATTCACGCCCGCCCGCTCCTCAACCTGAAGGACGCGGGGGATGTGCGCAAGATGCGCGCAATTGCCGAACAGATCAAAGACCTGGTGATCGAATTCGGCGGGGCGCTCTCCGGCGAGCATGGCGACGGGATGCTGCGGGCTGAGTTCAACCGCGAGTTATTCGGCGATACCCTCTACGAAGCCTTTCGCGAGATCAAGCATACGTTCGACCCTTACGACATTCTCAACCCCGGCAAGATCGTCGAAGCGCCGCCGATGGATGCCAGCCTGCGGTATGGCGCATCGTATCATCCGATCCAGTTGCATACCCACTTTCGCTTCAGCGACACCGGCGGCATTGTCGGTGCGGTCGAGTTGTGCAACGGCAACGGTCTGTGCCGCAAAGTGGCGGGTGGCACGATGTGCCCCAGTTACATGGTGACGCGCGACGAAGAACACTCGACTCGCGGGCGTGCCAACGCGCTGCGGATGGTCTTCTCCGGAGCGCTTCCGCTCGATGCGCTCACCAGCGCACGCATGAAAGAAGTGATGGACCTGTGTCTGGAGTGCAAAGGGTGCACCGGCGAATGCCCGTCACGGGTCAATATGACCCGTCTGAAGTCCGAGTGGCTCTCGATCTACTATGATCGCCACGGCATTCCGCTGCGATCACGACTGTTCGGCAGCATTCGCACCATCAACGAACTCGGCAGTCGGATTGCGCCGCTGGCGAACCGCGCACTGGCGCTGCCATTCGTCCCCTGGCTCACCGAACGGCTGATCGGCGTCAGTCGCCATCGTCGTCTGCCGCCATTCGCCGATCAGCCGTTCCACCGCTGGTTCGAGAAGCGACCGACGCCGGTCGGCGCCGATCGTCCTTCGGTCGTACTCTTCCCTGACACATTCGCCGACTATAACGACCCGCACATTGCACAGGCTGCGGTGCGCGTGCTGGAGGCGGTAGGGTACCGCGTACTCCTGCCGACGCGCCGCGTCTGCTGCGGACGTCCGCAGATCTCGAAGGGGTTGCTGAAGGAAGCACGGGCGCTGGCGCAGCGCCAGCTCGACGCCCTGGGACCGTATGCCGCCGCCGGGATTCCGATCATCGGTCTTGAACCGAGCTGTATCCTGACCTTCCGCGATGAGTATCCCGACCTGCTGGACGATCCCCGCACTGCAACACTGGCGCAGATGTCGTTCCTGTTCGACGAATTCCTGGCGCGTGAGGTTCGCACCGGTCGCGCGACGCTGCGTTTCAAGCAACCGGATCAGGCGCCGCGCCGGTATCTGTTCCACGGTCATTGCCACCAAAAGGCGCTGATCGGCAGCCAGCACGCGCTGGCGCTCCTCCGCATGATTCCCGGCGCAGAGGTGCACGAAGTCGATAGCGGATGTTGCGGCATGGCGGGTTCATTCGGCTACGAAGTGGAACATTACGTCATTTCACAGAAGATCGGCGAGCGCGCGCTCTTCCCGGCTATCCGTTCGCTGCCTGCCGACGCGACGATTGTGGCGATGGGAACCAGTTGCCGCCAGCAGATCGCCGATGGAACCGGAAGACGCGCCGATCACCTTGCCGGGGTGTTGGCTGACGTTCTCGAAGAGTAGCGATACCAACACTGCGCAGAATCTGTTTCCACTCTTGATAGGGAGCGTCCTGTGTGCTATGATTCTGGCACTATCATAAAATTGAGGCGAGGAAGCAACCTTCGGCGTCCCTGACGCCCAAACTAATATCCAGCAAGTAAACAGCGCGGTCGGCGCGTGGTGATCGGCGACGATGATCCCCGCAGCGCAGACCGTTTTTATTTGACAACTCACGTCGGAACCCAATCCCAGCGCACTCCGTAGCGAAGGGCAACAAAAAGCATATGATTGCCGAACTCAAACGTCTGGTCGTTGGCCAGCCGCTCGCCAACGAACAGTTAGTCCACGAACGATTGCCCAAGCGCCTGGCGCTTGCGGTTTTCTCTTCCGATGCGCTCTCATCGACGGCATACGCCACCGAAGCGATCCTGATCGTGCTTTCGATGGCCGGCGCAGCCGCGCTCTGGCTTGCCACACCGATTGCGCTCGGCATTGCCGTGCTGCTGATGACGGTCGCCTTTTCCTATATGCAGACGATCAAAGCGTACCCGCAGGGCGGCGGCACCTACATCGTTGCGCGCGAGAACCTGGGAACCATCCCATCGCTCACTGCAGCCTCAGCGCTCCTGATCGACTATATTCTCACCGTGGCGGTGAGCATGTCGGCGGGCGTGGCGGCGATTACATCAGCCTGGCCCATGCTTGAACCATACCGCGTCGAACTGGCAGTCGGACTGATCGGACTGGTCAGCCTGGCAAACCTGCGCGGCGTCAAGGAATCGGGCGCGATGTTCGCCATTCCGACATACACCTTCGTTGCCAGCATGTTCCTTCTGATTGGCACAGGGCTGTTCAACATCATCACCGGGCACGTGACCCCTGCGCCGCCGCCAGCGACGCCGCACCTTGCCGACGGCGTCGGCGCGCTCTCCCTGTTTCTGATACTGCGCGCATTTGCCGCCGGATGCACGGCGCTGACCGGCATTGAAGCCATTGCCGACGGCGTCCCTGCCTTCAAAAAACCAGAAGCGCGCAACGCTGCGATCACCCTTGCAATCATGGCGGCGCTGCTGGTCACCATGTTCCTCGGCATCACCGTGCTGGCGAATGCGTACCACATCATTCCCGACGGCAGCAGCGAGCCGGAAACGGCGAACTCGCAACTGGCGCGCGCAATCTTCGGCGCTGGCTCCCCGTTCTACTTCCTGCTCCAGATCGCAACGATGGCGATCCTGGTGCTGGCGTCGAACACCGCATTCGCCGATTTCCCGCGGCTGGCATACTTCCTTGCCCGTGATCGCTACTTCCCGCGCCAGTTCACCCAGCGCGGCGACCGACTGGTCTTCTCCAACGGCATCGTTGTGCTTGGACTGATCGCATCGATCCTGGTGGTCGCATTCCACGCGCGCGAACAGGCTTTGTTGCCGCTCTACGCCGTCGGCGTGTTTATTTCCTTCACCATCTCACAAACAGGCATGGTGCGCCGCTGGTGGCGACTCCGGACGCCAGGCTGGCGCCGCAGCGCGCTGATCAACGGCGCTGGCGCCGTGATGACCGGCATCGTGATGCTGGTGCTGGCAATCACGAAGTTCCGCGAAGGCGCCTGGGCAGTGCTGCTGCTGATCCCGCTGATGGTGACAGTGCTGCTGAACATCAACCAACACTATCAGGCGGTCGCCCGGCAACTCTCGCTGGCGGACGCGCCCCGTCCATCGCCGGTACGCCGTCACACCGCGCTGGTGCTCATCAGCGGCGTCCATCGCGGCATGCTTCCGGCGCTCCAGTACGCGCTGTCGATCGCGCCCGACAATGTGACGGCGGTGTATGTCGATCTCGATCCCGAAAACACCGAAAAAATCAGGCGCAAGTGGAGCGAATGGGGATGCGGCATTCCGCTGGTCATTCTGCCATCGCCGTACCGCTCACTGATGCAACCGCTGCTCCAGTACATCGATGAGGTTGAGGCGCGCTACGACGACGATGTGCTGACGATCATCCTGCCGGAATTCGTACCGTCGAAATGGTGGCAGTACATCCTGCACAATCAAACCGGGCTACAACTCAAAGCTGCGCTCTTCTTCAGCCGCGGCAAGGTTGTGACCAGCGTGCCCTACCATCTGGAGCACTGACGCCGCGCGAAGGAGCGGGCTGATAGAGATTGAGCATTTATAGCAATTATGCGCCTTTTGCCGTCGGGCTAAAGCCCTCGGCTATCCAGGGCGAAGCCCGCCTGCGCGGGCTATGACGGATTATTTCTGCAAAGACCATAAGCCCTCTTCCAGGCGAGGCGCAGCCTGCCTGCGCGTAACGCGAACTCCAACGGTGACCCTATCGCCCATCG
>Ga0197142_1004592_pt1 | contig 11110 bp, 9 predicted proteins | sample GBS60_MetaG_FD_148614 | JGI IMG/M metagenome (GOLD analysis project Ga0197142, IMG submission 148614) | Sediment microbial communities from Great Boiling Springs, Gerlach, Nevada, United States - GBS 60_MetaG | ecosystem: Environmental > Aquatic > Thermal springs > Hot (42-90C) > Sediment... | reverse complement strand
TTTGTTTTCTATTTTAATTGAAAATAAATAAAAAAATATGTTTATTGGTTTGTTGATTTATAATAACAAGGTTAAAGTTGAGAATGTATCAGTACATTATCTTATTCAGGAATTTTTAGATAAACTTGAAAAAATAGAAGGATTTACTTATATTGTAACTTGTTTGTATCGTGATCCTAGCACTAATGCAAGAGTTGTTGGTGTTCATAATAGCAAGCATATGCTAAATCCTGTTCAAGCGGTTGATATAGCTTATTTTAGTAAAGAACAAGTTAAAAATTCAAATAAATATAGAGAGCTATTGGAACGTAATACGACAGAATTAAAAAGAATTAGAGGAATTTTTTTTGAAAAACTTAAGAAAACACGTCAAAGGATAGAAGACGCTGAGAAGAAGATAGAAGATGAGAAAACAGAATTAGATAGTATTTTAGATGAAGAATATTTAAAGTTCAGACAACTTTTAGAAGAAGCTGTCAAGGATACAAAAGATGAAAAAAATTCTTTAAAGCTTGTACTTGTAGATGAGGGAGAAAAGGTATTAAATGATAAAGCAATGCCTCATTATCACATTGAGGTTAAAAAAATGGGAGAAGGAAAGAAAAGTTCTTCACCGTCATCTAATTCTTCTAAAGTTAGTTCTGGAAGAACTAAGGATAGCAATCTTCAATCTGATATTCCGAAATATGTTGAAGCGGAAGATATTGTAATGTTAGAAGATTCTGGATACTTAGATATTCCTTTTGCTTATATTCATTTACGAGACAAATCTGTTTACAAAATTCGTGTTCCTGTTTTTCGTGTTGGATTATCTATTCTTGAAATTGTTTGTCGTATTTTAAGTAAATATGGATATGAAGTTCATGTTTCAGTTGATGTTGCTAAGAACAATCTTTTACCTTTCAAGTTAAATTTAGAATTGATGAAATTTATTTCATCTTCGAAACAAAAGGGAAACGTTGCAGGTGATAAAAGTGATATTGAGGTTTCAGAAAAATCAGGTGCAGGGTATATTGAATTTGGAACAAGGTTATCAGATGGTAGTGTTTTGAAGAATATTATTGAAGTAGATGATAATGATACGGTTTATTTTACGGATCCTAATTTTTGTCATTTTAATACAAATTTAACGGCTGTAAAGAAAAAAGTTTCTGAGCTTTTTCCACAAATTAGTACAAGGAACAATGAAGATCAGAAACTTTTTTATATTTACAAGAAGCGTCCTCCAGAATCAGAAGATACAAAAGATAAACAGGGCAAGTCTTCATATGTTGATTCTCTTTTTGTTACGAATTTTCCTTTAGAAGAAACTGATTTGTTTAAGAATAATCCTTCACCGCCTTTTGTTCGGTTAAGTGGTGAAGACGAGGTAGTAGTATCTTTTTCTCCGAAAGTTTTCAGGAAGGATATGGAGAATGATATTGATTTTTGTACTAAAATTTGTGCATCAGTTGGATGTTCATTAGTTACAGCGATAAAGTCTGTGCGAGTGGATATTATTGATTATGTTCGTTCTCTTCAACAATATGAACCTGTTGTGTTTGTTTTACCTAGACCTAATAAACCTCTTTATGTATCAAGTTATAAACGTCCTGTGATTGATAGTACTCAAACTGAAGAAACTGATGTTTATCCGTTTTCTGTGGATTTGTTCAATAAAGTCATGGAGCAGTATGTAGAATACAAGAAAAGTGAAGGAAAACAAAAGTTATCTCAGATAAGTTTGCCTGTATGGAATTTTTCAGCAAATATTGATTTAAATTCAATGGGTCAAGGATTTATTGAAAGCAAGTATTTAAATCAAAATGTTTTTTTATCGAAGATATTTGTTTTGAAGGCTCCGCCTGGTTTATCTAAGAGTGGTATAAGTTCGAATGCGCCAGCTTCTACATCTTTACCTAATCCTGAAGGAATCCAGTTTCGCATTAACGCAAAAGATCCTGATACGTTGTTGATGGCAGAGACTTTTTTTAAAAATCCTAAACTTGTAGAAAAGTTATTTGCTGATAATGATTTTTACAAGCGTATTATTGCTTCAAATTTTACGGAAGTTCAGCATAATGAGCGTGATTCATCGCTTCCGAAGTTAGAAGTGAATGCAATCAATTGGTCTGTTTCTTTTACGACTTTTGGAATACCGTTTTTTCAGCCTGGTGGATGTTATGAGTTACTGAATTTTCTTCCTGATTTTTTCTATAAAACGATTGCGTTTACGCCTGAGACTGAGTTAGAGCGTGAGCGTTGGCGTTGGCGTTGGCGCTGTGTTGAAGTTATTCATAATTTTGGTTATCCTTATACAATGCAAGTTACGCTTTCAGTTTAATTTTTTATATTTATGATTTTCAATTAAGTTTAAGTGGTTTGTTATGACAAAATCGCCTTATATTAAATTAGCTCAAATTGCACCAGAACAAGATTGTTTTGATTCTCCTTTGAAAGATGGAAAGATTAAAGTTATTGTAGATGGTGTTACAAAAGATGCGTTTCCTTGTTTTCATAGTTTAGAGTTTGAGCCTATTTCAGCAAAATGTTTATCTCTTTTTCGTGATGTTATAGGGGTATGGGTGGTAGAAACAGAATCAGATTATTTGCTTTATCTTGGTTTTTTCTGGAAAGGTATTGATTTGTTTCGTCCTAACAGTATTCCTCTCAGATGGATAGAAATTAATGATCCTGATAATCCTGATTTTTCAGTAACATATCCTTATCTAAAATTCAAGATTTCGGATTCTTGGTTATTCATGAAATCTGATGGTGGCGGATTTAACCTTGATGCTGCACGAAGAGGATTTATTCTCATAAAAAATACAATAACTTTTTCTGAGTTTTCTATAAATGCAAGAGGTTTATATTTTTATGATCGTTTTTATGAAACAGAAAAGGAAAAAATAGAAAAAGAAGTAAGAAATAAATTTATTATATCAAAAGATAGTATAGTGATTTCTGATAGAAGAAAGAATTTATTTCAGATGGATGATTTTGGTATTCAGTTAAAGGATTTTGGTGAGAATTTATTAGAATTAAATGGAATTATTGGTTTTATCAGGTTAAGTCATGTTGTTCGGAGTGAAGAAAATGAAGAAAGTTCTGGTGAAAAAAATAATACTTTTTTAATGACGCCAGATGGTGTTTTTTTAGAAGAATCAAGTGCGGAAGAAAATAAAAATTTTTTACATTTTGATAAAGAAGGTATTACCATTCAGGACAGGTTTGATTCAAAAATTGAGTTTCGTAAAGATGGAATAAAGATTCAATTTAAAGACAATGTATTTGAAATAACACAGGAAGGATTAAAGTATAATGGTAAGTTTTTAGTTTCAGAAAACTTTATAGACTGGATGGATACAAATTCATCTACTTTTGGGTTAGGCAATATGGGAGCACCTGTGCCGATATTTTCTTCTGCATTATCTCAATTTATTCAGAAAAAGCTAAAAACTATTCAATCTGAACAGTCTTTTCTTACAACTAAAAAATAAGGTAAAATGTCTGTAAATTTATCTTCTCTTAAAAGTTCTATGGTTGATGTGATTTCAAAGAAACGTTTAGAAAATATGGAAAAAAATTTAGAGGATAATTTTGAAGGTATTGAAAATGGTGGAGAAATGGCATCTCAGGCAAAAGCGAACATTGACAAGAAAAAAATTGAAGAGGATACAAAGGTGATTGTTGAAATGGTGTTATCTATTTTAAGTGATTATCTTATAATTGATAGTTCTGCATTAAAAGTTGATATTCCGCCACCGCATTTTAAATCTTCAAAAGGTCAATTTACATAATTTTTTGAAATTGTATGCGTTATTTTGTAAAAGAAACAGATACAATTTTATTTTCACCAAATTTTCAGTCAGCTGTTCTTGTAGGTAATTTATCTGTTTCTTTATCTGTTTTAGGATTAAGGACTGTTTTTGTAGCTGGTCAAAAGGTTTGTGTGGCGTCAGATGTTCAGAATGTTAAAATTTTTGGTGTTGGATATACTAATCCCGCAGGTGGAGCAACAATACCAGGAACAGGAAATATTATTTTATCTAATTTATCGGATATATTTTTAGCTTCTTCTGTTTTGGTAAATGGAGAAAGAGTTTGGGTCTATTCTTTTGGTGCGCAGCTTCCAGCTGAGTTTCAAGTGGTTGTACCAGCACAAAAACCTGGGACACCACCAGTGCCTGATACGATTTTATCATTTTTAGGATTTGCTACTATTCAAGGAGTGCAAACACAAGTTTATACAATATAAAAAATGAATTATGTCTGTTCCTAAACAGTTTTATGATTTGAAGAAAATCAGTGGAGAGGTAAAATTATCTAAGCATGATGTTGTTAAAGAAGTTCGTTCTGTTTTATCGATACGAAAAGAAAGTTTAATTACGGATATGGAGTATGGTATATCTAAAATTGAGGATTTATTGTCTTACACATTTGATTTGAATTATATTATCCCGATGTTGAGTATTTCTCTTCGTGAAGATATTGAGCGTTCAACGAATGCCTTAGTGCGAAATATCAATATAGAACGTGATAAGTCATCACCAAGAGCACTTAACATTTATATTTCTTATACAGGTAAGTATGATAACTCTTTGCGTGTTTCACAATTGAATGTAAGATAAGTTTATGCAAGATTCTGATTTTGACAAATCGATTGAATTTTACGGATTATCATATGATGAATTATTATCGGAGTTTCAACAACTTGCACGTAATGTTTTACCTGATTGGGATACAGCAAATATCAATGATGATTTAGTCAAGGTAACACGTTTATTTCTTCAATCTCTTGCCAGAAGCAATAAGTTTGCAGCAAATTTAATTCAGGAGACAAATCCTATTACTGCAAGAGATATTCGTTCTTTACAGACTTGGGCAAAACTTTTCAATGTTCCTGTTAGAACACGACAGCCGGCGATTGCAACTGTAAGACTTTTTTATGATATAAATTCAGATATAACAATCAATCCATATGAACTTGAATTGACGATTACTTCTGATGCAGGTGTAGCTGTTTCATATCATAATGTAAGTACAATTGTTTTGAAATATGGTCAAGATTTTGTTGATGCTGTTTTTACAGAAGGAAAGAATTTTATAGAAACTTTCACTTATAATGGACAAGATTCAATTTTGCTTTCCCAGCGTTTTGTTGTAGATGAAATTTTTCTTGCAAAGTCTTTATATGTTAAGGTAAATGGTTATTTATGGACACGGGTAAATGAATCTGAAATGTTATCACAGTTAAGTGCAGTTTATGGTGTAACAATTGATAACAACGAGCAAGCTAGAATTGTTTTTGGTTCAACGGTTTTTGGAATAAAGCCACCTATTGGTGCGACAATTGAAGTTTTTTATCGCATTTGTGCAGGAACAATGGGAAATGTTAAAGCAAATTTTGATGAGGATGGAAATCCATTATCTGTATTTGCTGTGCGAGATCAACAAAAGTTTTCTATGATTATTTCAGCATTCTTACTTGAAGATACAGGCGGTGCTTCTGATCCAATTACAATTCAAGAACTAAAAAGATTGCTTATTTCTGGAGTTAGCTACAAAGGACAACTTACAAATGTGGATGATGTGAATCGTTATCTTCTATTTTTACCAGGTATCATGCAAGTTCGAACAAACATTTTTTTGTTTAATATAATTTCAACAATTGTTATATCATATTTTTCATCTTCTGTTAAATCTGCTATTGAGCGTGATGTTCAAAGCAAAATACCATCACTTTTTACATTTGAGGTTCGTCAAGCTAAAGAACAATTGCTTAAATATGAAATATTTGTTTTGATTGATAAAAGTGTATCTCAGCAATTTATCACTGAATCGATTAAAAATTTCTATGAGCGTTTTTTAGATTATTCATTTCGTGATGTTTTAACAAATAATTATACAAATCCTATTGGTGAAACAGTTTATCTTTCTACATTAGGTCAGATGATAAAATCTCTTAAAGGAGTGTTGAACTATAATATTGAAGTATACGATTTATCTTCAAGACTTGTTGCATCTACACAAAGTTCAACAGTTAAACCTTATTATGTCAATGCACCTGATACTGTAACAAGCAAAGATTCAACTTTGGATCTTGTGATTGATGTAAATCAACAAGTTTGAAATTTATAATGGATAAATTTATTTCTTTTTCATATTTATACGATGATTATAAGGCACTACCTATACCTAAAAGTGTAGAAGAAATTTATCAACGTGTTCCTGTATCACATCGTTTTTCAAGTTGTTTGCCTGAATATGTTAAATCACAAATTGATGAGAATTTTTTAGCTTTATTAGATTGGATTTATTACAAATACTTTTTATTTCAAATTAGTTTAAGAGAAGAAATATTTTTTGAACAGAAACATGAAAAACGTTTAGAGTTATTTTTAAGATTTTTAGGTATTCCATTGCCTGACAAAGTAACAATTTTTTCATTAAAAAGATTGGTTAAAAATTCTATTTTTATATGGAAGAATAAAAACACATTAGATGCATTTTATTTGTATCTTAGAAGTTTGTATGGAGATTTTTTTTATTGCAAGATTTTTATTGATAAAACAAACAAGTTTCCTTTATATTATTTGAATTATCGTGCAAACAATCCAGCATATTATACTTCTTCTGACATAAGATATGAAACATCATACTTGTTTACAGCGAATAAGACAAGTAATTTGTATACTGTGTTGATTGAGATTTATTCTGAATTGCCAGAAGAAGATATTAAATTTATCAAGAGTTTGGTTTCATATTTTATTCCGTTTTTTCAGGATACGGGAGATAACATTAAAATTGTTTTAGTAAAATAAGTTTCAGTAAGAAAAGTTTTTTTTAACAAAATAAATTTTAAGATATATGGCAGATGCGTTTGAGCCTTCGATTCGGTTATACAAGATACCGAAAGAGCAGAATGAGGTATTAAGTCGCATGTATCCGTCTTTAGTGCCTGAGCGTGAAAAGGTAATTTTAGATATTGAAAAAATAAATTTTCCTAATAATGCTTTAGATTTTCAAGAAAACTTACAGATTGAAAGTTCATGGTTAAATGTTTCAACTGTTTTAAGGAAACTTTTAGGGTTAGGAGTTACAAAACGGGGAAACATTGTTATATCTTCTATTTCTGATGAGCAAGGACTAAAACAGATTGAAATTGAAGAAACAGAATTTTTTACTGAGGTTTACAAATTTATTATTCCGAGACAGTCTTTTTTAATTAGGATTTCTGATATTGGTCGTGATAGTAACAATAAAATTGACACATTAGTAATAATGCTAAAAATTGAGATTAGCATTGAAGAAGGAATTGTTCCTAACCTCAATGAACGTGGCGAAACAATTTATGGATTAGATGTTAAAGGTGCAAATTTTCGTTATTATAGAGCATTTTGGGATGTTGTTGAAAAGAGAAATCTTCAGTTTTCTTCATATGAAAATTTTGATAAACCAACTTATCCAAAATTTGTAAATTACTTGTATGCTTATATTTATGATTTTGATTTATCTAATCCTATAGTGCTTTTTGAATATGAGCAATTAAAAAATATAGAAAATCGTGATATAGATAATGTTTCGCATGATTTTAATTCACTTAATCTTTTATCTCGATTGATGAATTATATCAATTATAATGGAAATATTGGCATTGCTTTTAATATGAAGATGCGTCAAGATAGTGTGGTATTTGAGCAAGGGGTTAATTTTGTTACAACTGGACGATTGAATCGTCCGATTTATGTTGTTACACCTCCTGTGCAAGGACAGACTCAACCTGCTCAGTTTATAATTACTTTTCCACCGATTTCAACTTCACCAAATGATGGAATAAAATTTGAATAACTTAAAATGATAAAAATATGTCTTCAATTCGTTTTGATATTCGTGTTGGGTTTATTGATGTAGAAGATTACACAAGTTTATTGAATAATTCTTCTGGTAATCAGTATGCATTGCGTTTAGAATCTTCTAAGGTAGAAGTTTTACCGATAAAGGAGTTTTTTGACAAGAAGAAGTATATTTCTTCTATTGTTATTTTTATTCGTGTTGTTCCATATGAATTGGTAACAAATCCTGATACAAATCAAGTTGAGGCAAGAATTATTGATGGAAATATTACGTATTATGTTGGGAATGAGAAACTGACGCTTAATACGATAACAGCTAAATCTTTGTTACGTGATGATGTGTTTTTTGATAGGGTAGGTGTAAATTCTGATGTGCGTGCAATTCAATTTTTGTTTCAGCCTGATGAAAATGGTTTGTTTTTTGGCAAGGGAAGAGAAGCAGCGTTTTTCATAAATCCAACTACTGAATCGCCTAAAATTCGTTCTACGCCAGTTCTTGTTTTTCCAGATGATCGGACTTTGCAGTTTGTGGCTCGTTTAAGACCGATGGCATCAGATAATTTTGTAGATAAAGTAGGATTGAGTTTTTCTGTAATAGATAGAAGTGAATATGATCTTGGAGAACCTGAAAATATAGATAGAGCAGTTCTGACATTATCTTCGGACTGGATAAATGTGCTTACCCAATCTCTTAGAGTGAATGTTAGAGAGTGGGACAGAGAAACTGAAAAGAATAATAGTTTAGTTTTTGAGGTAACTGCTGATATAGAGTCAGACTCAAGATTCTTTGTTTATTTAAAAGATACAACTATTTTTAAAAGAGGTTTTTTTATTCAGAAACTTTTCAATAATTTTCCAATTGTTCAGGTTTCTGGATTATTTAGAACAGGAGTTGTTAATTTTTCTACTAATTTCTTTGAGGATCGTTTAGAACATGTTTTATCTATTCCTAAGATATTTTTGTCAATTGAGCAGAATGATATACCGAGAGATAGAAATGTTTCACCGTTTTTAGTTCATGAGAGTATTGTTTGGATAGGTGGAGAGTGTGTGTTTTCAATCTTTAAAGCTTTCAGAGTGAGTCATCCTTTCAGCATCAGTACAGCTATTGAGATGGGTATAACGGTTTTAGCACCAGAACAACCTCCTTTAACTGAAGAAGAAGCTTCTATTATTTACAATTATTACATGAGTTCTCCACTTATTTTGCAAACACTTCCATTACCTGATTGGTTCTGGAGATTTTTTATTTCATATTATTTTGTAAAATTTTTGTATCCACTTCTTTCATATTCTCAACCCGCTCCACCTGAACAAAGAAGATTTATTTTTAATTCTGTTAGAACACGTACCTGGTTACATGTTCAATCTATTATTAAAAATCCGACACTTTACGATGATATAAATTTTGAAACACTTTCATCAAATCTTACATCTAATAATTTATCTATAAGATTAAAGCCAGTTTTTCATGTTTTTTCTTTTGGGGATATTCATATTTTAGATAAAGAAATAGAAAGATATGAAGTTAATAATTTTCATTTAGATATAAATAGAGGTATTTCTGGCGATTTGGCTTCAAAAAGGCAAACGCTTTATGACAAATTAGCTCCTCGCTTTTTTTCACAGGCTTTATTTTATCCTAATCGGGAAAATTTAGCATCATATGAAGGGCTTATGGCGCAAACGGCTTTTGAATATCCGAATCCTGTTTTCGAAGTAATTTCCCCTCTACTTGTACATGTAAAAAATATTTCTATGGAACTTAGAGATATACAATCATCACGAATCGTAAATAAGAAAGGTCTTCTTTTGACTGTTAATAGAGATAATTCATATTTTTCAAAATCAAATTCTAATTTTCCGACTTATTCATTTTCTTATCAAATTGAGAAGCATTTTACAAGATATTTTTTAAGGATAGAATTGCTAAGAATATGTTCTCATAATGGTTCTTCAGCATATAGTACTTTATTAAATGCAGCAAGTGATCGAATGACAAATGATATATTATGTAATAACATTCTTATAGGAGTCTTAACACCTGCAGCATCTCCTTATATTAGTAGTTATTTGAGGAATTATGTTAGAACTTTTCGAAATGATTTTTCATTTCCAACAACAACAAAAATTATAGATTTTTCTGATAACTATTTGCAAGATGATGCAAGTGGTATTCAGGATGTAGAAAATCTTATTTTTAGACCTATTTTTGATCTTAGAAATGGAAATACTGTTTATGGATGTAATTTACCAGAGGTTATGAGATTTCCTTTAAATATAACTTTTTTGTTAAGAGTGAAACTTTATGATCGTGTTAATCCTCAACAAGAGCAGTATATTATAAAAGTTTTAAGAGGAAAAATATATGCTTCTATGTCTTTTGGAACTATATTAAGACATCATGCAATACTTTTATCTCCTTTTTTTAGAATGACTGTAGGTTTTACTCAAAATTCATATTATATTTATGATTTTGATGGTACAACTTTTGAGCTTTTAAACAATAGCGATTCTCTTTTTACATTTTTAAGCAGAGAGAGATATCTTGATGCAATTACATATGCTCATTTATTTGATACTTCTGTTTCATCAGAACTTTTTGTAAATAGTTTAAATGCGCTTGTTTTTAATAACATTGTTGGATTTCCTGAGGATGAACGTTTTTTCATATATATCCCAAATTATCAATATATTCAAGATTTAGAGGATATAACAACTCCAAGTACAATTTATCGAGAAGAGGATATTAGAACATTTGGTAACTATGGACAAAATGATACGATTCCATCTCCAACAGATGATGACCCACTTCTTTGCGCCACTAGAAATGATGTTCGTTATTTAGAATTTCTAAAAAAGATTCCTTTAAGAAGCGTACCGATGGCAAACTTTTATATTGAAGGTTTGATGACTTGGTCAACAGAAAAGAATTATAACTCTGATATTTTCAAAGAAGATCCACCATCTAATACAGGATTATTCAATGTAAGATTAAGAGATGAATTTTTTGCACCAAGAAAAACATATACGCCATTTGATAATCTCAATCGTACAAGTTACAACAATAATTCTCCTACCTATTAAATTTTATGAAACATTTCTAAAGAAAAAAAACGAATAATTCGAAAACGCAATAGGAAGACATAAAGAAAACTTAAAATAAGAGTTTTTTTAATTAAAAAAATATCAAACAAAAAAAAATAAGATAACAGCAATGTATATTGTTTATGATCATATTTTATCGAGACCATATTTTGATGACAAGAAAGAAA
>Ga0197142_1004591_pt1 | contig 11111 bp, 3 predicted proteins | sample GBS60_MetaG_FD_148614 | JGI IMG/M metagenome (GOLD analysis project Ga0197142, IMG submission 148614) | Sediment microbial communities from Great Boiling Springs, Gerlach, Nevada, United States - GBS 60_MetaG | ecosystem: Environmental > Aquatic > Thermal springs > Hot (42-90C) > Sediment... | reverse complement strand
TCGCAGCTCTATATGCTTCCTGTTGCGGCTTGATCATCAGGAAGAACAACGCAACGGCCGCAATTAAGCACAGAACAGACCCTATTATTATAACATGTATCTTCTTGAGCTTGGCTAGACTCATCACATTCCCTTAGGACTCGCTGTACGGAGAGCACAGCTTGTTACATTGGTGGCGGACCTGCCGGCCCAGGACCACCGGGACCCATCATAGGTGATTCACCTGGACTTGGCCCAGGAGGACCCGGTATCGGAGGACCCATCTCAGGGCTCGGAAAGCCTGGCGCACCCGGAGTGGTAGTGCCTGCGGCGGGAGCACCAGCGAGCTTTGGCTCTTCAATTGGCTTCCTTAACTTAGCGGTAACCTGGAAGTCAATTGCGAAGTCTTTGAGCAAATTAATAGGCGTTCTTGCTACACCGGCTTCGATCGCTCCCAGACCGGCCAAGCTGGCCTGCGATCCCTGAATTTGTCCACCAGGTCCGAAAACCTCAGAAGGTAGCATAAAACCACCACCTGCAGACATTTGCGATTTTCCGCTCTGCAGGGCTTTATACGACGGTATTCCAGATATTGTAACTTCAGTAAACAAGTCAGTCGCGCGATACATGTTGAGAAGGTATCTCCCAACATCTTCCAGCGACTTGGCTCTTGCCGCCATCTTAACCTCTTTACCGTCACAGGTCAACGAGTAAAGAGTAATCTTTTCATAAGTCCATCGAGCTATCTGCTCGTAGAGCTTTGGATATGCCAAATTATAGTCAAGAACCTGATTTATAAAATCCAACTTTTCCTTAATGGGTTTGATGGAATCGCGCACCTGTTGAGCTTGCTGTTGAATACCCTTGACTTTTGCTTCCCACTGTTCTGCTGCTGTAGCCATCTCTTCCATTTTGGCCACGTCTCCGCGCAGCTTCATTCCATATGCAATACCGCCTCCGATTATTGCCACAAGCAGCAGTGCAAATACGATCGCCGTATTGCGAACAACTTGCTTTTGGTTTATAGTGCGCGGCAGCAGATTAATCTTGATCATCGCTCGGACTACTACTCCACTAACTAACCAATCATGTCTCTAATTGCCAATCCTATGGCCACAGGAAACACTGGGGCAATTTCACTTAAATACCGATCCGAGAAGTTGGTTACCTTTACCTTTAGATTCTTGATCGGATTTGCCACCTCGACAGGAATTCCGAGCTGTTCACTCAGAAACTCAGCCAGGTTTGGCATCTTCGCGGTTCCACCGCACAGCAATACTCGCTGTGGTATCTGCGAATACCTGGTGCTATAGTACTCAAGTGACCTTCTAAGTTCGTTTGCTAGGTCTAACAATACTCCCGTAATTGCTTCAGATATAACGTCTTCGTTACTTCCACTAGTAGAAACTAACTTGCTTGTCGACTGATCTAAGACCGGCTCGCCTAGATCTGCATTTTCGTCAGTATCACTGAGGTCGAAACTCGGCGTAATAGGCTCTTCCGAATACTCAGTCTGTTTGTCTAAATCAAGGCTTGGCGCTCCCGGTTCAGCGTCGTCAAGGTCAAACGACGGACCGACAGACACAGTCGACGAAGCAACTTCATCGTCTCCAAGGTCAAAAGCAGGCCCCGCCGGAGCTGTCGTTTGTTCGATATCGAATGCCGGTATTCCCGTCGCATCAGGTGTATCAAAGATCGGCCCGTCTATAGTATCCTGGAAATCGCTAAGCGAGGCAGGTTCTGCCGCTAGCCCTATTTGCTCATCTGTATCGACAGATGGTTGGTCTATTCGTGTTTGTTCGTCGCCTTGGTTGAACGACACACCAAAATCTAGCCCAGGCCCAGCGAACGTATCGAACGAAATAGGCTCCGATACTGGTGCCGCTTGGACATCAGACTCATCAGCTCGTTGATCGCCAACCGTCGGAGCGGATGTGAAAGAATCTAGTTTTGCCGCAGCGTATTCCTTCTTCATTGTTTCTGCTTCCTCGAGCGTTTGACCCAATACCTCCGCAATCTCACGGGTAAAGCTCATACCAGCGATTGAGAGAGGCGGACTCGGGAAAGTCAGCAATCCTTTTTCGAATACGCCCAGGTCGGTATTGTTTGCGCCAATATTGACGATAGCTACAACCTCATCGCGCAAGCCGTTTTGCGAAGTCTCAATCAATGACCTGCTGCACGCAAGTGGTTCGATATCTATAGCCATTGGTTTGAGACCCGCAGCAAGAAGTGTTTGCACATGCGAATCGATAAGGTCCTGCTGAGCTACTGCAAGCAGGACTTCCATATTCTGTGCATTAGGATCTGCATCAGGCTTATCAAGTGGTTGAAAGTCCATCACGACCTCGCTCGGAGAGAACGGAACTTGTCTTTCGACTTCCCATTTCATTGTCTCCGTTAGCTCGTCGCGAGTCATCTTAGGGACCTCGATGATTCGAATCACGACTTTCGACTGCCCAGCGACAGAGCTTACAACCTGCTTGGTCTTGATGCCGCTCTCAGCAAGAAGCGCCTTTATGGCACTGCCTAGGGCCTTAGGATCTGTAATAACCTCATTCTCGATAACGCCCGGCGGGGTTCGGGCGATACCAAGAGCAGTTATGGTAATACCGTCCTTGCCATATTTTGCTTCCGCGACTTTAATCGAGTCGGTACCAATATCCAGGCCAACAACTGCCGAAGGCGGATTCTTACGTGACGGACTCATTCTGATCTCTTTCCAAATTCCATCTGCAGAGGTTATCGTAGCACCAAATCAGGCAACGTGTCAATCGAAAACAACCCGATGCTTTTGTTGTATTTATATTACAAGTTGGTTGCAAAACCGTCTAACGAATGCACTCAAAATCTATCTCGCGCCGAAGTTAGGCGTGAGTGTAGCCCAGCACAGATCAGAGTTACCTCCGCGAGTGCTGGTCCAGAATATCCATATCTTTGAAGACAAAAGTTTGCTCCATGTTCCCCTACCTGGTGCCCAGTACCGCGGATCAGGATCGGCAAATGCATATACGCTTCCTTCGTTCACACTCGAGTCGCCAACGAAGCCAAACAATGACTGTTCAGGCGATTCCTCGAGCCATGAGACATCATATGCCCTCACAGTTTGTTTCTGTCCTTTTGCATCGTTATACTCAATTACTATAGGCTTGGGAACCCAAGCCCTCGTCGAGTTGTCATATACGGCAATATCAGCAGGAGGAGCAGGGTTCGTGAGAAAGTTCCTGCTTCCAGATTTGATCAGCGACACATATCGTTCATCAGCCTGACTGAAGTAGATTCTCTTTCCGGTAGCATCTACTTCCCATGGTCCAAGCGCGCCCGTAACCGTAATGCCGCTTGTATCGATGTAACGCACATTGTTGCCATACCGGTCCGTATAAGACTTCCAGGTAATTGGTATCGGTACATTCAGTTCAACACCAATCCGGTAAGTCTTCCAGTAGATGGTGCTCGATTGTACCGCAGTGCTTGCTTTGCGCCACAAGACCCATAGCCTATCAACGGAGAGATTGGGCGAATTCAACCACTTGTCAGATAGCCCCGGATTGGCATGCTGAGTCATTTGTGTGCGTTCTATGAACGACCTGGGGCTGTTGTCTACTGCAAGGTCAGTAGTTAGTCGCCATGTCTGCGGGGTGTAATCTGCCAAGACTTCCGGTGTGGCTATAGTGCCGTCCGGTTGTTTAACCTCTTCTAAAGGTTTGGTGAACCTAACAATGCCTGCTGAAAAATCCACAAGCGTCTGGCCTAAAACCTTTGCCGCATCGCTACCTTCTGGATACTTGTAGATGCATATACCCGTAGCATCGTCAAACTCTGGGATAATCCCGTCGGTTGCGCTGATGATCGTGCCTGCAGGGTTTCCCATACCGGCGTAATTGGCAGGCAACACTACCCAGATGTAAGGTATATTATAAGTTGCCGGGTTTGCTAAAGCTGGGTTGTTTGCGAAAAGCTGATCAAGATCGGATTGGAACTGCATATACTCCGCCTGACCGGGATGATCGCTCAGTAACAAATCCTTTTCGGCAGGCGACGCAAAGCGCTTGATATTCTCGTATGCAGTCCTTCCAAGTCGCATCCAAGCAAGGTGCCGAGAAGTGAAATAACCGTATTTAGGATCACGCTGTAACTTTTCACCAAATACTCTCGGTAGTGGCTGGGCTATTTGTCCGGGCTGAGCATCTCGGGCGTTCTGATCGTTTGGCCCCACCGCTGCATAGCGTCCAAGCAAAATATCCGGCGATTGATTCAATTTTGATACGCCAGAGTATATCATATCGAACAAATCTTTCTTCGTACCGCTGTTGTTGCCCGTCATGTCTTTCCAGAATTCCCGGTGTACTGCATTAGGATAACTTACAGAGACCAAACAGTCTGGAGTGCGGAGTTTGGTATCTGATGACCACAAATCATTGCCATTGGAATCACGCGTTGGAAACACAGGCGCAGCGTCGTTTGTTGAGTAGTAAATCGACCATCGCCCGCTTTCGCCGCCTTGCCAGAACATCCACATGCGCGGTTGGCCGTTGGGCTTGTTGAACACCGACAGGCTTGGGTAACGCTTTTCCATTGTTGGTTCGTGCTCGATACTGAATATCTGCGCTCTACCGCTGGTAACGTCGCCGTGTGTAGCATCAGTGTAGAATATGCGGTGTTCCTGACTTATCTTTCCGTTGGCGTTTTGAATGTTTGCCGTTCCAGCCCACGCTAGCCAAGTGCGACCGTTCTGGGCATCGGGTGGAATATCTCGATTCTCCGCTATAACGGGGGAGAAGTGTTTAACAGACTGGAGCTTTTTAGAGCCTGTGCTCATCCACTCCATAACTTTAGAGCCCAATCCTCCAGCACCGATCAGCGTCGGCCATTGTGTCGTCGGCGAGAAGCTAGGTATGAACGGTGCTCCGCTGGGAAATCCCCACCAACGTTGTAGAACCTGGCCGGTTAAGGGATCCTTTGGCCGCAACCATCCCATATTTTGATCGTAGTCCAAAATAGATTGATGAATAAGCCATGGGGCAGCGGCAAACTTCTGATGTTCAGGAGCATTCGGGTTGTTCCAATCGGGATACGCTGTCTGAAAATCTGGGTCGGAGAGCCTGTTACTTGAGTAGAACAGGTATACTTTACCCGTGGCCTCATCGCGAAATGCAGCAGGGGTAGCTTCGCCTGTTTTCGGGAACGGTCCATCGTCAATCTGCGGTAGTACCGCTGAAGATTTGTCGCCAGTGAGTTTGTTTTCCTGCACAGTGACTTTAAGGCCAAATGTCGGGTCCGCAATTGCAATAGACGACTTTCCGAACATACCCGCCACAGGTACAAAAGGAAGCACGTAAGTACCTATCTGCTGACTCAGCGGCACGGCTAAACTTACCTCGACCGGCAGCGGTAATGCCGCCTTGGCTTTATCAACAGGTATACCCCATGCGGTTGCTAGAATACTAGCCGCAGCATCTTGTGTGTAGGTAGGCGGAGTGCCATATCTATAGTTAGCATCCCATTTGCGTCTATCGGGTATTGTAAGTATAGTCGGATCGGGATCGCCAACGCGCGGTTTGGTGAGCGTATATCTGAAAGGCAGGTTCTGAGCTTGGTTGGGATCTTCCGTCGTAAACGGAGGAAGTTTCAGTGCCTGGAGCATTGGGTCAATCGGCATTTCAACGTCGATTGAAGAGCGAATCTCCGTGCCCGGAATCTGCGGTACCGCTTCAGCCGATCTGCCCATATTGACAGCGTCGCTTAGCAAATACAGCGACTTAGTCTTATCAATCATCAAGTTGTAGATGTTAACGTTGCCAGCGTTTTTGATGGTAATCTTCTTAAACCACTGTCTTACTTCCGGCGAGGCGTTGTAGGGTACAAAGTCATACCCTTGACCCAGTCCGTGAGGTGCTTTGCCCACGTCGATAAGTTGCTCGTCGACCTCAATACGCGGATCCGGCGGCACGCGCAGAACCACTCTGAACTTCCGATAAGCTTCCTGATACGTTGTTGGCCTATTGTAAACGGTATCGCCGGAGTCCCAATTTTGATCGCCATTCGAGTCTATATAGGCCTCCATCGTTCTGGTGTATCCTTTAAGGTTAGCCGGTTGGAACCTTGGCACTTCCACAGAAATATAGACTGTATCGGGCCGCATCAACGAGCCTTCGTAGGTATTCGGTGTCTCCGGCACTATCGACGGCAAAATGGTTGCCGTCCTCGACGGGTCGCCGTCATCACTCTGCTTACGATATGATTGATTACGTTTGTAGATATGCGGATAATCCACAGAGCCTATGCCGAGCTCCCAAGGAAATAGCATACCGCCGGAGTCTACTATCGCCTGAGTCCCGCCTCTCCATCTGAGATCGCCTGCTTCAATGCGGAATCTGTCGATTTGAGAGAATCTTTTTGGGTTTGTGCCTGGTATTTCGGCGAGTCCTACAGCGCTGCGGTCCATAACCCCAAGCCAGCCTTCCCGTGAGCCGGTTCCGTGCGCTACACCCAATTCGTTTCCGTTCTTGAAGATGTTCAAGTTTATCTCGGGCATTTTGGTGTAGTCGATTGACGGTTCTTCACCGACAGAATTCCATTGTAGGACAGCGTTGCCGTTGAAGTGAGCCTCAGGATCGTTGCGTGTGGACGCTGTTACTCTGAGGATGGAGCCCATCGGCCAGGCAAGTTTGATTGTATTGCGACCTATGCGGTCTCCGTCGTCTCTTATGGCCAGCGGGTTATTGATGCCTAGAAGTTGCGGCTTGTAATCGAAGGTCTTGGCGGCTGCTCCTTGAGATTCTTGAATTGGTATCAGTACAGGCTCCGGAACGCCTTCCGAACCGATTTTGAGCTTTGCCAACGGTATAATGAACTGCTGGACAGTTTTGTTGTCACCAGTTCCGCTATACTGCCTTATTTCAACAGTAAGCACCCAACCGGGACCAGGACTTGGTGGCCTTGATCCTGTGCCTCGTATGTCTATTTGAGCAAGTGCATAACAGCGCTTGATTGGATCACCGTCGGAGTTCTTCAGTGGGTCGGCAGTAGCCGGATTGCTTCCTTTGAGAGTCGATTTGTCCAGAACTGTGTATTCTTTAAGTATTTTGCAACTCGACGCCAGCCTTATCTGACTGCCCGCACTGGAGCCAGCACTTGTATTAGCAAGATTGAATCTGATATTTGCTTTTTTGGACGCTTCGTTGCTACCGTATAGAACTTCCATTGCGGGAAGATTCCATAGTGCCAAGTAAAGCGTTTCTCCCCATTCCAAATACACAGCCGAATTTGGATCGTCACTTGCAGTTGTCCGCGCTGTTTTAGCGAAAACGTATTTTCTGCGATCCTTTGCTTGCTTGAGAAGTTCCTTCTTGATCTCGGCATCTAATGTCTTGCCGCTGAATGCCGAGAAATCTTTCGAAGGCATCTTCATTTCCTTACTGACGATCCAACCATCATCCCACGTATTGTCCGGCGCTATGTAATCGTCTCCGCTCTTGGGCTCGGGGTTAGTGGTCTCGGATTTTGTATAGAAATTGTAAGGGAAGATGTCGAATTGTATATCCTGATCAGGTTCGAGGTATTTTACTCTCTGTGCGTTATCTTCGGGGCTGCCTTCGAACGGCCAGGTGCCGCCGGACCATTCACCCCCCCATGCGCCGCCCTCGTCGGAAAACGCATACAACCGACCGTCGCTCCCTCCTATGTATACATAACCGCAGCTAACTTTGGTGCTGCTACCGATGTTTAGGTCGAGGTTGGTTAGGTTAGGGGACGAAAAAAGCATCCCCTCAGTTCGCCAACCTTTATACACTGCTCCTTTGAACTCCCAATTGCTCGTGCCGTTGGTTGCGTCGAACCAGTGAAGTACGCCTTCTTCGCGCATGTCGCCCACATACATCACAACGGATTTGTTGATGGCATCGCCATCAAGTGCAACTGATCCCTGAATCGGCGCGAGCACATTCGGCTCGTTATACCAACCACCGCCGCGGGCTGTCGATTGGCCGGTCTTTTCGTCGTATTCGACATATATGCGCTGTTTGTAATGCGGGTCGTTGGGGCTTATAGCAAAAGAGTAGATTCGGCCGTCCGTGCTTCCAATCCAAGCTCTAAGTCTGCCGTTTTTGTCTTTTCCAACTACCGGAGTGGAGTATCTGAAAGCGCCGAGCGGCATTTTGCCCACACCACCAGGCAAAGCTGGATTATCCGGATAGGTCCATTCCTTAGTTCCGTCACTAGTTTTTATGCAATAAAACACGCCACCTATCGAGCCAATAAACAAGTGTCCGTTCTGCTTGTCCAACGCAGGCGAGGAACTGAAGCCGTCAACCAAGTCGAGATCGTCTTTGCCTTGATTGAATATCCATTTTTCCGTGAACTGACCCGATCTGAAATCTACCTCCAGGCAGTAAATCTTACCGTTCATGGTTGCAATGTAAAGCCTGGAGTTTGAATAAGCGGGAGATGCGCCCACTTCTCCCATCGGCGGATCATCGGCGTCTGCCGCACCGGTTACTTGATAGGTGGTACGAACTCTAGGATATATCGACTCAACTCTTGCTACGGGTGTTGCAAGGTTGCGCGGTTGGAGGTTTATAGAAAGCGCCCGCCCGGATGCCGTAACTGCAAACACTCTATGCGCTATACCCGTTTCGTAATCGTCTATATCTGCAACCGGCGAGCTATAAGTGAACGCATCGATGGTTTCGGGCACGATCATACAAGCGTCTGCCACAACAGCATAATCGCCCGGGCTTTTGCCGCTCGCTGTTGTCTTTGTTACATTGTCGAGCTTGACCGATTGAACGTTGAAATATGAAGAGCCAAGCCTTACCCATCTGCCTTGATTGGCAACAATGCTCTGGTCTATTTTGATTTCGTCCGTTTTGGTCTCGGACGCATTTATTTTGTAGGTTATGCTGTAGGTTGCATCGCGTGCCCTAGGCTTTTCTCCGGGGAACGCGGGTGGCAGCCATACATAAACTGCATATGACCATCCCTCATTCGTAGGTTCGCCCGCAGCCTGCCTGTCCTCATCGGCGAACGTCCAAGTTACCTCGCGGTGACCTATATCACCCTTATCACCTACACAACTTGCCCAGTGGAATCTGCCTCCGAATGCTTCTCGTGGTCCTTCGGGAGTCCAGCCTGGAAGGTTCCCGTCAGGAGATTCACTTACTGTCAATCCGGGTCCTTTCCAAATCAGCTCCCCGGTTACGGCGTCTAGCGCGTAGACCTGCCTGTCTTTTGCCGTGAAGACACAGATTAACCTTTCCGTAATTCCATCGCTTACACGAGCTAATACTGGGGAGGAATAAATGCCGCCTTCGATAGGTCCTTCCAGCTCATACTTCTTTGAATCGATTGGCTCTCCGGGTCGTGGTCCACCTCTGTCCACGGGCAATCTCGGATATCGCCAGATCGGTGTGCCTAGATACTGCGACAGTGCATAAGCTTCTTTCCATCGAGACAGGTCTTGATTTTTAGTCTCACTTAGCGACTTAGTTTGAGGAGTAACGCTGTTTACGCAATACAAAGCGCCGGTGTCTGGTGCATCGGAGTTGTCTGTAAGAGCTGACTCCACCGTGCCAACGTAGACTACTGGAATTTCGCCGGACCACGTCCCCTTTGTATTGTCATTTGGGTAATCCGGGTGTTTGAACTCCCAGTTAACGGTCCACGGTATCTTGGCACTTGCTGGCGATGAGTAAATCTCCATACCCGTGGCGGGAACGAACATCACAGCGTCTGCAACAACTATAGTTTTGTCCGTCAAGACGAATTCTTTGGTATCGTCAGTGAGATTAGAAAGTCTCACTCCCTGGTTGTTGTTGCTGAAAGAGAATGTCTTATTGGTAAGCAGCCTCCATTCTCCGCCTATGCGCTGATCGAACTTGATCGTAGTGGTGCCGCCGTCGTGAACGACAGTATACTCCGCCTGGGATGTATTATGGTGCAGTGGCTTGCCTTGAGGGTCGCGGTCGCCTTCGTACGTAGCGGGTACCCATATCATTATACGATATGTGCCCGCGTCGAGCTTATTTCTAGGAAACCGCCACTCTACGGTCGTTGGTGTCTTGTTAAGCTTGCCGGTTTGATCGACATCGTCCCTTGCAATAACCCAGTTCCAATAGAAATGGTTCTCGTAGCTCTCTTTGGATGTAAGATTATCCAACCAAGCCGGATTTACAAGGCAATTGTCCGGATCTAGATCATCAACTATCGTGTCAATCTCTTCTACTCCGCCACTTGCTGCCCTTGGAAATACCCAAATGAGGTTGATCGATGCCGGATTATCGATTTCGACGGCTTTGTTGTTTTGGCCTGTGCGCGCGCTGTCGAAGTGGTATGTAGGCCAAATATGTTTTGCGTTTGAACTCCCGCCAGACTGCGCCCACAAACCCGTGCAAGCAGTAACTAGTAGAAGAAATATAGAGGCCACAAGGGCTGGAATACGCGTTCTAAGGTCCCTCATAAAGTCTCCTCCCAGGATCAGGCGAACAAAGACGCTCTGACCGCTGATTCGGGTCTATAAGTTTGGACTATACACCTTATTCTATTGTTCCGTTGCCGCGTTTGCGGCCAGCAGGCTTCATTATAACACTTATCTCGTCGAAGGCAGAGCTTATTCTTGGCACGGTTTGTGCAATACATCATTTTGCGAGTTGTTTTTTGCAATTAGAGGTGCTTTTTATGCAGACAAGGCTCCATCTGCACTTGGCTATTATTATTTCTTCAATCGCCTTAATAACGTCGAGTGCTTGTTGGGGTGCGGACAACTACTACGCTATAGCTACTACCGCAAACGGACTCTATTTGTTGCGGGCAGAGGGACAATGGTCCTCTGGCAATTCCGCACTGCCGATCTCACTCGAAGGTGGAGGAGCAATAGGTTCACAAATCTCCGGCGTTGCCACATATAACGATTGGATATATCTTATCGATGCTGGTACCAACTCTCTTATTGTGGGCAAGCTGTTCAGCCCGTCTCAAGGCAACTATGTTTTCAGGAAGATTAAAAGCATCAAGCTTATTGGTTCAACCTTACGCGTGGAGCGACCTAGTAAATTAGCGACGGATGACGAAGGAGGAGTATACATAGTCGGGGGGACGTGGACTGATGGCTCAGGGGTCGTACGTAACTGCTATGC
>Ga0197142_1004589_pt1 | contig 11112 bp, 6 predicted proteins | sample GBS60_MetaG_FD_148614 | JGI IMG/M metagenome (GOLD analysis project Ga0197142, IMG submission 148614) | Sediment microbial communities from Great Boiling Springs, Gerlach, Nevada, United States - GBS 60_MetaG | ecosystem: Environmental > Aquatic > Thermal springs > Hot (42-90C) > Sediment... | reverse complement strand
ACGTGCCCGACCTGCGGCCGCACGGGCCGGACGTGATGGTCATTCCGGGGCTGCGCGAGCGACGGGATTGGAGCACCTTTGACGTGGCGGAAGAGGGGGTGCGACCGGCGCTGATTATTGAAATCACATCGCCGGAGACGCGGGAGAACGACGTGGTGCGGAAGGTGGTGCACTACGCACGGGCGGGGGTGGCGCAGTACGTGATTGTTGACAGCATCGAGCGGCGGGGGGAGCAGCAGCTCCGGTTACTCGATTACCGGCTGGTGGGGGACACCTACCGGCTCCAGCCACCTGACGAGCGGGGGTGGGTGTATCTGGAGGTTGCCGGGCTGTGGTTAGGGGTGGAGGGCGACCACGTGGTGTGCTACACCGACGACGGCACGGCGTTTGGCGACTACGCGACGGTGGTGCAGCAGGCGGCGGAAGCCGAGGCGCGAGCGCGAGCGGCGGAAGAACAAGCGCAGCGGGAAGCCGCCGCACGGGCTGAGGCGGAAGCGCTGGCGCGTGCAGCAGCAGAGCAAGCACGAATGGCGGAAGAACAAGCACAACGGGAAGCAGCGGCGCGTGCGGCGCTTGAAGCCCGTCTGCGCGAGTTAGAGACCGAGTTACGACGATTGCAGGGGTTGGTATAAGCACGGCCCACAACCAGACATTGTGGAGACGAAGAGAGGAAACTTGACAAGTAGCCGAATAGCTAGAGATGCAGGAGATGCAGTGCTGGCATGAGAATGTTCAAATCCATTCTCGATTCAAGATTGTTTTCGAGAGACGAGCGGGATTAGGCAATACACAGTATGCAGCTCTGCCTGCTTCTTCATCCGTCATTCCAACGAGTCACAGTGGGTTCTGTTATGACTTTCAGACTGGCATGTAGTATATCGTAACGGTAACGAGGTAAGACGGTCGTTCCGCACTCGGATGTGCTTCATCTATTCTCTGGCATAGCGATACATGGTATCTTATGTTTCGTCCGCTTGATCGTAGTCGTTAGGTAGAACCGAGACATTTAGCGACAGTGTGCGAAGTGCAGCCTGCATATCGCGAAGCTGTGATTCAAGTTGATCCAAAGCTTTCGGATCGCCAGCTTGAGCCGCCTTGAGAGCTGCACTCATATGATTCTGAATTTCACTCAAGTGTTTAACACTACGCTTACGACGCGCTTCGAGATCGGCAGCGTAGATAGCAAGTGAAATATGGCATGCAACCAGTTCCAGCAGATTAAGATGCGAGCTATCGAAACGGCGGCTATGAGTTGTAGTGACCGTGATGGCACCGAGTAAGCGTGATCCCCACCGTAGCGGTGCAGCCATCGCACAACGAGTAGGCGCATCGATCTCGTGTGTGCGCAATGACAGCCAGCGTCGATCAGCATCGGTCTCATCGATGATCAGCGGTTGTCCTTCGCGCAACACCAGACCGGCAAATCCCTGATCGCGCACTTCGCGGGCTCGATCAGGGGTCGCTATGTGGCCATTACTGAGGAGCAGCAGCGGCGCTTCTTCGTTATCAAGCGGGATCAATAACAGTGATGCCCGTTCGCCACCAACCATCGCAGGTACCTGCGTGGCAAGCTGTAAACCGAGATGGAGTGGATCGGCAGTAGCACTGATGACCAGACGACCAAAATGCAACAGTTGGTCGAGAGTATCAGCATGAGCACGGGCCTGATTAAGATACTGATCGAGCTGCCCTTGCAGCGATGATTGTTCAAGAACAGCACCGACAATTTGACCGAGTGTGTTTAGCAGTTCGCGATCATCGCTGTCAAATGGTGGGGTAGCGCGTGTCACTTCGATGCGACCGACAACTCGACGCCCGATGGTAATGGGGCCAACTAACATAGTCGGCGCATGCGAACGTAAACTGCCGGTACCAGCAGGCACAACAATATCGACTTTATCGGCCGACAGCCACTCGCTGCATAGATCGCGAAGCATTGGTAACGGATCGGATTGTCGGGCGGTCATGAAGAAAGCGCCTACCGTCATTAATGCGTTACGTAAACGAGCAGCTCGGCGCTGAACAGTAACAAGTTGAGTTGCAATATCAGATGTTGTCACGGCCACTCCAGATCTGAAAACAAACACCTGCTGCGTGTTAATCACGATCATACCACGATGCCGGGTAAATGAAGATGACAAACCCGGCATCGTAGATTACAGTTCACGCATCAAGTGGTTCAGCAGGGCGGGGTTCCTCGATAGTCAGGATACCACCGCGATGGAAGACGAGCTGGCCATTTTCGACATCTACCTCGATCTGATCACCTGGTCGGAAGTGCCCCTTCAGCAACTCACGTGAGATGGGGGTTTCGAGCAGCCGCTGAATTGTTCGGCGGAGCGGTCGTGCACCGAAAACAGGGTTGTACCCTTCCTGAACCAGATACTCTTTAGCAGCCTGTGTCAGGGTAAGGCTAATCTGCTGTTCACGCAAACGCTCAACCAGTTCGGCAACCTGCAACTCAACGATCTTGGTCAGATCATCCATCGAGAGTGGATGGAAGAGAATGATCTCATCGATTCGGTTGAGAAATTCGGGCCGGAATGTCTGTCTGAGCGCCTCATCAACCTTCTTCCGTGCCTCGCGCATATCGAAAACTTTTGCGCTTCGGCTACCGACACTGAAGCCGATACCGCCACCTTGCAAATGCTCAGTACCGGCGTTGCTGGTCATGATAATGATTGTATTGCGGAAATCAACCGTTCGCCCCTGACCGTCGGTCAGCCGACCATCTTCGAGTACCTGTAACAGTGCATTAAACACATCACGATGAGCTTTTTCAATCTCGTCGAAGAGTACCACCTGATAGGGACGGCGACGGATGCTCTCGGTCAACTGACCACCTTCATCATAGCCGACATAACCAGGTGGGGCACCGATCAAGCGACTCACAGTGTGACGCTCTTGGTACTCGCTCATGTCGATGCGGGTCATTGCCTCTTCGCTATCGAACATAAATTCGGCGAGGGCTCGCGCCAGCTCGGTCTTACCGACACCGGTAGGACCAACGAAGAGAAATGAACCAATGGGACGGCGCGGGTCGCGCAGACCTGAACGTGCCCGCCGGATTGCATCGCTGAGCGCAACGATAGCCTCGTGCTGCCCAATTACCCGTTCGTGGAGTCGCTCTTCCATGTGAATTAACTTCTCACGTTCGGTTTCGAGCATCCGGCTGACAGGCACGCCTGTCCAACTCGAAACGATTTGGGCCACGTCCTCTTCATCAACAACCTCATCAAGATTGTTCCGCGCCAGCCATTCACTTCGTTCGGCTTCGAACTGGCTTTGCAGGGCGAGATAGCGTGCACGTAGCATAGCGGCCCGCTCGTAGTCGCGTCGGGCGCCGGCCTCTTCCTCTTCAGCCTGTAAGCGCTTCAGCTCTTCTTCCTTTGCTCGTAATTCAGGTGGCATCGAGAAGATGTCGATGCGGAGCTTAGCGCTGGCTTCATCGATCAAATCGATAGCCTTATCGGGCAAGAAGCGATCATTGATATAACGATTCGAGAGCTGCACCGCTGCTTTCAGCGCTTCATCGCTGATGGTCAACTGGTGATGCTCTTCATACCGCTTACGCAAACCGCGTAACATTTCGATGGTTGTCTCTGGATCCGGTTCCTCCACGAAGACTGGCGAGAAGCGCCGTTCAAGCGCAGCATCCTTCTCAACGTGTTTGCGATACTCGTCGATAGTAGTAGCCCCGATCACCTGAATTTCACCACGCGAGAGAGCCGGTTTTAGCATATTCGAGGCATCAATGCTGCCGGTGGCTGCACCAGCCCCGACAACCGTGTGCAGCTCATCGATGAAGAGGATGATGCGCCCTTTCGCATTGCGCACCTCGTCCATTACAGCCTTGAGACGCTCCTCGAACTCACCGCGGAACTTAGAACCGGCCACCATTCCGGCCAAATCGAGAGCCAATAGCTTGCGGTCGCGTAAAGTTGGTGGCACATCACCACGTGCAATGCGTTGCGCTAGGCCCTCAACAATTGCCGTCTTACCGACACCGGTCTCACCAACCAGTACGGGATTGTTCTTGGTACGACGCGACAAAATGCGGATGACCCGTGCGATCTCCGCTTCCCGGCCAATGACTGGATCGAGCTTGTCTTCACGAGCTAGCTCGGTCAAATCGACACTATATTTCGTCAGGATCTCGTAGCGGCTCTCTGCCGACGGATCATCGCTGCGCTGATTGCCACGAATGTCCATCAACACTTGGTAAATCCGCTCCTGATCGATCTGATAACTCTGTAAAATCCTTGCCGATGGGCCATCGCGTTCATTGGTCAGAGCAATCAGCAGATGGTCAAGGCCAACATACTGATCGCCCAAGCGATTGGCCTCTTCCTCAGCCCGTTTTACTAGTCGTTGGGTACGCGGCGTAATGTACACCTGCGTGCCCATCCCATAAGGGCTAAGAATTTTAGGCAACTTTTCCAGCTCACGCTCGACACGACGGGCAACCTCTTGTGGATCGACGTTAAGTCGTGTCAAAGCCCGAACCGCCAGACCGTCGCGCTGACGGAGCATCGCCAGAAAGAGATGCTCAACATCGAGCTGCGAATGCTGATGCTCCTGCATAATCTCTTGCGCAATATGGAAGGCGTTTTGCGCTTTTTCAGTAAATCGCTCCAGTCTCATTGCAGTCCCTCTATGTTGTCCGCCGGATGGCGGGTGTGCAGATCACAACATTGACCTGCTTTGGTAGTATAGCACAGGAACGATGTCAAAACAGGGGAAGAGTGTAGGATTTGTGTAAGAGGCACTGGGTATGAACGGGTGGACATTGTAGCAGAGACCACGCTCGTCTCTACGCCTTGTGTTGAACTTCGGGTGTGCGTGGACGGTCTCTGCACGACCTATCGATATTCACTTTGGCGCTTATCGGGAACTGACAACCACTATGGGAGCAATTATGAAACAGCGGTTTCTACGCTTATCGCACGATGTTTGGTTCATCATTGGCGTGATGCTGGTGGGGATGGTTTGTGCTGGTCTGGCAGGCTTAGCATCACCTGCTGGACAGATCGATATTGGTACCACATATGCACTGCCGTACATCGAGGGTTTTCATGGGTTAGAACGGAATCAACAATTCTCCTACTCGTTTACCAAAGCTGAGGCTCGTGTCTCGTTCCCCGGTATTGGATCGAGTTGGACAACACTGCTCATAAAAGCTAGCGGATACCGACCAGAAGGTGTGTCATCGGCTGAGTTGGTGATCGACACCCAAGAGATTGAACCGATAAAGGTAAGCCTACGCAGTGATATTGCTCGTTACTACATTCTCTTGCCGCCCGGTGATGATGATCTGAACATCCATCTTACCAGCTCAACGTTTACCACTCCTAATGATCCCCGGCAATTAGGCGTGGTTATCGATTGGATCGCGGCGTATCAGTTGGAGTACGGCTGGCCATTCTGGCAAGCCATTCATCTGGCGCTGATTGGTGGTCTGGGTTACTGGCTATTACGACGCCTAGCTGTCGAGCGCGCACTGGCAGGCGTGATTATGGTAGCAGCACTTATCACGCTGGGTGGTTTACTGGCCGCTTTCCGTATCTGGTGGGCTATCTTTACGCCAATGCTGTGGGGATTGTTGTTGGGATTCCACGTCTGTTTAGGTCCATTGCGGAGTTTCACCCGTTTTGCATTTGCCCGTGGTGGCGAAACATTGCCGCAGTGGTATGAAACGTGGCTCTGGCGTATTGTATTGCTGGCAGCGTTGATCAAGATCGGTGGTGTCATTTATCCCCAGACTATCGTTTATGATGAACGCTGGCATGTGCCCCGTACGCAGTTAGTCCTTGATGGACGCTTTATCGAGCTTGTTGTGCCGAGTAGGGTTACTCTATTGGGCGAGACGGTTGGCTTCGAGGGTGGACATTTTCCCTACTCACCGCTCTGGTACTTGATCACAGCTCCATTCGGCTTAGTCGGTATCGATCTGGGCCTGGCATCGAATGTATTAAATACAGCGCTTGACGCTTCACGCAGTCTGTTCATTGCGTACATCGCCCTCCGTCTGTTCGGGCGACCAGGACTGGCAGTAGCAGCAGCCGGCTGCTATCACCTCTTGCTGATGCCGTATTTTCTGATTTCGTGGGGAAACTGGCCTACACAACTGGGACTCTGGGGCACGCTGGTACTGATTGCAGTTGTACTGGCCTACGACGATCAGCCTGGTGAGCGACGGGCATTGTGGGGAGTTGCGGCTGCCGCAGCGTTGGCAATGCTCACATATACGGTAGTGGGAATTATGGCGTTCACGATGATGGGTATCTATGCCCTGTTTGAGTTGATCCGGCGTGAGACGCAGGCAACGCAACGTGGCAAGCTGTTGTTGTTGGGCATGGCTATCGCCGAGGGGATAGCGTTTGTCATCTATCACATGTGGTATGTACCGGTGATTGTCACCGAGACATTGCCGGCTATCAGCTCAGCCCTTAGCCAACGAGTTGTACGGGCCGAAGCATCACCCCTGCCCACACCGGCTATTGATGGGGCGTATATGCTTAACCATTTGACCTGGCCGGGTGTTGTGCTGATTGTCGGCGGAGCAATTCTGGCATGGTCGGCTGCGCGCCGTGCGCATGGATTGCTACTCGGCTGGTGGGCAGTGCTCATGCTTTACTCGTTCGTGAGTTGGAATATTGCCGATATGATCCTCAAGCAGGTTTTCTTCATGTTACCTCTGGCAGCCTTGTGCATGGCGTTGGCATTAGAATGGCTCTGGAGGCAGCAGTGGATCGGACGCACAGCAGCAGTCTTAGCGCTGGTGTATCTCGCACTACGGGTAGCCGACCGGTGGTACGAGTATATTATGGTGAAACGTCATATCGGATGAGGTTGAATTATTCCTGGCCGTTACCCATCTTTTAGGAACGTTCAAGGGTGAACAGGAGATGTTTACAAACACCAGGTCATGATAGATGGGTTTGGCTTCTGCCCTTATCGGTGAGGTGACAGGCATAATCGGCGAGAGGTCCATTCCCCAGTCTCAATGCGAACGACTAGGGAGGAAAAAGGTTTTTGGACTACAATTCCGTGAGTAAGGTTCCCTCGCACTCAAAATGTGCACGAACGACCAGGAGCGCAAAGGGTTTCTCAGACAGACTCCTAGAACTTTCCGTTCTACTCGGTCTTAGGGGACGATCAAAAACCTGGGCTGTTGATGAGTCTCGACCAATGACATCGACAATGGTTAGGGAAACGTTGGTGGGCAACGCCATGCGTCTCCGCGACGCGATGGAAAAGGGTTTCGATGGTTTCAGCGCTTGTGCTGCGGCGCACGCCTGGCGGTCCTCGCTTGCCCCCTTAGCACCCTTCCTTCCCTCCATGGGGAGAGGGAGGAGGAAGGTGGGGGGCGAGAGCGAAAGCATATTGGCAACCTCCCAAATGGTTGCACAGGCACGGTACGAGCCTCATGGGAAATCCGGGTCTTTGAGGTCTTAAGGGTTTTCAACGTTTTCAGGGTCCGTCCTGCGCAGTATGTTTGCTCTCTAACCTTTCTCCAAGCCCCCTTCCGCTCCCACAGGGGAGTGGAAGGGGACACTTGAGGCAGGCTGAGAATCGGCTCCTCCCGCTTACTCTCTCCTTCATTCTACTCTTCTCCGTTACCGCTCCTGGGTGGAGAAGAATGTTGAAAATTCCTACATCTCGAACGCTCGTCGAAAGCGAATTTACACGATCACCGAATCCTGCTGATACACCCCAAACACTTCGCGGAGCACATCACACATCTCGCCAAGCGTGCAGTAAGCGCGGACACATTCGAGAATCGCTGGCATCATATTCTCGGTACCCTGTGCAGCAGCACGTAATTCGGCCAGCCGACGCTTTACCAGTTCCTGATCACGCTCGCGGCGCACCCGATTGAGGCGTTCGAGATGGCGCTTCTCCCCCTCTGGGTCCATCTGTAGAATCGGGATGGTTATCGGCTCATCGTCCTGGAAGGCATTTACACCGACAATAATGCGTTCACCGCGATCAATCTCTTGCTGGTAGCGGTACGCAGCATCGGCGATCTCGCGGTGGAAGTAGCCGTTGCGTATCGCGGCAATAACCCCACCTTGGGCATTGATTGCATCGAAGATTTGTTGCGCTTCACGCTCCATGCGGTCGGTCAGGGCTTCCACGAAATAGCTACCGCCGAGCGGATCAACCGTGTTGGCTACACCACTTTCATAGGCAATGATTTGCTGGGTGCGCAGGGCTATTGTCACTGCTTTTTCCGATGGCAAGGCCAGGGCTTCATCCATCGAATTAGTATGGAGGCTCTGGGTACCACCGAGTACTGCGGCCAGGGCCTGAATGGCAGTACGCACAATATTGATTTCGGGCTGCTGAGCAGTCAGCGAACATCCAGCCGTTTGGGTATGGAAGCGTAACCACCACGAACGCTCGTTCTTTGCTCCGTAGCGTTCGCGCATCGCCCGCGCCCAGATGCGGCGCGCAGCACGATATTTCGCAATCTCTTCAAAGAAGTCGTTGTGGGCGTTGAAGAAGAAACTAATTCGCGGTGCAAATTCGTCAATATCCAGACCGCGCTCTAGCGCTGCTTCAACATAAGCAAATCCATCGGCCAACGTGAAAGCCAGTTCTTGTACGGCGGTACTGCCAGCCTCACGGATATGGTACCCACTCACGCTGATGGGATTCCACTGGGGTACATGACGGGTAGCAAATTCGATAGTATCGACAACCAGGCGCATGCTCGGTTCAGGCGGGAAGATGTACTCGTTCTGGGCAATATACTCTTTCAGAATATCGTTCTGAATCGTACCACGCAATTTGCTCCAGGGAATCCCGCGCTTTTCGGCAACCACCAGATACATTGCCCAGATCATCGCCGCCGGCGAGTTGATCGTCATTGAGGTGCTAACTTGATCGAGCGGCAGATCGGCCAGCAGAATCTCCATGTCGGCCAGCGAAGATACTGCCACACCGCATTTGCCAAATTCACCCTCGACCAGCGGATGGTCGGTATCACGTCCGTACAACGTTGGCATGTCGAATGCGATGGATAGGCCGGTCTGACCTTGCTCTAGCAGATACTTAAAGCGGGCATTGGTCTCTTCAGCACTACCAAAACCGGCAAACATGCGCATTGTCCACAATTTGCCGCGGTAACCGGTTGGGTGAATACCCCGTGTGAAAGGGTACTGACCAGGGTAGCCAACATTCTGCAGAAAATGTTCTGTCAGAGAAATACCGTCGCGGGTCAGATCGAGTGGCGTGTAGAGCCGTTCAACAGGTGAGCTACTGGTAGTCATGAACGGGCCTGAGCGTTCGGGTGTCCGGCGCAGAGCTGGCCAGAGACACTGCTGTTCCCATTGCTCATGGGCGGCGGTAAGCTGCTCAATGTCAGACATCATCGTCCCTCCTGACTGACGAATGGTTCTCGGACGTATATCTCTATTGTACAACGGAGTCGCCAATTAACGAACGGGCTAATGCCACTGCACTGACAGATTGTGCGCCGGCGCTACGTAAAGCGGCTGCACATGCTGCGAGTGTGGCGCCGGTGGTGAGTACATCGTCGACCAGGATTACACGACGCGGTGGCGGCGTGCGTTTGACCCAGACGAAAGCACCTGCAACATTGGCTGCACGATTGCGAGCGGCAAGTCGGGCTTGCCGATTGGTGGCGCGCACCCGCACCAGACCCTCGATCAGTGGCGGTCTACCAGGCCCACAGAGACGACTGGCGATCTCGGCTGCCTGATTAAAACCACGTTCACGTAGTCGGTCACGGTGCAGAGGAACTGCGATAAGAGCATCGGCAGCAAGTGGGCCGACAGCAGCCGCCAGCAGATCGCCTAAAGCGTAGGCGATCCGTCGCCGCCGATTGTATTTGAGTTGATGGATAGCTCTGATCAATTCACCTTCGTAACGAAAGGCAACCCACGCGCTATCGAGACCGGGAGGTGGCGGAAAGGGCGGAAACGGTTGGAGCCGCTCGCGACAGGTAGCACAGAAGAGGTTGCCGGTTAGACGATAACAGCCAGCACAGCGATCAGGAAATAGCCAGTTCAGAATGTGATCAAGCATACCACACCGTATCCAGTTGTCCAGGTTTGCGATTGAAGGTATCGTATGAGTACATAGTTGTTGTTTCTGAGGGTCAGGCTGAGGTGCAGGTTAGCGGCCTTCTGTCAGAGAACGAGGCAAAATGCTGCGCATGTCGATAGGCTGCGAAGCGATAAGGCGCGTACAATACATCATATACAGAGCGCCATGCGGTGATAGTGAGCCTGTTCTATAGATCAAAACGTTTTTCAGCGCAAAAGGATACGCAAGGATGGCACGCACAAAACAGACTAATGCCACAGAGCATACGCCGAGGCGCAAAGGTCAATTGCCGACCAAAATATGTGTAGTATGTCAGCGCCCCTTTGAATGGCGCAAAAAGTGGGCTGCCTGCTGGAATGAGGTACGCTACTGTTCAGAACGATGTCGGCGTGCCAGGAAATCGCTGTGAGTGAGGGGATCTTAGAGCATGATCAAAAACCTGATCCGTTGATGAGGCTCGACAATGATACGCAATAGAGTGTTTCGGGGAACCGTTGGCGGGTAAGGTATGCGTCGCGGCGATGCGATGGAACGGGGGCCCTCACCTTCCCCCCAGCCCCCTTCCTCTCCCCCGCTGGGGGCGAGGAAGGGGGAGGATGGTTGCTCCAGTGGTCAGGGCAACGGTGGCGGGTAAGGCATGCGTCGCGGCGACGCGATGGAACGGGGGCCCTCACCTTCCCCCCAGCCCCCTTCCTCTCCCCCGCTGGGGGCGAGGACGGGGGAGGGTGGTTGCTCCAGTGGTCAGGGCAACGGTGGCGGGTAAGGCATGCGTCGCGGTGACGCGATGGAACGGGGGCCCTCACCTTCCCCCCAGCCCCCTTCCTCTCCCCCGCTGGGGGCGAGGAAGGGGGGGATGGGAGTTCCCGCACCTGCCCCCTGGCTCCCGTCCGCGCCCACTAAGGGAGAGGAAGGGGGGGGATGGTTGCTCCGGTGGTCAGGGAACCGGTGGCGGGTAAGGCATGCGTCGCGGCGACGCGATGGAACGGGGGCCCTCACCTTCCCCCCAGCCCCCTTCCTCTCCCCCGCTGGGGGCGA
>Ga0197142_1004588_pt1 | contig 11113 bp, 13 predicted proteins | sample GBS60_MetaG_FD_148614 | JGI IMG/M metagenome (GOLD analysis project Ga0197142, IMG submission 148614) | Sediment microbial communities from Great Boiling Springs, Gerlach, Nevada, United States - GBS 60_MetaG | ecosystem: Environmental > Aquatic > Thermal springs > Hot (42-90C) > Sediment... | reverse complement strand
TGTTTATGTCCTTTTAGGACTGTTAACAGGACGCCTGCTTAAATCTTTGAGACTACCATCTCTTGCCTCCTAACAGTATTCCTGGATATTCCCAAAATACAGACTGTTTTCAAAATATTGCCGTTATTCTTAGTCAAAACAGCTCTCACTAACTCTCTCGCTTTAAATGCTTCTATTTTTCTTAAATCACGGGATAAAATATCCATTTGCTGCTTCTCCATCGAGGATGTAGTTAGTTTTTACTCTGCCAAGGTAGGCCCAACTTCTTCATTATATCAAAAATCCTGTGGCAGCCTCCTTCCTACTTATTTCTCCCTGTATCACCTCTTTTTCCCTAACTCTCCCCTCTTTTTCCTCGCTAATCTGGTTAATATGTACATACCTATCTGGTGCAATTATTTAAAATTTGCTTGACTTTATTAACACTTATTGATATTCTTTAATGTCCTAAATAATACTTAAAGGCACGTAGCTCAGGGGGAGAGCACTACCTTGACATGGTAGGGGTCGGCGGTTCGAAACCGCCCGTGCCTATTTTTTAATTTTATGGAAATAGTAGCTGCTAAAGTAAACGGAGAAATTGTTGATTTATCAAGAGCTGGCGAAGTATATGAACCAGTGTACGAAAATGAAGATATTGCACTGGATATACTAAGGCACAGTTGTGCCCATGTTATGGCAGAAGCGGTAAAGGCTCTTTTCCCTGATGTTAAAGTAGCTATTGGTCCATCTACTGAAACTGGTTTTTATTATGATTTTGATAGAGATGAACCATTTACAGATGAGCATCTTACTATCATCGAAAATAAAATGAATGAGATTATTTCGGCAAAGCTCCCCTTTATTCGCAGTACAATGACGATTGAGGAGGCAAAGGAGTTTTTTAGAAATAAAGGCGAGATATATAAACTTGAGATTTTGGATGAGTTAGAAAAACAGGGAGAAAAAGAAGTATCCTTATATACTCAGGGTGGGTTTGTTGATTTGTGTAGAGGTCCTCATATACCTCATACTGGATATATAAAAGCATTTAAACTTTTGTCTGTTGCAGGTGCTTACTGGCGTGGTGATGAAAGAAATAAAATGCTTCAAAGGATTTATGGTACAGCGTTTTTTGATAATGAATCGCTTGATAAGTTTTTGAAGCATTTAGAAGAGGCAAAGGAAAGAGACCATAGGAAATTAGGCAAGGAGCTGGATTTATTCAGTATCAGTGATGAAGTAGGACCTGGCCTGGTGATTTATCATCCTAATGGAGCGATGCTTAGATATCTTCTTGAGGATTTTGAAAGGAAGGAACATTTAAGACGTGGTTATCAGATGGTAATAGGGCCACAGATTATGAGACTTGAGTTGTGGAAGAAATCAGGACATTATGATAATTACAGGGAGCATATGTATTTTACAGAAGTGGAAGGCCAAGTTTTTGGTATCAAACCGATGAATTGTATTGCCCATATAATGGTGTATAAATCTAAGGTAAGAAGTTACAGGGATTTGCCGTTGAGGTATTTTGAATTAGGTACTGTTCATAGACATGAGAGATCAGGTGTGCTTCATGGTCTTCTTAGGGTTAGGTGTTTTACTCAGGACGATGCTCACATTTTTTGTAGACCTGACCAAGTCCAGGATGAAATTGCAAGTGTGCTTAAATTTGTTGATGATGTAATGAGTATTTTTGGGTTTTCATATGAAATTGAGCTTTCCACAAGGCCTGAAAAATCTTTAGGTAGTGATGAAATATGGGAACTTGCTACGAATGCTTTAAAGGATAGTTTAGAAAAACTGGGTAAGAGTTATGCAATAAACGAAGGTGACGGTGCATTTTATGGACCAAAAATAGATATAAAATTAAAAGATGCTCTTGATAGAAAATGGCAATGTGCAACAATCCAGTGTGATTTTAATCTCCCCGAAAGATTTGATTTAGCATATATTGGCGAAGATAATAAAAAACATAGACCTGTAATGTTACATAGGGTTATTCTCGGCTCAATAGAGAGGTTTATAAGTATTTTGATAGAACATTATAAAGGTGCTTTTCCTCTTTGGCTTGCTCCAGTTCAAGTTATTGTAGTAAACATTACTGATAAACAGTTAGAATATGCAAGACATGTAGTAGAATCATTGCGTGAAAATGATATAAGGGTCGAAGAGGATTTCAGGAATGAAAAATTAGGTTTTAAAATTAGAGAAGCACAATTAAGGAAGATACCTTATGTGGTTATAGTTGGTGATAATGAAATGTCTACATCTACAATCACATATAGAGGAAGAAACAAAGAAGAAAAGAAAGGTGTTGCACTTTCTGAATTTTTGGATATGATAAAAGAAAAAGTAAAATCAAGGGGGTAGCGTATAGAAAAAGAATACAGAGTTAATGAGAAAATTAGGGCTTCCCAGGTAAGAGTAATCGATGAAGAAGGTAAACAAATAGGCATTATGAATGTTGAAGAAGCGATTGAGATTGCTAAGGAAAGAGGTTATGACCTTGTTGAAATTGCACCAAATGCTGATCCGCCAGTATGTAAGATAATTGATTATGGAAAATTTAAGTATCAGTTAAGTAAAAAGAGTCAGGAAGCTAAAAAGAAACAAACAATAATACAAGTAAAAGAAATTAAGTTAAGGCCAAAAACAGATAAACACGATATTAATGTAAAGGTCAATCATATTAAACGGTTTATTGAAGATAAAAACAAAGTTAAGATAACAGTTGTATATAGAGGACGTGAACTGGCTCATGAGGAGTTTGGTTTTAAAGTTATGCAGGAAGTGCTCGACAAAATAAATGATATTGTAAAAGTTGAAACGCCACCTCGTTTGGAGGGCAGGTCTCTTATTGCAATTGTATCACCAAAGAAATAGTTTAAGGAGGAATTGGAAAATGAAAAAACTAAAAACACATAAAGGGGCAGCAAAACGTTTTAAAATAACTGCCACTGGAAAAGTAAAATACAAAAAGGCAAATTTAAGACATCTATTAACAGGAAAATCTAGAAGTAGAAAACGTGCTTTAAGAAAACCTGATGTATTAAATACTACACAATCTGCGATTATTAAAAAAATGCTTCCCTATATGTAATAAAATTGTAAGGAGTAGAATGTTATGGCAAGAACTAAAGGTGGTTTCAAAACAAGAAGGAGACACAAAAAGTTTTTAAAGCTAGCAAAGGGTTACTATGGTGCAAGGCATAGAGTTTATAAAGTTGCAAGAGTTGCTGTTGAACGTTCTCTTGCATTTGCCTTTGAAGGAAGAAAACTCAGAAAGAGAGACATGAGGTCTCTATGGATAACACGTATTAATGCTGCTGTAAGGCTTTTTGGTTTAAATTACAGCACATTCATCAACAAATTGAAGAATAAGAATATTGGTATTGATAGGAAGATTTTAGCTGAAATTGCTGTTTCCGATCCCAAAGCTTTCGAAAGTATTGTCAAGACGGTATGTTGATGGGATACGAAGAGTTAGAATCTATAAAGATTCAAGCTCAAGAAAAGATAAAACATATAAACACTGAAAGGGAATGGGTAGAAGTAAAGGCCTTTTTTCTTGGGAAAAAAGGCATAATACCATCTCTTTTAGCTAAACTACCAGGATTGCCTGTTGAAGAGAAAAAAGCATACGGTCAGGCTGTAAATAATCTTAAAGATTTTATTGAGCATCTTCTCGAAAAACAAATAAGATTTTTGAAAGAAAAAGAGATTGAACAAAAGCTTTTTCAATCTTCTGTTGATATTACTCTACCTGGTAAGTTTTATGTTAAACCTGGGACTATCCACCCCATAACTCATGTTATTCAGGAAATTGTTGATATATTTACAGGCATGGGATTTGAGGTTCATGAAGGACCTGAAATTGAATCAGACTATTATAATTTCGAAGCACTAAATATTCCTTCCGAACATCCTGCAAGAGAAATGCAGGATACTTTTTATATAGATGAAGGTTATCTTTTAAGAACACATACATCTCCAGTCCAAATAAGAGTAATGGAGAAAAAAAATCCACCTTTGCATGTTATATGCCCAGGAAAGGTTTATAGAAGGGATTTTGATATAACCCATAGCCCTATGTTTCATCAAGTTGAGGGCTTTGTTGTTGATAGAGGCATTCATTTTGGTCATCTTAAGGGTGTATTAACAGAGTTTTTACATAGGTTTTATGGAGAAGACAAAAAAATTAGGTTTCGTCCCAGTTACTTTCCTTTCACAGAGCCAAGTGCAGAAGTAGATATAGAATGTGTTGTATGTGATGGCAAAGGTTGTAGAGTTTGTAAAAATTCAGGATGGCTTGAGGTTCTTGGTTGTGGTATGATACACCCTTATCTGTTTAGTGTTGTTGGTTATAATAAGGAAGTTTATTCAGGTTTTGCATTTGGTTTAGGGGTTGAGAGATTAACAATGCTCAAATACGCAATTGATGATATAAGGCTTTTTTATGAGAATAACCTATCTTTTCTGGAGCAGTTTTAATGAAAGTTTTATATAAATGGCTCCTTGATTTTGTAAATCTCGATGCCGATGCTAAAGAAGTTGCTGAAAAACTGACAATGTCAGGTCTTGAGGTAGAAGATTTTATAAATACGAAAGACCTTTATAAACATATTATTGTTGGAAGAGTAACAAGTGTAAGAAATCATCCTAACTCCGATAAATTAAAGGTTTGTAAGGTTTATACTGGCACAGAGGAGGTAGAGGTTGTTTGTGGTGCTCCTAATGTTGAGGAAAACAAAAATGTTGTTCTTGCCTTACCTGAGGCAGAAATTTTGGGTAACAAAATTGAAAAGGTAAACATAAAAGGTATTGACTCTACGGGTATGATTTGTTCTGAAAAGGAACTTGGGCTTGCAGTACATTCTGAAGGTATTATCTTACTTGATGACAACCTAAAACCAGGTAAATATATTTATGAAGAAGCTTTTCCGGATTTGGATGATGTACTTTTTGAAATAAATATTACTCCAAATAGAGGGGATTGTCTATCCCATTTAGGTATAGCAAGGGAATTATCTGCCCTATTTAATGAACCACTTAAAAAATACATCGATGTATTACCTAAACTTGTAAGTAAATTAGATGGAGTGTCTATAGATATTGAAGCTCCTGATTTATGTCCCCGTTATACTGCTAAGATAATTAAAAATATCAAAATTAAGCCTTCACCAGATTTTATTAAAGCAAGGGTATCTTTATGTGGTATGAGACCAATTAACAATATAGTTGATATTACAAATTATGTAATGCTTGGGTATGGCCAACCTTTACATGCCTTTGATTATGATTTGATAAAAGGTTTTAAAATCATAGTTAGAAGGGCAAATGATAATGAGAAAATGAAGACTCTCGATGGGAAAGAAAGGATTTTAAATAGTTCAGACCTAGTAATTGCTGATATTTCTAGAGCTATTGCACTTGCAGGTGTTATGGGTGGTGAAAATAGCGAAGTTAATGAACATACAAAAAATATACTATTGGAAAGTGCCTATTTTGACCCTGTAACGATTAGAAAGACTGCAAGAAACCAAAATTTAGTCTCTGAAGCGTCCTACCGCTTTGCACGTGGTATCGATATTCTTAATGTTCCTGTTGCTTGTGAGATTGCAGGGAAAATGATGGGTAGTTTTGCAGATGGTGAAGTTATCGATGGTGTTTACGATGTTTTTCCTAAACCATATCGTGACAGAATAGTTAAGTTTAGACCCGAAAGATGCAAAGCATATTTAGGTGTAAATTATGATAAAGGAGAGGTCGAGTCTCGTTTAGTTAAGCTGGGTTTTGGTGTTAATAAGAAGACTTATGAATGGGATATAATTGTCCCATCTTATAGAAATGATGTAGCAATAGAGGAAGATATTTTTGAAGAAATTGCCAGAATGGGATTTTATCAGGAAATAACTACAAACCTTCCCAATGTTCCAATGCGTTTAAGAAAAGATATTCATGAGAATAAATTTAGACAGACGTTGATAAATACACTTGTTAATTTTGGAGCAAATGAAATCATTACTTATAGTTTTATTAGGGAAAAAGAACTTGAAAAAATAAAGTTTAAGCTTGATAGAGAAAGTATTGTTTACATAAAAAATCCGCTTTCGGAAGAAGCTACTTTGATGAGGCCAACCCTTATACCTTCCCATTTAATAGTAGCTGAGAATAATCATTTGAGGATGAACTATGATTTTGTTTTCTTTGAAATTGGCAAAAAATATTCAAGAACTTTAGATAATGGTAAAAGTTATAATGAAAAAGAGGTTCTTGGAATTGTTTTTTCAGGTTTTTATAGAGCAAAAGAGTGGTATAGCAATGAAGAAAAATTTGATTATTATATTGTTAGAGGTTTTATAGAAAGACTTTTTGAAAGAATTTGTAAATCAAAATTAGATGTTTCTCCAATAAATTACAGGGATTTACCTTATTTACATCCCGTTGAATCAGCAGGAATTAATATTGGTGGTATGCAAATAGGGTATTTTGGTAAAATACACCCTGAAATTAATAAGAACTGGAATTTAAAAAGGGATATATATGTTGCGGAAATAGACTTTGCACTTCTTAAAAAGATATATCTGAATACAAATATCCAGTATTATGAATTTTCTAAATTTCCTTGGACTGATAGAGATATCACAGTGATTGTTGACGAAAAAGTTAGTTATAAAGAAATAGTATCTGTATTAATAGAACATTCAGGTGACTTGGTTAAGAGTATTAAGCTTATCGATTTGTATAGAGGTGAAAAAATTGGGGCTGGTAAAAAAAGTCTTACCTTTAAGCTAATTTACCAGGCTAAAGATAGGACCTTGAGTGATGAGGAAGTGAATGAAGAAAATTCAAGGATTGCAAAAATGCTTATGAAAGAACTAAATGTTGAATTTCCAAAATAAATAGGAGAGGATTATGACAAAACAAAATTTAATTCGAATGATGATGGAAGAATTGGGTTATTCAAGAAGAGACTCGAAAGCTTTTATAGATAAAGTATTTTCAATTATGATTGATTCAATTTTGAGAAAAGAAAATATAAAAATTACAAATCTTGGCAGCTTTGTAGTAAGGATAAAGGGCAAAAGAATTGGTCGAAATCCAAAAACAAAAAAGGAGTATATCATTAAAGATAGGGCAGTTGTAGTTTTTAAGCCATCAATAGGATTGAGAAAAGAGTTAAAAATGAAATAGTTTATGGAGTTAAAGAAAAAGTATTATAAAATAGGAGAAGTTTGTTCAATAGTTGGTATTAAGCCATATATTTTAAGATATTGGGAAAAAGAGATTAGAGAAATTAGGCCTTCAAGGTCGCTCAATAATCAAAGGCTATATGATAGAGAAGTGGTAAAAAAAATTATGCAAATAAAAAAACTTATAGATGAAGGTTATAAACTTAACATTATAAAAGACAAGATTGCCAAAAATGTTGCAAATAATGAGTTTACTATTTTGGAAGATATAAAAAAAGATTTGCTAAATATAAAAAGTTTGTTAGAATTATAAATCATTCGGGATGTAGCGCAGCCTGGTAGCGCACACGCTTGGGGTGCGTGTGGTCGTGGGTTCAAATCCCGCCATCCCGACTCTTTAGATTCCTAACATTAAAGCGAGGCTTAAAAAGTCTCTGTCTAATTTCCTCTTACCCTTTGCAACTTCTTCAAGGGGTGTAGCTACAATCTGAGATTTTAGTAGTCCAACCATAACATTGTGTTTATTATCAATCAAATGTTCTACTGCAGATCTTCCAAGTCTGCTTGCAAGTAATCTATCAAAGGCAGTTGGAGAACCGCCCCTTTGTATATGTCCTAAAACACTTACCCTGATCTCATAACCAATCTTGTCTTTTAGCTGTTGAGCAATTTTTTCTGCACTGCCAGCCCCTTCGGCTACAATGATAATTGCATTTGTTCCACCTTCGTCGAATCTTTTCTTTAAAGATGTTACGATTTTTTCAATATTTAATTGTGCTTCAGGTATTATTGTGTATTCAGCGCCAGAAATGATCCCAGCTACAACAGCTAGGTATCCACAATTTCTTCCCATAACTTCAACGATAAAAGCTCGTTCATGGGATGTCGCGGTATCTTTTATTGCATCTGTTGCCCATAATATTGTGTTTAATGCAGTATCTACACCGATAGCCATATCGGTATAAGGTATATCATTATCTATCGATGCCGGTATGCCTACGCAGGGAATGCCTTGTTTTTCTAACGCCATAGCACCTTTTAAAGAGCCATCACCACCAATAACTACCATAGCATCTATTTCTAAATTTCTTAAATTTTGACCAGCTTTTATCTGGTTTTTTTCTTCTAAAAATTCAGGACATCTTGCAGTTTGTAATATAGTCCCGCCTTTTTGCATTATCCCACTAACAGAACGGGCATGTAAGGGATAAAAAATATTCTCTAATATGCCCTTAAAACCTTTTGCAAAACCAAAAACCTCAATACCATTGTAAATAGCTGTTCTTACTGCTGATCTAATTGCTGCATTCATTCCTGGGCAATCACCACCTGATGTAATTATACCAATTCTTTTTGGTCTGTAGTTCATTGTTGATACCTCTTTATAGTTTTGTTTAATAGTAAGTATATACTATGGTTTGAATATGTCAATATGCTTTGTTTAGTAAATTTTTATTGTTAAGGGGATTATAAAAATATATAATTAGTTTAAAAAATGAGGTTGTAAATATGATAGAAGGTCACATTTATAAATCCTTTGATAAAGAGTTAAAGGAACTAAAAGAAAAACTGCTTTATGAAGGGGCAATGGTAGAAAGAGCTATAAAAGAATCAATTACTGCATTACTCGAGAGAGATTCTTCGCTTGCGGAGAAGGTTATCTACAATGATGAGCTTGTTAATGCTAAGGAAGTAGAAATTGATGAATTTTGTATAAAACTGCTTGCTTTGAGACAACCTGCTGCAAGGGATTTAAGGTTTATTACTACTGCCATAAAAATTAATTATGACCTCGAGAGGATTGGTGATATGGCAGTAAATATATGTGAAAGAGTACTTGAGTTAAATCAGGAACCTCAATTAAAGCCTTATATTGATTTACCTAAAATGGCTGAAACAGTTCAGTCAATGTTAAAAGAAAGTCTGGACGCTTTTGTTAAAGAAGATGTCGAGTTGGCCTGGAAAGTAACAAGAGATGATGAGATAGTTGACCATTTACATGATCAGATATTTCGTGAACTACTTACATATATGATGCAGGATTTTAAGGCTGTTTCAAGAGCAACAAGGCTTTTGTTTATTTCAAAATATTTGGAAAGAATTGCAGACCATGCAGTGAATATTGCTGAATTGGTAATTTTTATGGTTGAAGGTAAGATAATCAGGCATCTTAAATCTTCAAAAAAGGGATAAATAGTGATTTTAAGAATACTTATTAAGTGTCTCACATTATTGTGTGTTTTTTTTGATTTTGTCCTGTGCCGATAAAAAAAATTCTCAAATCAAAAGGTATTCAATTACTATAGCAGGTTCAACCTCTGTTATGCCTTTTACAGAAAAGCTTGCAGAATATTTTATGGTTGGGCATCCAGAGTATATTGTAAATGTTCAATCAGGAGGTTCTACCGCAGGAATACAAGCGGCAATAACTGGTACAGTTGATATTGGGATGTCTTCAAGAGAGTTAAAAGATGAAGAAAAGGTCCTAAATGAGATAGTTATTTGTTACGATGGCATAGCGGTAATTGTGAATCCCGTCAATCCAATAAATGAGTTATCTCTTGAGCAAGTAAGAGATATTTTTTCAGGAAAAATAAATAACTGGAAAAGCCTTGGCTGGATAGATAGAAAAATTGATGCAGTTACAAGAGAAGAGGAGTCTGGTACAAGAGGTGCGTTTGAAGAGCTAGTTATGGGGAAAATACATATTGATGATGGTATAATGGTTCAGGACTCAAATGGTTCAGTAAAAGAAGTTATTGCCACCGACCCTTATGCTATAGGATATGTTTCTCTTGGGATGGTTGATGAAAAGGTAAAAGCTATTAAAATTGATGGTGTTGAGCCTACTGTAGAAAATATTCGACATAAAAAGTATAAAATAGTTCGTCCATTTCTATACTTAACAAAAGGAAAACCAAAAGCTGAAGCAGAAGCTTTTATTAATTTTGTTATCTCCAAAGAAGGGCAGGGCATATTAAAAAAAGAGGGGTTGGTGCCTGTAAATGATTGAACGATTAAAGCAAAGAGAAGAGTTAATAAAATATGTGCTAATGCTATCTGCTTTATCTTCATTGTTATTTTTGTTTCTCATTTTTATTTTATACTTATTGAAGGGATCCCTCTTTTTTATAAAGTTGGTGTATCAAAGATAATCTTTGGATTTAAATGGGCACCAACTAAGGGTAGTTTTGGAATATTTCCAATGATTATTTCTTAGTTTCTTGTGACTTTTGGAGCATTAATAGTTGGTGGACCGCTTGGATTGGCTTGTGCTACATATTTAGCTGAATATGCTGGCAAAAAAAGAAAGATTTTTTTAAAACCTGCTTTAGAGTTATTAGCAGGGATACCTTCCGTTGTTTATGGTTTTATAGGTGTTGTTTATGTAGTACCATTTGTAAGAGAATTTTTTGGTGGTTCAGGATTTTCTTTGCTTTCTACTTCAATTGTATTGGGAGTTATGATTTTACCAACTGTTATAAGTATATCCTATGATTCACTGATGAGTGTTCCAAGGCAATATAGGGAAGGCTCTCTTGCTATGGGAGCAACTAAGTGGCAAACGATATGGCGTGTTATTATACCTTCAGCAAAATCAGGCATATTAGCAAGTTTTATTCTTGGAATGGGCAGGGCTATAGGTGAAACTATGGCAGTTATAATGGTTGCAGGAAATGCCCTTAAAGTGCCTACTTCAATACTAGACCCTTTGAGAACTCTTACAAGTAATATTGCATTAGAATTAGCTTATGCGAGTGGCGATCATCGTTTAGGTTTATTTTCTACTGTTATTGTGTTGCTTGTAATAATTATGATATTGAATTATATTGCAAACTTTGTTGTAAGAAAAAGGGTGATTAGATGAAAATCAATCCAAGAGGTGTTGATAAATTTGTCAAAATAAGTTTAAATTTACAGGCGTTTTTTACTGT
>Ga0197142_1004587_pt1 | contig 11116 bp, 12 predicted proteins | sample GBS60_MetaG_FD_148614 | JGI IMG/M metagenome (GOLD analysis project Ga0197142, IMG submission 148614) | Sediment microbial communities from Great Boiling Springs, Gerlach, Nevada, United States - GBS 60_MetaG | ecosystem: Environmental > Aquatic > Thermal springs > Hot (42-90C) > Sediment... | reverse complement strand
TTCGGTTGTCTTGCCTGCTTCAACCACAATGTTTTTGCGCAACTGGTTGCGAAAGTCTTTCCCGAAAGCCACAAGCCAATATTCGCCCGGACGAAGGTTTTCAAAGGTGAAGTTGCCTTGCTCGTCAGTGTATGCCAGCGGGAAGTCCGTCGCACCGACGGTCGGTGCCGGACCTCAGCCGCCACCGACGCAAATCGTCTGGTTTTCATTGACTTGCAAGTTCAAAGCAGCCTGTTCAACACCCCACATGTTGACGAGGTAGTAGTGGCACTCAATCGCCATTATCCCAATTCCCGCTGCGGGTGTCTTGCCGCCGTCTTTGAGAACTTTGCCCTTGATTGAGCCGAACTCTTTCGGGATTTGAAGCGTGACCGAAACTTGTGCGGGCTTATCTTTCGCTGGCGGCACATAGACCCATCGGGCTGTGTCCTTGCCGTCTTTCGTCCGAGCGCTCAAGACATGCCAACCTGACGGGACATTTTTCAACTCAAACCGACCTTGTTCGTCTGTCTTGACAGGTTCGCTTGGTTTGGCTTCAAAGAAGCCCCAAGGGCTTGGCAGTTGCTTATTGAGTTGCACTGTCGCTTCAGCGACGGGTTTGCCCTCTGGGTCAATAACTTGACCTGAAATGTGACCTAAAATGGTTGCTCCCGATGGGATAGGCTTTTTAACTGGAGCGGCGACGATTGTCACTGTTTTGCTTTGTCCCGGCGCAACCCAAACAACATTTGAAGCCACTCCCATCGTTCGGTATCTTTCGCTTTCAACTCTGAGAGAAAAGTTGCCTGCCCACAGTTCACCGATTTTGAACTGACCTTGCTTGTCGGTCCGAACTTTCCAGCCCAAATTGCCGATAGGGAATGGGTTGGGAGTGACGGGACCAATTTCAACTTCAGCGTCAGCGATAGGTTTGCCGTCAGGGTTGACGACTTTCCCAGAGACGGAAGCGAAAGGCAGCAAGCGGACGGAAACTGGTTCAGTCGGGATTTGCTTTGGGTCAACGATGATAACCGCCCATCCTTCACCTTTAGCCCTGATCAAAACCCTTTGCTTGCCAACTTGTGGCATTGGCGAGAGAGTGACATGCCCGTTTTCGTCAGTCTTCAACTCGCTGGTTTTAAACCAAACTGTCACAGTGACGGGAGCGTTTGATAATGGCTTGCCGTCAACCTTGAGCAACTTAACGGTGAAACGGGGCAATCCCAAAGGCAACTTCAAAACCAACTCTTCGTCCTTGTCGCCAGCGACGACAACTTTTTGCTGAGTTAGGGGTTGGTCACCCGCCATTGTCATGACCGTGATGTTCGCTTCACCAGGAGGCGGTAGCAACAAAATGAATTCGCCCTTTAAGTCCGAAACTGCAACCCGAGATTCCTTGCTTTCAGGGTTCACCAACAAGACCATCATGTGTGGCACTGGTTTGCCTTCGTCGTCAACGACTTTGCCCCTGAGTGCAGGCATAGGTGGCAATCGGACTTCAATCTTTTGCTCACCGACTTTCAGTTCAACAGGCAGGACATGAACTCGCTGCTTGCCAATCCAGACTGTCAATCGGTATTTGCCTGGTGGTTTCCTAACGATGGTAAAGCGTCCACCTTCCACGCTGAAACCATCCGGTCGGTCTGATTGCCAATCAGGAGTGTGTTGAGGCAAATCGCCTTCAGGTGGGTCAAGGTAGATGAACGCTCCGTAGACAGGTTTTCCGTCGTGGGAGAAGAGAGTGCCCATAAGAAGCACCGAATCGCTACCAGCCTGCCCCCATGCGAGGGAAGCGGTAAAGCCAAGCAATACTGCCACCCACAGAAGCATTACAATCCCTCCCTTCGAGCAGACGCTCATTTTGTTTGACGCTCCAATTTTAGCGACGGACAAAACCGAAAGCAAGCGGGCAGTCAAGTCACATTCCCAGTCGTTCCAAAACTTCCTTAGCCAACTGTCGGTATGCTTCGGCGGCGATGCTTCGCCCGTCGTAGTGGATGATTGGCAACCCGTGACTTGGCGCTTCCGCCAATCGGACGGTTCTGGGTATGACGGTTTTCAAAAGCCATTGCGGGAAGTGCTTTTGCAACTCGGCGGAAACTTGGTGGGCAAGGTTCGTTCTGGCGTCATACATCGTCCTCAAGATGCCCAAAATCGTCAATGCTGGGTTGAAAGCCATCCGAATTCGCCGAATGGTGCTGAGCAAGTTGCCCAAGCCTTCCAAGGCGTAGTATTCGCACTGGATTGGTATGAGCAGGTAATCGGCAGCAGCGAGACAATTGACTGTCAAGATGCCCAAAGAAGGTGGTGCATCAAGGATGAGGATGTCAAAATCGGGCTTGATGGGAGCAAGCAAGTTGCGAAACGCCTGTTCTCGTCCTTCTTCCTGCACCAACTCAACTTCAGCGCCCGCAAGTTCCATGTCCGAAGGAAGCAAAAACAAGTTGGGGAACAGAGTTGCGTGAATGGCTTGCCTGACATCAACCAACCCCGACAAAGCATCGTAAAGGTGAGGGCGAGCGGTGCTTCTGTGGAAGCCGATGCCTGAAGTAGCGTTGGCTTGTGGGTCGCAATCAACGAGCAAAACCCGCTTGCCCAACTCAGCCAAACAAGCGCTCAAATTAATTGCCGTCGTCGTCTTCCCCACTCCACCTTTCTGGTTGACAATCGCCACGACAATCCCCATTTCCCTTCACCGACAAAAATTTTACGGCATGGAGAAACACACAAAAGCAAGGTCGCTCTATTGCTTTAACAGCCGAATTATCAGCACAACGATGAAGCCAATAAACAAGGCGAGTAACACGAAAACAGCTGATGAAGCCCTCCATGTGTCTGTTTGGTGGGCTGCAGCCAAACCAGTGATAAACAGAGCCACCTTCCAAACCTTAGAAACGAGACCGCCAAGGATTGGGATAACGCTTATGAGCCCCACCGCCTCAGCGTAAGCAATGACCCTTAAAGTCGCTGTCAAGCCCCGGTTTGCTCCACCAAACAACGCCAAGAACATGTGGACAAGCACACCAACTGCAAGTATCTTCAACAACACAACCAGCCAACCAGCGGAGATGAGCAGATGCAACTCGGAAACTTCTCTAATGCCTTCTTGTCGCAAGTATGGTAAGAAGCGAATCTTGAAGAGCGAAGACGAGACTTTCTCCGCAATCAAGGAGACCCAACCGGCCAAAACTCCAAAAATCAGGGCGGGAATAAGCGCTTGTCCGTTCCCGACCAGTTCAAAAAATTCTGCCGGGTGAAAACATGCACCTACCCAAGTCTTCCACAGTGCTGGAAGCAACCCGCCGTGTGCTTCCATGTCCTCAAGTGGTGGCAAGTTCCCCTTCCCTATCCCCATCGCTATCACAATGTCTTCCATCACAACGCCCTCCCTCCGTGATGATGGTCACAAAAATTTTGTGCTGCCGGAAAACAAGTGCAGACTATGGGCGCTGCATCCCGGTGAGTATTGCGGCGATAACGGCTCCATAGAAAATTCCGACGACACAAACGCACAGGATAACCGGCGCCAAAACAGCCAACGCAGCCCTCCATGTGTCCGTTCGGTGAGCAGCGGCAAGACCAATGATTTCCAAAACCAGCATCCAAATTGCAGCAATGCAACTGCCAAAGAAGGGAACGACAGCGAAAATTTGTGGCGCGTAAGTTAGGAAATCACTCGCAGGGTCATCGTCAAGCCCTGATTTGTCCCGCCAAACAACATCAAGAACAGGTGAACAATCACGCCAGAAATAAGGATGCCCAACAGCACAGGCAGCCAACCGAAAAGCCCCACGTAAGCCAAACCAGCAACTCCACCCATCAAAGCCCCTGCAATTTCCTCCTGCCTCATCATCGGGATAAGGGGTGCTTGGAAAACCAACGACCACGCTGCCCCGATAACGACGGAAATCCATCCGACCAACACGCCGAAGAGCAAGGCAGGGGTTAAGTCTTGGCTGTTTCCGACCGACTCAAAAAACTCAGTTGGGCGAAAACAAGCACCCACCCAAGTTTGCAGCAGGGCAGGGAAGAACCCACCGTATGCTTCCCTGTCTTCAAAAGGCGGTAAATTTCCCGTCGCCATCGCAAACCACCTCCTTAAGTTGCATGCCAAAGCAATCGCCGCTCCTGATTTTGAGGCAAGGTCTAAATGCTTGTCAAGGGCAACGACTGTTTAACTGCCGTCGGGGGACAAGCCCCGACGCTACCATCGTCATTTAATTTTCGCCGACTAAAGTCGGCGCTCAGTTTTTTCGTCATCAACTACGGACTGAAGTCCGTAGCATGGTTTGCTTTCGGTTGCGTTGTCAATTATGGGTTGGCTTGAGCAAGGAATTTGGGAGGGCGAGGCTCTTGCCGAGCCGTAACGACGGCGAATGGCGATTAGCGACTGGCGAATGGTAAAACGACAGCGAATAGCGAATGGCGAATGGTGAACGGCAAACGGCGAGCAGCGAATGGCGAATAGCGAGTAGCGAATGGAAACAGATTTGACCACCCACCCGAGGTGGGTGGCTACAAAGTCAAAGCAAGCTAAAGCCTGCTATTAAGGTTGATGGTTGCAAGTTGAGAGTTGTGGGTTAGGTTTTTCTCTGAACGCGCAACCCGCAACCTTTTTCAAGTTAGCCTGCTTTAGCAGGCTTTGTCTTAGTAGCTACCGACTTAGAGTCGGTAGTTTGGAGGGTCAGGTTCTGCCCGACCGAAAAATTTTGGCGCGGTAGGAGTTGTGTCCTCAACGAATTATCGCCTTTCTCTCATAACGCCCGCACTTAGCACCTTGCGCTTCAAACTTAGGCTCACCTATGAGTAGTTTTAGAACACACTCATGCCCCTCTTGACGGCAACTTTTTTTTTTTGCTACAATAGCAGAAGCGTTCCACCCAAAGACGGGATGGTGGGTGGATATGGAAAAGTTGCACTTGAAAGTTCAGAAACCTGTCCAAGTAGCCTTGCGCCAAGCAAGGCAATGGCATTATCCGCCCCATTGGGACTGCCATCAATGGCAGGAAGAACTGGACGATATTGCCTATGCCGCTGCCTTTGAGGCATGCTTTTGCTTTGACGAGCGACGAGGCGTCCCCTTAGAAGCCTTCGTCTTCCAAAAAGTGCTGATGGCCTTGCGGGACTTCCATCGGCACGAGTGGGCTTATTTTGCCTTTCACTGTGCTCACCTTCCAAGGGTTGCCGATGAGGGAGAGGCAGGAGAGGGCGACGAAAGCGAGGAAGTTTGCGAGGGAGTAGTCACAGAGGGCTTAGAACGGGAATGGCGGCGCTATTTGATTTGTTGGGCGTTGGAACGATTGAGCGAACGGGAGCAGCAGGTAATCAAGCGGTTGTATTGGGATGAGTGGACGGAGGCGGAAATCGCCCAAGAGATGGGTATTAGCCAACAAGCCGTCAGCAAAATCAAGCAGAGGGCGATCCAGAAATTGAGGGAATTGCTGAAAGGGCTGCTTTAAGAGCACTTCAAGCCCATCGGATCGCCAGCGGACAAGCAGGTTGTAAAATGGTCGGGTCAGTGCATATCATAAAGTGGGAATGAAAAACCACAGTATGGAGGTGCTTGGGATGAAAAGGAGCATGGTGCTATTGGTTGCGGTAATTTTATTGGTCGGTGTCTATGTGACCAAACAAGCCCTTGCATGGTGTTTCCACTACTGTGTAGTTACAGACTGGCTGCGTGTCGTGAAAGATTGTGGTGGGGTCATTGAAGGCTGTCCTGGTTTCTGCTACGCGTACTACTGGCAGCAAGGTTCCTGTGAATTTACTATCAACCCCTTCGCAGGTTGTGAGTCTGTCCATAGGTTTGTTCCTTGCAGTGTCTATTCTACAAATTGCGTATCTGCAGGAGCGATTTTTCCCAGTTGCCAATGCGACGAAACAAATTGGCGGTTCAGGGGGATAATGTTTGTGTACCAGTCTGACTGTAACGGATATACATGCTTTGAGTGATTGCTCGGGTGCATGAATGTTGTAAGTATGAGCGGTCGTTTGCTTTTGTAAAGATGCTTCCTTGAATAGGAGGCGTAACATATGCGTGGCAAATTAGTAATTCTATGGTGTATCATATCGGTCTTTACAGTCGCAGGTCTTGCGCAGCAACGGACGGTTGATGAGGGTGAATTGGGAAAAATCCTCGCTTTGATGGAACAACGCGTTCAAAAAATGGCAACTCTTAGATGTGAGTGGGAAAAAGTGATAGAGTTTCTCCCTGATCCCTACCTTAAGGAGCATTGGCAGGAAGAAGCAGAAAAATTCGTCAGGCAAATGCCTGGGTGGCGCAATTTATCTCGTGAGGCTATAGAGCACAACAGGAGGGAAATCCAAGAGTTGTTCCGTCGACTTGGTGAAGGGTCCAAAAAACAAAGGGTCATAACTTTTGAGGGGTGCGGTAGTTTAATTTTAGCAAAAGCCACCCAGAATAAGCCTTTCTTCGTCACTCAAACATTCTTCTTCCCACAAAGTCACTGCTTCTTGGACTACGGATATGGTCAGGGTTCGGTAAAACCTTACGCATCAGTCAAACCAATGAGCGAGGTTGAACCCGTCCTTTCCAACCTTCTAACCCGATGGTTTTTCCTCGGCGGTAACATCGTCAAGTGGGGTAACTTCCGCGTTCAATCAATTGAACAAAGTGTGGATGTAGTCACACTGACACTCATGGAACGAGGGCAAGAAAAAGTGCCACCAGAATACCGCCATATCGTTGAGGTGAGGATTAGCAGAAAGTATGAAGGTGCTCCGATAAGTGTCGTAAGCAGGCATGGTCAGATAGTCACCAGGCGCTTAGAAGGGCGAAATTTCCGTAAGGTGGATGATGTTTGGCTTCCCACGACCGTTCTTGACACTGCAAGGCGCTACAAAGCAACATATCGTTTGATCTCGGCTGGAAAGGTGAAAGACCCAATTGGTGTCATCGCTCAACTACCTAAAAATATTGTCGTCAACGATTTAAGACTGGGCAGAGACAGACAGGTTAATTACCAGTTTCGCGGACGGCTACCGACCTTGGAGGAATTGGAAAAGATGTGGCGGGAACGGGAAAAAGAAAGGCAGTATCTGAAAGCCCGAGGCATTGCCACTCGGTGGGTGCCGCCTCTCTTCCTGATCGTCGTCGGAATCGTCTGGTATTTGCGAATAAGGAGCAGGCAGAGGTTGCGATGAGAAAATCTATTGCCCTTATGAACGATGTGGTGATTGCCGTGAGTGAACGAGGGAAACACTTACTACCCCTTGTGCTAATTGCAGCGGGTTCTATTTGGCTGAGTGCTCTTGCATTTCAGTGGACGATATCACTGGGTGTAGTTTGGGTTTTAGGTGACGATTATGATTTTGGCAAGGTGCCGCAAGGCAAAGTCATAGAGCACCGAGTGTGGTTGTTCAACCCCCATACTTACCCAATTCATCTGCAATTTGAGACAGGTTGTGGATGCACAGTAATCGCAAAAGACGGTGCCGACTTATTGGGTTTGAGGTTGGAGCCCTTCGGTTGGCATACAATTTCCATCAAGATAGAAACAGCAGGTTTAGAACCGAAGCAGCATCTACAGGTGGTGTGGATAAAGGTACGAGAGAGCGACAAAATACGAGAGAGCGACAAAGTTTACCTACAACCTATCTGGTTGCGGTTTTCGCTATACAGTTCTGGAAGGTGACTGACTTGCGGTTTCGTTTTGATAGCGAACAGCCGTCAACAACAGCGCAGGCATTTCCCGTTGGTCTCTCCATCATTGTACAAGCGACATTGCTAAGTGTAATGATTTGGTATGTTTTACCCAACACAATCTTCAGCGATTGCTTGAAGAAATTGGTCAAAATTGTCTTGCCTAATTTCCTGGACAGCCGTGCCAACAGCGAAGCAATTTTTGCCTATTTCGTAGGTTATGGGCTTACACTTTTCTTTCTCGCCGTGTATGTTTATGTTCGTTTCACTCGTTGGGTGCGATCAACACCTACCATTCACTTGACCGACATGATTGTCATCTTTAATGGACTTTATTTATTGGACTTTTTCCTTTCCACCACCGAACGGTTCCCTTTCGCTTTGTCGCTTTGGATGTTTGTAACATTTATGTCCTTTTACTTTTGCGCCTTATGGTGCTTGAAAGAACAAGCCATCCAATTAACACAATTATTAATACTTGTCATTGCGCAACAATGCGTTTATGCAGTTGCTTATCACACACTCGGACTTAGGCAGTTTCACTCTCCTGGATTTGGACCGCGTGCCGTGGGCACTTTTGATAATCCAAGCCACTTGTATCCTCTCTGCCTTATAGGCATACCAATAAGTTTAGTTTTCGCAGAGATGGAAGTTGCACGCAGTTGGAAATGGTTTTGGAGAGGAATTGCCACAATAATGCTGTTAGCGCTGATGTTGACCTACACTCGTGCTGGATGGATTGCTTGTGGAGTTTCTCTTGGTTACCTTGCCCTTTCAGCATATTCGCCTTTATCAAGTCGGAAAAATACACGATGGATGATGATAGGGCTTGCCTTAATATTGCTGATAGGAGCAATTTTCGTCCGAACGAAAGGTAGGGTTGCTGGTAACCCTGATGATCGTTCCTTTTGGGGACGTATCGCTATTTGGGAAACCGCTCTAAAGGTAATTGCCGATCACCCCATTTTAGGGAACGGTTTGAACACTTACTTTCAAAAGCAAAGTGAACATATGACACTTAATCTACAACGCTTTAATCCGATGAATACGGAGCCCAAAAATCTCTACCTTCACATCACTGCGGAATTCGGGCTGACAGGTTTGGTGATTTTTCTCTTTCTCATTAGGCGATATTTGCAACTTTACCGATTTGTCATCCAAACCTTTCCACCTTCTGATGATGCCTATGCCGTTGTCATCGGTATTCATGCCAGCCTTTTAAGTGTATTCGTTGCTGGCTTCTTTGATACACCCGTCCTGCATTTTACTCGCTCAGCGTCGTCGTTTGCTGTCGCTTGCCTTTTAGGTGTTTTGTGTTCTTTGGTCAATCAGACAAATCCTGCCCCTATCTTTGATGGAGTTGAAATCCGAAGGAGAAAGCGAAGGTTTCGGCAAATCATAGCAGTTGGGTTGATCGTTCTCTTGCCTATCGTCGTCTATTTGCTTTGGCTTTTAGGTGACGGGATCAAACGGGCGCAAGAAGCCCTTCCACAGGTTCAACACTTTGCTAAGCATTACCCTAAGAATGCTTCTTTCATCCGCCTCAAAGACATTTCTGAAGATATGGTCTATGCCGTCGTCGCTTCAGAGGATGGTTTCTTTTACTCTCATCATGGCGTTGACTGGCTGGCACTTCATAGAGCCTTGCGCAAGAACCTTCGGGCAATGAGTTTTGTCCAAGGTGGCAGCACCATTACAATGCAAGTGGCTCGTTATGTTTTCTTATCGCGAGAACGAACTATCTCTCGCAAAATTGCAGAGATTATCTTAGCGTTGAAAATGGAACGATACTTGTCCAAAGAACGCATTTTGGAACTTTACCTCAACACTGCTCGCTTTGGGATGGGACAGGACGGGATTTTGGCTGCTGCTCGCAATTACTTCGGAAAGCATCCTAAGGACTTGACACTATCAGAGGCAGCCTTCTTGGCAGGTGTCTTGCCTGAACCTCCCTTTGACCGAAGGAAAGTGACGCCAGAATTCGTTTGGAGATGTCAACGGAGAGCCCTTGAACGGTTGTGCGCTTTCTTTCCACACAAGTATCCTTTGGAGGTTTTAGAGAAAGCGCAAAAGACACCGTTGCGCTTAAGATGGGGACAGGTGATCACACCTCAGCGGAGGTGATGAAGAATGACCTTCACGAACCGGGCATTCACACTGATGGAACTTTTGGTCGTCATCGCAGTCATTTCGGTTTTGGTTGCCTTATTATTGCCTGTTTACTTAACTGTCCGGGAATTAGCCCGAAAAGCCACCTGTATCGCAAACTTGAAGCAAATAGGCAAGGCTTGGATGATTTACGCTCAAGATTACAACGGATGGACGCCCGGCGGGGCTTACGCCCGCTTTTCAGGACCTGGTGACGGGAAGCGCTACACACCTCTTTGGGTGTTGCTGCCCTATTTGCGGACGGAACAAATTTTTATTTGCCCGACCCGATTGGGTTGGGATTTCAGCACAACGAACCCGCAATTAGATACTCACCGCCCTAGACAAGGCAGTTATGCCTCTAACTATCAAGTCATGGAAGTTCCCGAAGCGATGATAGACCGTCCGACAGAATTGATAGTCTTTTGCGACTCCTATAACCCTTGGCAGGATTGTTATGCCAACTGTCATGGTTGCACTGGTGGTTGTTCCAGTTACATATGGGATAGAATTGGTCGTGGTTACTATCAAGGCGATACTTCCAAACCTACAGCATGGCACAACGAAGGAATCAACCTCTGTTTCGCTGATGGACATATCAAGTGGTTGAATTTAGGGAACATATTCTACCGCAATTGGGTTCGTTTCTTGCCCGAAAGTGACCCTCACTATTATCGTCCCATTACGCAAGATTGGTAAGCGGCGGTCGTTTATAACACTCAGTCCATCTGGTGTTAAGGTAGATTGAGTGAGTTAAGGTGGCGAGCGATCAAGTGGCTATATTGGGACGAGTGGACGGAGGCGGAAATCGCCCACGAACTGGGATGGAAAGGAGTATAGTAGGGTTAACAGTTAAGGCAGCACTTATAGCGCTTGCTATCCTTTTGCCATTGGCATGGTTGATAGCGCGTCATTGGGGGTTCTCACAAAAGACAACCTTAAAATCGTCTGATGTCCATGCAAAAATTCCGTGGTGGAAGGAAATCGGCATAACATCGGAGCAAAAACGGCGGTTGGACGAGTTGGATAAGGTTTACCGTAAGCAGGCACGAAAGTATCTCATTCTTTGGAAACAGAAATTGCAAGAACTTTATGAGATTGACCTGATAAGTTCCGATCAGGAGCGCATTCTAAAATTAGCCAAGGAGGTGGGTGATGCTTATTCCAAATTTGAGATGATACAAGCAATGCGTCGTTCAGCATTATTAAAATCTTGACAAAAGAGCAAAAGGAGAAGTTGAAGGCACTGATAAAACATACTGCTTCCCATACAGATGCGGTGCAATAGTCAGAATCTGGTGATAGTGGCGAAGGTTGTGGTTGCGG
>Ga0197142_1004586_pt1 | contig 11117 bp, 8 predicted proteins | sample GBS60_MetaG_FD_148614 | JGI IMG/M metagenome (GOLD analysis project Ga0197142, IMG submission 148614) | Sediment microbial communities from Great Boiling Springs, Gerlach, Nevada, United States - GBS 60_MetaG | ecosystem: Environmental > Aquatic > Thermal springs > Hot (42-90C) > Sediment... | reverse complement strand
GCAGGCGAGCATGAAAAGTGTCACCTAATTTAGTCCATTGAGTGGTTTCGTAGCGCCGCCATTCCAGCGGAATCAGCACGACCACAAGGAGCAGAATACCTATCATACAAGTGGCACTTAGGCTTAGTATCCATATAGGAAGGGATCGTCGCCACATAAGAAACCCACCTTCCCAAAGCCGCTTACTTAGGTCTTTTACGCGAGAAAGGATACCGCTTTGTTTGTTCGCGTCGCTCTTTCTTGCGCTCCTTCTTCTCACGCCCTCCAAGTTTACCCCAATCTACCCCCAACACGGGATTGTATAATCTGGACTTTCCATGAAATTTATCGGGTCTATTGAAAGCGTTGCGCCACGCCTCATTATCCGTTGAACAAGCGTAAAGCTCCACGCGTTCTAATTTCCGCCCTGCAAGGGCACTTTCCACATCTGCTGGAGCTACTCCTTGATCGGTGGCAAGTAGAGCATAACTTTGAGTTTCGGGGTCACTTGACGAGTGCCCTATAAAAACAAAGACGGCTACATCGGGGTTTTTGAGAGCATTTAGCAAGTCTTCTGAAGTGCAGTCTCTATCGATGACGACCTCATAACCCGCCAACGCCAAATCAGCCGCAACCGAGGCAACGGTTCTATTAACACCCCAATTTACAAATGGTTGGGAATACCAGTCAGATGTCGTATCCCCAACACAGATAAAAGCAATTTTCTTTTTTGTCTGTTCCTCTGCTTTGTCGCGTGCGGTCTTGGTATCCTGTTTCTGTTTACCTTGACTACCATCATCCCACTTATTTATAGGATCATTCCCTGCATACCGGTAGAGGTTCGGGTCGCCACTGGCGGCGTCTATCGGGTCGCGTTGCAGCCAGCGCGCCGTGCGGGGGGCACATTCTTGTGATTTGACATGTATAATATTGTGATAGTATTATATGAATGGTCACATGCGCTACTGAAACAGAATCACGCGACGCTAAATGACTTCGTATCTCTCCCGACAAACTATCCCAAAACCAGTGATGAGCTCTATTCGCCCTCGAAACGCGTCCAATACTGCCAACAAGAATTAAAGCGACTGAAGTCCTGATGTTCCCATAGATCAGCATTTCCACTTACTATCATCTCAGCCAGGATCCGAAAACTCTCCGTGTCCGCAGCAGTCTGTCCTTTGTTCAGGCGCGGATGTTCCCACAGGTTTGTCTGGAAAAAGAGACATAACTCATCAACAGGCACAGACTCTCTGGCATATCGCTGTATTCGTTCGCGCAACTCTTGCTCTGAGGCAAAGAACGGATGGTTCAGCTTCCAACAAAGATAGCGCAAAAGCAGCCAGGGTGGCAGTAGTCCTTTCTCGGCGTAGTACCCCTCTTTGGGAAAATGAAATCCCAACTGTTCGTATTCGTCATCAGTAGGGAAAAGTTCGACCGTACTCCCTTCGATGGATAGTCGAATGTGATAGCGTGAGGCGCATGCTTCATACTCTTCTGCAGTGACAAGAGTAAAAAACTCTTTGTCATGAATAGAATAATACTCTTCTTGTAAACAGTTGCTGTAAAGATATATATGTCGTCCAAAAATGCTTCCTCCGGTTGACTCAATGACTTCGATGATAACGACCCAAAATCGGTCGTCGCGAAAGACGGTCAATCGCTGATCAGCAATGTCCCATTCTTCAGGATCCGTCTCGAAGTTAGGCGCAGGTGGCCATACATCATCCCGCAAGTACTTATCTAATACGGATAAGACATCCTCGGAATTCAAAGGTGTGTTCTTCATGGGTTGCCTCCAAATGCTACCCATTGCAATGAGCGAATTACAGGCAAGAGTAACTATGCATAAACCGATTTGGAGCACTCTCATCAATAGGATACCCTCCTCTTTATCGCTTTCGAGCCCTCGGTTTGTGAGGCTGTCGGCAAGTTTTAGGATTTTGTGGAGAATAAGGTGGCTGAGCCCAGCTTTTGATAGTCTCCACATGTTGCTTTACTCGTCCGCCCTGCGTACGACTACAGTCCTGACATTGAGGTCTGAAAGCCTGTGCAGGCACATCTCCTGTGCCTCCAGTTGCTCTATCAAGTTCTTGGATGGCTTTTACCACTGCGGTTGGTGGAAAATGATCGGCTACCCAGTTTCCACTTGGTGTGCCTGGATTTTTAGTTCCACAGGTGTAACAACCATATTTATTGCCGCGCTCATTGATCTTCTTTTGCTGATTAGCAGTAGGTTTTGCTCCTACGCCGTTAGCAAGAATAGGATCTGCTTGATTTTCTTGTGCACCTGACCAACCACCCATCGGGCGATATCCTACACCACCGCATTCGTAACAAAACAACACAGTATATTGAGAAGAAAATAACCCAGAAGGGAGTATATGAACTCCTTGGTTACATATAAATCCAGATCCATTGCAGCTTGGACATACCTCAGCTCCAGGCGGTATTCCTTGGGTAGCCTGCTGGGCTTTGGATTGCGCTTGTTGCTGCTGTGCTTGAGGCTGCTTCTTTTGCCCTTGCTCACCATCATCCCAACTGTTGACGGGATCATTCCCCGCATACCGATACAGGTTCGGGTCGCCACTGGCGGCGTCTATCGGGTCGCGCTGCAGCCATCTGGCGGTGCGGGGGTTCGTACTCGCGTGAACCTTTTCGCACCCACACAAGCGACACGAACCAACCGTTCTTTATCCGTACACGCGCTAACGCTTCAAGCAAAGTCTGGTGGGCGTATAGTCTTTGCCAACTCCTCAAAGCTTTTCTCCAACTCTTCTATGTCTGCTGGTGTCAGTTCTCGCCTACGCCACTGGGAAAGAGGAATAAACTCCAAACCCCACACCGCACCTTCACCAAGCGACTGGAAGGTCTCTACCACCCGTTCCGAAACGACTAAACCTACTATCTCCAAAAACACAAAATCCTCCTGAATGCCCTCAGGTACCTGAAAGCCCACGCTCTCTTGCCCCGCCAAATCCAGTCGCCAGTGACCGCACTCATCACAATACCACCACTGACCCCCATCAATCTCCGGTACGATGGTCTTCCCCAGCACCACCAACTGCCATAAACTCATTGCTTGCCCTTCCCTGTTGAATAGGGGAAACCAACATAGATTGGGTATTTTCAAACGCCCCAATCTTTGGCGCGCTAGCTCCGTTACGAATACTCGATCTACACCCCATGAATGATAGACCTGCCATGCTGGTTCAAACCGCTTACGAAATAGGTACAGGGGACCGAGTGAAGCACCAGGCAAAATGCGGCGTTCTGGAGGAAATCCATAGGCACGGCGTACCAGCTGTTCCAGTTCAGCAAACTTAGAAGGTGAAACAAGGTCAGTTGGTTTGAATTTTCGAAGCGCTTTGCGCACAGTTATGGGAACGCTCTCAGGCACGGCGGAAAACGCATCCTCACTATACTGGGTTTCACACTGTGAACATAGAACCATAGGCAATTCACATCGCCCGCGAAATCTGGGATTGAAGTCCCAGTCAATCTCGCCACCACCTTCCAAAACCACATAATATGACTGGCGTATCGCCATCTGGTTCACCTCCTAGCTCAATTTTGGAGCGATTCGACAAGCTTTTTGGCTGCCTTAGAATTATATCTTAGGCACTCACTCCAGTCAAAGTCGGTTATCCCTACGGCTTGAAGCATCTGCTGCGCCCATTTCAGAGCTTGTTGTCGAAGGAAGTCCTTTGCCTCCCTTGCACAAGCAGTTTTCGGATTTTCTAGATCTTTCCATGTCAGACCTCGCTGAGCAAGCCAATTTTTTGCCCAATTTTCAAACTCTCTCCATTTTTGGTTCCACCAGCCACCTTTCCCTTTGCCGCTGTGAATCCAGGAGTGGAACCAATCGGCAACCACAATAATACAGTCATCAACATTTATGCCGATCCTTTTGAACATTCTTCTCAAAGCTCGAGGGAAGATGTGATGTTGGAAGAACCTAGCTCCAAATGTCCACCAAGAAGTGAGGCGAATTGATCCTGTTTGCCTTGCTTCCTCTAAGGCCATCCTGACTATTTCCGCACGCCCACGCGCGCAGGTGACGGAACAGTGTTCTTGTTTTCCATCGGGATCGTGATAGTTAACGGGATCGTTCCGACAATACCGATAGAGGTTCGGGTCGCCACTGGCGGCGTCTATCGGGTCGCGCTGCAGCCATCTTGCGGTGCGGGGGTCGTACTCGCGGGCGCCCACATGATAGAGGCTGACTTCAGGAATCCACTCATACCCATACGCCCAGTCCCAAATGAATAGTCAGCAAATGTTGTTCTCACAAACATTGTTCGCTCAGTGTAAGAATTAAGCAGTTGAGTACGGCAGTGCGCAGGCAACTACATTTTTCGGCAGAAAACGCTATGGACGACTGCATAAGTCCTACAGTGATGAGATACTGAGAGTTTCGAAATTTTCATCGTGGTCAAAATAGATAGCACACAAACTCTTCTCAAACTCCAACACCATATAATGCCCGTAATCCCGCACCTCCTTGACTCGGAGACCCCGCACAAAGCTCTCCACATCCCGACGATGGGTCTGCGGCGATAACACCATCACCCGATCGCCCATATACACCAGCAACCGCTGCGCCAACCCCATCCGCTCCTTGAGCGCTCTTGGCGTAAACTCGATCGATATCACCTCATCCTTATAGTTGTATTGCACCCACGCAAACACGCTACCATACAGCTCATTCATCACGTCCTCTGGATCAATTCCCCGCTGCAGAGCCTCCTCCCTAGGCATAGCCTCCACCAAAGGCTTGCCCAACACTGTTTCCACCTGTTTTCGGTTCTTGCCCAACTCCAGAACTCCAACGAGACCTCTGCTCAGATCAATCGTGCCTGTCAACACGGTGATAGGGGCTTTGGGCAGGTTTCGTCCGCGTCCAAACCACGGGGGGGTATCCCTGGCACTATAGCAGCCTTGCCAACACAGCGCGCTCATAATCAAGACGTTCCCTAGCAAAAGTCGCCAGAGTAGCGTCGCGGCTTTCCTGTTTCCGCACAACTTTGTCAGCAGCGTATGATAGGTAGACTTATTATTTCCAGTATTTTTTCGGCAGCACATAGAGTTCACCTCGCTTGAGCGCGTCTAAGCAAGCCTGTTCGCACGATTTTCCTTTCTGTGCAGCACACCTTTTTCCTACTGCGTTATTCGCTAAGTCCATCGGACTGTAGGTCTCGTTCCACTGACCCTTTGCCCAATAAGCAGTTGGATTTTCATGGTCAACAACCACATGCTGGTAGCCAAAATCACCAAGTTCGCGCTGCACTAAACACGCCCATACGCAGTGCCTAAAGGCGTCTGCTGGTCCTCCATGTACGCCAAGAGTGCCTTGCGGAAAATACTTATACATTATCGCATAAGCGTCTGATATGGTCTTCCTGATGGTGGTGTAGTTTCGGATTATCCACCACTCGATATGAAAGTTCGGGTTCGCTTGCAGCAGATTGGCAGGAGGCGGGGGATATGCCCTAGGTTTCGGAAAGCGTGGGTCGTTTGGTTGTACAGGTTTTTGTGGAGGTATTTTCCCCAGCTGGTTTTTGACAACTTGAGCAGACTGATGGCGCTGCTGGTTGTTTTTGGGAGCTTGCTGAAAACCGCCGCTGTCACCTGTGTTTATCGGGTCGTTTCCTGCGTACCGATACAGGTTCGGGTCGCCACTGGCGGCGTCTATCGGGTCGCGCTGCAGCCAGCGGGCGGTGCGGGAGTCGTACGCGCAAGCTTGCTTCTAACTCATTAGAGAGAGCCCAATATGTGCTGCCTAACATGCTCCATATGTTCCCGAATATACCAACTTGTCTCCTCCCACTCAAACGCCTCCAACTCGCGCAAACTCTTTTCACGATCACCAATCATCCAGTATAAAACAGCTAAATAGATCGGAACCCATGCCTCAAACGGCAATATCTGCCCAAATTTGAACCATTCATCCCTATGAGAGCGCAACCATTCCAAAAAATCAATCGCATCGGATAGAGTGCGAAACCGATCTAAAAACGGAATCGCATAATTCTGTAGGTGATGGGAAACATCTGCCCAAAGACGCTCCTCAACTTCAGCCGAATCGCTCAACTTGAGTTCCCATCGAAGAGTCTCACGATAGCGAGGATAGAAGGGAATGCTGTCGATTTCAAGGGAGATGGCTAAATAACCCTCCTTCGGATAGAGCGGAGGAGTCTCTCGATAAACAATCGCATACAGTTTGGGAATAAACACACCAAGTATAAACCAGAACTCGCACAACTCCTGAGTATTCCACTGACTACGTTTCAAAATGACCGTCGGCGAGAGCCGATCCCTCTCCCACCAGTAAGCTTGACCCTTGCAAACAAAACCTTGATTGAGCAGTAGCTTCTGAACTCTTCGTGATAGCTTCCTAAAGCGATTGTCCAGCTCCATCTTTCCTTGCCCCCGTCAAATGATACCCTTAACCATTGACTCATAACCTATCGGCGAGGCTTGATACGCTCCTCTTTGTCCCACAAAATTTCACCGGTTTCGGGGTCATAGGGGATGAGGCGTGCTTCTTTGCCTGTCTGGTCTGCGTATCGCTGCGCCTGCTTACGACCTCGCTGCATGCCCCGTTTTGTGTTTGGTTTCAACTCAACAGGGCGTCCACACTCATCTATTGCATCGGGGCGTGATCCTTCACCAGTTTTTTGTTCTATTTTCCAACCTCTGTTCTTAGCCTCTTGGCGGAAATTGTCGTGAGCTTTTTGTCCTTTCTGAGCGTGTGGGTTATTGCCCGATGTCTTATTGGCGTGCTTCTTCCCCTGTTCCTGCAAGGTGTTCTTGGCTTCCCGCTTGGCTGCCTGCTCCGTCCCCTCCTCCACCAACGCCTGCACCACTTTCTTGCCCACACGACCCGCTTTCGCCAAATCCCCCACCACAGGAACCACACCCGCTGCCGAAATCCCCGCGTTGACCCAATCGCCCTCTAAGGCGTAGCCAACCGCGTTCGCAAGGTCGGCAATCTCGCCCACGACGGGGATGAAGCCAGCCGCGTCCAGCAGGTCGTGGTATGTCCAATCAGTGCCGTCGGGGTCTATTTGATTGATGGGGTCATTCCCACAATACCGATACAGGTTCGGGTCGCCACTGGCGGCGTCTATCGGGTCGCGTTGGAGCCATCTTGCGGTGCGGGGGTCGTAGGCGCGTGCGCCCACATGATAGAGGCTGACTTCAGGAATCCATTCGTACCCATACGCCCCGTTCCAAGTAAACGGCTGGCGCGTGCTGCCCCTGTGAACAACATTCCCCCACGCATCGTAATCATAACGGTCGGTTATCTGACCCGTCTGGGCGTTTACCAACAGCCGCACATGCCCCAACGCGTCACACACATAGAGCTGCACTTGCGTGCCCTCAATCCGCGCCACAGGTCCCAACTGACCCCACACATACTCGGCAAGCACCCGGCCATAAGCATCCACCTCAGCCACCAGCGCGTCGCCATCGTAAAGCAGGTAAACCCAACTGCGCTCACTGTCGGAGGTACGGTACGCCACACGACGCCCCAGCGCATCATAGCGCGCTTCGTAAACCAACTGTCCGTTGCGCTTGACCCAGATTAGATTGCCAAAGCCGTCGTAGCCGTACTCGCGGGTGCCGTCGGGCGCATTCTGCTCGCCGATGCGCTCGCCGTTCGGGTTGTAGCTAAATGTCCAGTTGCCAAGCTGGCGCAGTTGATTGTACTGATACTGGGCAACAAGGTTCGGCGCGGCAGGCACGCCAAGCGTCATGTTGCCGCCTGCATCGTACTGGAAGTTGCGCTGCTGGGAACCGATTCGCTCGTATTGCAAGCTCCCGTCGGGGTAGTAGTCCCATCCCAGTTGGCGCTGACTTGAGGAGCCGTTCGGCTCGGCGTGCTGCTCGAATGCTGTGCGCAGCGTGCCGTCTTCGTAGTAGCTGTAGGCGTAGTTCGCAACCGTGCGACCGTCCAGAAGCACCGACTGCGTCCAAACGCTCCCGATACTCCAGTAATCGGCGTACTCCAGAGAGGTCGTGAGCGTGCGTTGCTGCGTGCCGACCTGCACCTGAACCCGCTGCTGCTTGAGGCGTCCTGCGCCGTCGTAGCGGTAGCCTATTGTTAGCCGTATGCCAGAACCGCCTATACCCTCTCTCCGATAAGTGTGGGTTTCAAGGCGTCCTGCACCATCGTAGGTGAACGACTGGGTGCTGAACGGCAGCCAAGCGCCTGATGGCTTCCAGCTAAAGTTTTTGAGGTCACCGCTAAGGTAATAATCGTAGCTGAAGATATAGAGCAGTCCTGCTAAACTTGTCTCTGTGCGTTCCAGCCAGCCCGTGCGATCGTCGTCGGTGGTATCATAAAAGTTGTGCACGGTACTAACGGCGCTTTGAGCCAAGGTCAAGCGTCCTGCAGGGTCGTAGTCATAAAGGTACAGGTCGCGAGGATACGGGTCGTTTTGTCCTTGATAGCTCACCTGTCGCAGCCAGCCGTTGGGCGTGTAGTCAAAAAACAGTTTCTGCCCGTCTTGGCGTTGCCAGCGACTGACCTGCCCGCAGCAGTCGGAGTACCAAAACTCTTCGGGGTTGGGGTCGCCTGTGTGCTGGATGGTCTTGAGGGCATCGCGGTAGGTATATCGGTATTCCACGCCGACCCCATTGCCGCCCTTGACACTGGTCAACCGTCCATACCAGTCGTACCCCAACAAGGCGTAGGGCTGCCCGTTGATTTTTATCTCGGTAAGCAAACCCGTCTGATTGGGAAAGGGGTTGTCGTAAACGAACTGAACTTGCCGCCCGCGTGCGTCCGTGAAGCCTGTTAGCAGATGCCCCAGCCACTGATACGAGACGCTGCCGTTGACATAGTTGCGATCTCTGTCCCGATAGCCCCACGAGACACGGCGCACACGCCCTACAGGGTCATATTCCACCTCTTGCCATACAGGGCGATCGGTGTTCCAGTAGGGATACACCTCGCTCCGGGTAGGACGCCCCAAAGCATCCCACGCCTTGATTTCGCTGGACCGACCTGTCGGGTCAATCACCTTCTTTAGCTGATAGGGATGGGGAACATCCAACAAGGTGTATTCCAACTGCCACCAGTCACGCTCAGGCTCTTTGAAGCCCAGCAGCAACCCGTTGGGGGCACGGCGTTGCAAACTGGGGTCAAAAGTGTAGCCGAACCGCCATCGCCGTTCAGGGTTGCTCCCTAATTGCACGCAGGAAGGCACGGTTGGGGGGTTGCGCCGCACGATTTGCCAAGGCGGCAGGGTATAACCCTCGCCATAGTGCAGATGAATCTCTACCCCTGTGGGGTCAGTTGCCCGCCGCAGCACCGTCTCCTTCTCAGGATTTGCCGGATCCCAAGAAATGCCCGTCTCCCGCCGCTCATACTCCCAGCTATACCGATTGCCTTGACGATCGACATAACCCGTCAGCGCCAGCGGATCGGCAGCGAAGTTATACTCGTATTCCTCTTGCCAAAGCGGTCGGGAGCTTTCGCGAAAGTCAAAGAATTCGCGTTTTACAGGCTGCCCATTTGTGCTGCTTAGCCATACCCGCTCCAGCGAGACGCCGGTATTGTCAAAGCGGGGACGCTCCACCTCCACTTTGTCAAACTTCTGATCACGATTGTTTTCTATATGACGCAACAGCGTATAGTCCCAGCTCAAACCTTCGCGATAAATTTTGGTCTCCACGCCGAAAGGAGTAGCGTTGCGATACTCGATCCAAGTGGGAAATGTATCGCCCCAAAATTGGCGATAGAGCCGTCCGTAGTAGTTGGCGGGCAGACCACCGTACATCGTCTGGTACAGCTCCCTTTCACCCCGACCGTTGGTATACCCCTGCGGCTCACCCGTGAACCACCACTTGTGGCGCACTTGGGACACGAATGAATTGCCTTGCAGATAGCCTGCCTCTAAGGTCACGCCATCCACGCTCACAGGCAAAGACACGCTCCAGCGATAGGCGATATGCTGGCTGGGGTCTGTTGGGTCGCCCCAGTAGATAATCTCGGAACTCCCGCGCGGATCACCACTTGCCAGCGGTGGGGGTGTTTTGCCCAGCCGTTGCCACTGAGGTGGGTTCTCATTCGCCGAGAAATAGACCGTGCCATCAGGGTCTATGCCTAAATAGACCTTATTGGGCGACACCCACACGATGCGGTTGCGAAAGCGTTCGTCTTGTCCCTGAACCCAGTAGTTGCCCAGCGGGTCACGAATTGCCGACACATATCCCTTGCTTCCTGAACCCCACGCATAGGCATACTCAGCCCCCGTGAAAAAGTAGATCCAGGCGCCTTTTTGATTGAGTGCCCCGGGCGGGCCGCCTATAAGTATATAGGTGTCACCGCGCTTGTGCAATTGTGCCCAAACACCAAACGCTGGTACCAGTCGCCCACCTGCCCAGCGATAGCGCAACGCCGTGCCATCCGCATCATAGACAATATGTTCATAGTCTTCCGCTTGGTTGGGACGGTACGATTCGATGGGCGTGCCTTGACCGCCGCGTATGGGCACAATCACCAAATGGATTTTGTGCCAGCTATAGAGCGTGTTGAGATAGGTTCCCCCGGGCGTCGGCGAAGTGAGATGCGTATAGCCTCCAAAGGTAGGGAAGCTGGTCGCAGGGAAGGGAATGCTGAACCCCGTCTGCCCCGTGGCAGCCAACAGCTCCACATTCGCATGCGTGCACACCGCGCCTGCCCCATCTACTAGTGAAGTGCCCGAACCCAGATAGATGGCTTGGTTCTCGCTGGGCGGATAACGCGGTTCCCATGGAATAGGCAGAAAAATAGGGGGCCACGGTCGCCGACAAGGAGGCAGCGGATTCCACGGTTGCCAGCCTGGCAGACGCCAGAAACCCGTCGTCCCTTCGGAACCATAGAGCGCATCGGGGCTAAAAGCGGGGAGCCAAGTATTCCAGTCGGGTACCCAGATGGGATCAAACGGCGAGGGGACTGGGTTCCACATCGGATCGCATGGGTAGAACCGAAAAACCTGGGGATCATCTTGGGCAGAGGGGTCTGTTTCTTGAGTTGATGCAGGTGAAACCGCAATAAAGGTCAGTAATAGACAGCTCAGTGTCAGCCAGAGAGATAGAGACTTACCACCCCCCCCGCTAAGTTGAAGCGGTGGGTGAGGTTCTGC
>Ga0197142_1004584_pt1 | contig 11119 bp, 10 predicted proteins | sample GBS60_MetaG_FD_148614 | JGI IMG/M metagenome (GOLD analysis project Ga0197142, IMG submission 148614) | Sediment microbial communities from Great Boiling Springs, Gerlach, Nevada, United States - GBS 60_MetaG | ecosystem: Environmental > Aquatic > Thermal springs > Hot (42-90C) > Sediment... | reverse complement strand
GGAAATCGGCTTGGGGGACGTGGTGCCTGCCCGGATGGAAACCGCGATTGCTCAGGTGGTGGATGGCTTTGGCCTCTCTGCCAAACCGCCTCTGGAGAAAGTATTTGACAACAGCTTGCTTCCCCCCAAATCCGAGCGGATGATTGGCTGATGCAGTTAGGCTGCCATGCTGCAGGCGAGCCTTCGCTTGCTTAGGGGGCTGCTATCCCGTGAATCTCGCTCTGGGAGCGAGAAAGCTCCTCTGGGGCGGCGCAAAGCCTTGAGGAAATGTCTCAACTTTTTGTCGATATTTTAAGTAGCTCTATTAAGTAGCTCTAACGTCGGCAGCCAATTATCGAGAGTGCCGGGAAAGGCGGCTGGCAGTTGTTCGGATCCCTCCTAGCCCTGGTAAGAGTCCTCTCGGATTCAGGGACAGGTGAGATGGGTGGGATCCCTATCCCGCAAGGGATCGGCTTGTTTAGGTGAGTTCGGTACTGGCCGGGGTTCCTGTTGCCGGAGACGCTCTGTTGCTACTAGGGCGAAGGCGATTTTTCGGATCCCGAAAAAAAGCTAAATATGTTTGGGTGGATTGGGGATCCCTTCTAGCGTGGAGAAAATCGCTGGGGAGTCGCCGCCCTTGGAAACCTTTGTTTTGATCAAGCAAGTTCCCGATCCAAATGCCAAAGCCGGCATCAACAGCGATGGCACGATCGACCGGGCCAAGGCCAAGCGGATGTTGAACCCCTTCGATCGCTATGCGCTGGAGGCGGCCCTGCAAACCAAACGGCAGCATGGGGCGAGGGTGACGGCAATTACAATGGGGCCACCGCCGGCCATCGAAGTGCTCTACGAGGCCATTGCCCACGGCGTGGATCGGGGCATTTTGATGACCGACCGCCGCCTGGCCGCCTCGGATACTTTGGCTACCGCCTATACCCTGGCCCACACGGTTCGCTATGTTGGCCAGCCCGATGTCATCTTCTGCGGGCTGCAGACCACCGACGGCGACACGGCCCAGGTGGGGCCCCAATTGGCCGAGCGACTGGGGATCCCTCAGGTTACCTATTGCGAGGCCTTTGAGATCCGCGATGGGATCCTGGTGGCGCGGCGGGCCATCGAGGGGGGATCCCAAACGGTGGCGGTGCCGCTGCCGGCCTTGGTCACGGTGGCCAATTCAGCGCGACGTCTGGCCTATCCCACCCTACGCGGCGTGCAGCGGGTGCAGCGGTTGATGAGGGATGAGGCGGCACGGGCCGAGGCCATCCAGATCCTCAACCTGGACGATGTGGGGGCCGATCCAAAGCGCTGCGGCCTCCAGGGATCCCCGACCATCGTGGCCGCCACCGAAAAAGTGGGGGAAATCGGCGGCAATTGTCAGGTCTTTCAAGGGCAGCCCGTGCCGCAACTGGTGAAGGAATTGGCTCAGGCACTTGACTTGAGCCTCTACCTGGCTACCTCTTAGGCTTTACCCTCTTTTCCCTTCTGCCAACTCCACCCTTTAAACCCATTCCTTAACTTCTCAGTTGAGCCTGCCCAAACATGTTAGGTGAGTTATCACTAAGTCGCGTCTGTGTAGGAATTGACGAAACTTCCCAGCCTTTCTACTTCGATGAGGAGTCGTAAGCTCTATGGAGCACAAGCGGGTGTTGATCTTCGCCGAGCAGATCAAGGGTGAGTTGCAACCCATTGGCCTGGAGCTGTTGGGAGCGGGGCGACGGCTGGCCGATAAGCTGGGAGCGACCTTGAGTGCCCTCGTCCTCGGCCACAACATCGCTCACCTGCCCCCAATCCTCATCGGCCACGGGGCGGATCAGGTCTTCATCGCCGACCACCCCGAGTTGGCCGAATACCGCACCCTGCCCTACCGCCGCGTTATCCTGGACTTGCTCAAAAGCTGGCCCCAGCCACCCCACACCATCCTGCTGGGATCCACCACCACCGGTCGGGACTTAGCCCCCCGTCTGGCCGCCCACCTGGAAACCGGCCTGACCGCCGACTGCACCGAGTTGGACATCGGCCCCTTCGAGTACACCAACAGCCGAGATCCCGGCAAGTCTGGCTTCTTCCCCGAATGCCTGTACGCGATTCGGCCCAGCTTTGGCGAGTCGCTCAAAGCCCGCATCCTCGGCCCCTGGAAAAACCCGCAGATGGCCACAGTGCGCCCAGGGGTGATGCTGCCTTTGCCGTGGGACGGATCCCGCCAAGGGGAAGTGATCCCGGTGCCAGTCAACTTGGAGCCGGAGGATCTCAAGCTGCAAATTGTGGAAACGGTGCGCAACCTCTCCCAGGCGGTGGATCTGACGCGGGCCAAGGTGATCGTTTCCGGTGGCTACGGCCTGGGGTCTCCAGAAGGCTTTGAGCTGATGAGAGCGCTAGCCGCCTGTTTTCCCAACAGCGCCGTCGGCTCCTCCCGCAAGGCTGTGGATGCCGGCTGGATCCCCTATGCCCACCAGGTGGGGCAAACCGGCAAGACCGTTCGCCCCCAGCTCTACATTGCCTGCGGCATTTCTGGGGCCATCCAACACCGCGTCGGCATGGACAAATCCCAGACCATCATCGCCATCAACAAGGACAGCGCTGCCCCCATCTTCAAATTCGCCCACTACGGCATCATCGGGGATCTCTACCAGGTGGTGCCCGAACTGATCCGGCAACTGCAGCAGATGCAGGAGGAAATCCAGGCGGGATCTCCTGCCCGGCCCGCGCAAACTCCCGCCGCCCGGATCCCTATCTTGCAGGGCCGCTAATAATCCTGGAAAAGCACTCTAGTGCAGGGCCATCGTCAACAATCCCTGCTGTCCCAGCAACACCTCCCGCAACAGGGTAACCAGGCCCACCCACACCACAGGCGCCATGTCCACCCCCCCCAGTGGCGGGATCAGGCGGCGCGTCGGGCGCAACAAAAACTCCGTCAGGCCGACCACCAGGGAATAGGGCAGCCGAGAAGTATCCAGTTGCGGATACCAGGATAAGAAGATGCGCAGCACAAACAGGACGGTGTAGATCGCCAGCAGCGGGCCTAGCACCCAAGTGGTGAAAATCGGCAGCATCGCTTTTGCAAGAATTGAGTTTCAGGGGAGGTTCTTCATCCATTCTGCTCCAAGGAGAGCTGCCTGTGCGGATCCATGGGCTTGCCTTCAGGCCAGAAGGTAGTCCTTTGGTCGATGAAAAGGGATCCCTGGATCCGCTTCCAGCCAGTTCCAACCTGAAAGCTCGAGGAATCCCAGAAATCTTCAAGATTAAAAGCGGGCTATTTCCCCAAAAAGCTCCCCTTGTGGGATGGCAGCAAGAAGGCTAGCGTCATAATGGTCATATCTTGCTGACTGCAGGCAGGGATCCCATGCAGGGAAGATTACAAGAGATCGATATCCGCAGCATCCTTCAATTGATCGAGTTGGGCCAGCGCACTGGTGAGCTTTTCGTAGAGGCCAGACCCTCCATCTACTGGTTCGTCTTTTTCCTAAATGGGCGAATCATCTACGCCTCCGAAAGCGAAGGCAACGTTGCCCGCCTCAGAGACTACCTGCACCGCTTCAAGCTGGAAGCCGCCCTAGACGAAATCCAGATCCCTCCCAAAGCCGCGGTGAATGCCCCCGAATACAACCGCCTCTGGTCTTTGCTGGAAAGCCACAAGCTCAACCCCAGCCAAGGCAAGCAAATCCTCCTGGGCATGGTGCGGGAAGTCCTCTTCGACCTCGTCAGCCTCCACCAGGGCTCCTTCATTTTCGAGGCCGGATCCCCCTTGGCCCCGCAATTGACCACCTTCCCCGTCACCCCCTTGCTCACCGAGATGGTCACCCAGGTGCAGGAGTGGAAAAAGTTGCATCCCTATATCCAGGCTCCCAACCAAGCCCCCACCATCGTCAACCCCCTGCCGCTCCAGCAAACCCTGCCCGCCCCCGTCTTCAAAGCCCTAAGCGAGTGGTCGGACGGCAAAACCAGCATTCGCCAAATGGGTCGCTACCTGGGCCGAGACACCCTGGCGGTGGCCAAAGCCATCTATCCCTATGTTCGCCAAGGGGCGATCCACCTCTCTGACCCCGTCCCGATCGCCGAGCCCCAGCGCACTCGTCCCCTCAAACCCAGCGACAAGCCCAGCCACATCCTCTGCATCGACGACTCCATGGCCATCCAAAAAACCGTGGAGTTCATCCTGCAAAACGAGGGCTACCAGGTCACCACCATCGGCAACCCCCTCAAAGCCCTGGGACAGGTGTTTCTCCTCAACCCCGACATGATCCTCTGCGATGTGGCCATGCCCAAGTTGGATGGGTATGAGCTGTGCGCCATGTTGCGCAAATCCAGCCAGTTCCGCGAAACCCCCATGATCATGCTCACCGGCAAGGACGGCTTCACCGACCGGATCAAGGCCCGCATGGCCGGGGCCAACGAGTTTCTGAGCAAGCCCTTTTCTGAGAGGGAATTGTTGACCGTTGTCGAGTCTTATGTGGGCCCACCTCCCAAGCGGGGCGGCAGCGAATAAGCGTGGGGCCAGCCGAAATCCCTAAAAAATGTCGAGATTCGAGCCAAGCAGGCAGAGTACTGCAGAATACTGGACAGAAGAGGAACTTCACCAAACAATAGGGGGTAGTCCAGCCAGCCTAGGGCTACAAGGCCAGATGCGGCCAAAAGCGCCGAAAGACAGGATCCCACTTCAGGCAGCCGCCAGGGTTGACCGGACACGCGAAACACAGCAGGAGCGAGATGACCATGAGCAAAGTGCTGGTGGTGGATGATAACCGTACCTATCTGGAGACCATTTCCAGCCTGCTTTCCGAGAGCGGGTTGGAAGTCTCCACAGCGATGGACGGTGTGGAGGCGATGGACATCATTCGTCAACAAAAGCCCGACGTGGTGGTGCTGGATATTGTCATGCCCCGCATGAACGGCTACGAAGTATGCCGGGAAGTGAAGGGAGATGAAAGCACCAAGCACATCCGCATCGTCGTGTGCTCCACCAAAGATCAAGCCTTCGACATCGAGTGGGCTAAGCGCAATCAAGCGGACGCCTATGTAACCAAACCTTTCAAGCCTGAAGAGCTACTGGCTACCATCAAACAGCAGTTGCGGGAGATCAAGGAGACCAGCCGGAAATGAGTCGCGTTTTGGTGGTCGAAGACAGCCAATCCCAGCGGGAGATGATCAGCAAGTTGCTGCAGGAAAACGGCTTCGAGGTGATGACGGTGGAAGATGGGGTGGAAGCCGTAGAGGCGGTGAAGCAAAACAAACCCGACCTGATTGTGCTAGACATCGTCATGCCGCGTATGAATGGCTACGAGGTGTGCCGTCTCCTCAAAGCCGACCCGCTTACCCAGAAAACCCCGATTGTCATGTGTTCCTCCAAGGGCGAAGAATTCGACCGCTACTGGGGGATCCGCCAGGGAGCAGATGCCTATATTGCCAAACCTTTTCAGCCCCAGGAACTGGTGGGTACGATTAAGCAATTACTGAGAGGCTAGGAACCGCCCATCCCGCTTCTATGCCTTCCGGCCAAGCCCAAAAGGGCTCTAGGCCCCGGGCAGGGGAGCGGCGGCCACCTCTCCACAAGACCATCAACATGGGGGAGCGTCATGCTGGGGGATCTGGACTTATTGATGGGGGATGAGACCCAAGAATTGCAGGAAATAGAGGCTCCTGAGGGAGAGCTTTTCCTAAAATTCAAGGTTGCCACCGGGGAGGAATTTGCGTTGCCTGCGGTATCGGTTGTGGAGGTGATGAGCATCGGCCCCGAGAAAATTACCCCCATGCCGAATGTCGCGCCAGTTCTGCTGGGCACCCTGAACTTGCGGGGCGAAATCATCTGGGTTGCGGATCTGGGGCAGTTTTTGGGGATCAGCCCGCCCCTCAACCTCGACCGCGCCGAGCTCCCCGTGGTGGCCGTAATGGATCAACAGGATTTGCTGATGGGCCTGGCTGTGGATTTAATTGTGGGCATGGAGTGGCTGAAGACTGAATTGGTGCGGCCTGTTCTCGTGGCTCCTGAGTCGATGGCTCCCTTCTTGCGAGGGGAATGGGTGGTGCCCGCGACGGGAGCCCGCTTGCCGCTGCTGGATCAGTCGGCCATCCTGAGATCCGACCGTTGGGGTTGAGGAATGGCTAGCCGCAAGTTTGGCAGAAATGTATAGTTCCTATCGTAGTCAATTTCCAAAGCCATTCACAATGGAAAAAACGGGGCCGATCTTGTTCCCTAGAGATTTGCGCCAGGCCGGCTGGGGAGTATGGCCGTGCTACCCCAATGTTCTATGAAAGGAGGGCAAGAGCCCATTCTTTTTGGGAGCAAAGCAGCCAGTTGGGGGAGGTAACCCATCTGTAGCTTAACAACTCTAAAGGGTTTAGGCGGGTTGGTGTTGGGTGAGTTCTGGGCATTTGGGTTGAAGCAGCAACAGAGGTAGCCAAGCAGGGAAGGGAGGATCCATGGTTTCGAGCGCGAACAATCAGAGAGACTTTACCGAGGCGATGGTCGCCTTTTGGCAGGGAGACTACGTCGAGGCAGTGCGGTTGTTCAACCAAGTAGCCGCTGCTCAGCCGCAGGATACTGCTGTCAAGTTGCTGCTGGCCTCAGCCCAGAAGCAAGCCGGGCAGTTGCTGGAAGCCCGCCATACCTACAATGTCGTCCTGCAGACAGCCAGCGATCCTGAGGAGCTGGAGTCGGCCCGCAGAGGGTTGGAGGAGCTGCTACAGATGGCACCAGAGCTGGCGGACGTTCCCTCTCCGGCGCAGGAAGACAACCTCCAACCTCAAGACGAGTTCCCACCTCAACCGGAGGAGGCGGATCCCTTTCCCCAGTTTGAGTTTGAGGAGATGAGGGAACAAGAGGCCGACCCCTTTGCTCAGGATCCCTTCTCGATGGGAAGCGACGGCTTTGCCGCCGATGAGATGGCTTTTGGCGAGGAAGAAAGCTTTGCGGATCCTTTTGAGACAAGGCTAGAAATGGAGCCTGCGGATCCGTTTGCCTCCTCTCACCCGCTGCCCGCCAACCCTCAGGTAACGCCGCCGGTGGTTCCAGGAGAGACCAATTTGCGAGCGGGCGGGGAGCAGCCTCAGACAGGCCCGGCGGTCGAGGACGATTTTGCCTTCCTCAACGAGTTCGACCAGCAGCACCTCCAGGATCTAGATAGCGATTCCATTACGCAGTTGGCTGGCGATGCGGCTTTTCCCGACGAGATGGGCTTCTCCCTACCCACTTTTGGGGAAGAGGAGGTGGGATCCCTAGAGGAGAGCTTGCCGACAGAATTGGCCGCCCCTATGAGCGAGCCGATCCCTGCCCCCGACGAAGACACGGCTGGCCCTGGCTCTGCCCTTTTCGAGCTCGACGAGCTGGACAGCCTGGATCGCGAACTGGCCGGCATGGATGGCAGCGAGCCGCCGGTCTTCTATCCCGATGAGGGGGAGACGCAGGAGGTGGGCGGAACGGCTCGAAGCTCGCCTCCAATCTCGATGCCCCTCCCAAGGGCCCAGGGAGTGGGGATGTTCGCTGAGATCGCCAGCCGGCCGATTGCCGATCGGCAGTTGGCCACAGCGCTGATCCAAGGAGCTGTGAGTTTGGCTGCCGGGTTGGCCATTGGCCTTGGGATCCCGGCCAATGGGGGGGCTCGCTTGATTGCGGGGGTAATCGGAGGTGGGGTTATCGGCACGGGAGCCGGGGTTGTACTCGGGGCCAGTAGTGCCAAACACATTCGCTCCACCGCCCAAGAGCTGTCCAGCCACTTCGCCGCCCTGGCCCAGGGGAATTACTCCGTGAGAGCAGAGGCGAGAGGGGATGACGAGTTGGGCCGCTTAACCAACAGCTTTAACCAAATGGCCGCCGCCCTTGAGGCCCATTTTGCCGATCTGAGCCAGCGGGCCGCCGAGCAAGGGCAAGCCAAGGAAGACTTGCAACGTCAGGTGATCCGCCTGCTGGACGATGTGGAGGGGGCAGCCCGCGGAGATTTAACGGTGCGGGCGGAGGTCACTGCCGATGTGCTTGGCGCCGTCGCCGACTCTTTCAACCTGACCATTCGCAGCTTGCGGGACATCGTTGTCCAAGTGAAGCGGGCCGCCGCTGCCGTCAACGATGCTGCTTTACAGAATGAGGACTTTGCCCGCAGCCTCTCTGCCGACGCCTTGCGCCAGGCGGAGGAGATTTCCAACTCCCTCAACTCCATTCAGGAGATGACGGAATCGATTCAAGAGGTGGCCAGCAACGCCCGCGAGGCGGCCAACGTGACCGCCCAAGCCACGGAAGCAGCCTCCCGCGGCGGAGAAGCTGTGGATCGCACCGTCAGCGGCATCCTGGAGATCCGCGAAATGGTGGCCGAAACCACCCGCAAGGTGAAACGGTTAGCAGAATCCTCGCAGGAAATCTCTAAGATCGTGGCCTTGATTTCTCAAATTGCTTCGCGCACCAACCTGCTCGCCCTCAACGCCAGTATTGAGGCCGCTCGGGCCGGCGAGGCGGGACGAGGCTTTGCCATCGTGGCGGATGAGGTGCGACAACTGGCCGACCGGGCCGCCAAGGCCTCGAAAGAGATCGAGCAGATCGTGATGCACATACAGTCGGAGACCAGCAACGTGATGACGGCCATGGAAGAGGGCACCCAACTGGTCATCGAGGGGACACGGCGGGCCGAGCAGGCCAAGAACAGCCTGGACGAGATCATCGAGGTCAGCCGGCAGATCGATGGGCTGGTGCGGGCCATTTCTCAGGCTACTGTGCAGCAAACGGAAACCTCTCGCGCCGTGGCCCAGGTAATGCAATCGGTGGAGCTGACCGCCAACGAGACGTCCGAAGAGGCGCAGAAGGTAGCCAGCTCGCTGCAACAGTTGGTGAGCATCGCTCGCGAGCTGCAAGCTTCTGTCGGTCGCTTCCGGGTGGGGGATGAATGAGCAAATCTGCTCGGTTTGCGGGCATCCTAGGGACTAAAGATCCCGATGGGAAGTTGCCGCGCCTCAGGGACATCGGGATCCCTCTGTGGCAAGACAGAATCCGGGCATGGGAGAGCTTCCTCTGTCCGATCTGTTACTACTGATATGAGTACCTGTGGGCTGTAGGAGGGACCTCCTGCCATGAATGAAGAAGCACAAAAGCGGATCCTCAGTTATTTCATCGAAGAAGCCCGCGACCACCTGGCCACTATTGAGCAAGGACTCCTCAGCCTGCGGGACACGGTGAGCGACCCTGAGCAGATCAACGAGTTGTTCCGAGCTGCCCACTCCATCAAAGGCGGAGCGGCCATGCTGGGCCTCACCAGCATTCAGCGGACTGCCCACCGCCTAGAGGATTTCTTCAACGTGTTTCGCTCTCGCCCGGGCGAAGTGCCGGTGGATCAGCATTTGGAGACGCTGCTGCTGCGAGTTTTTGATGGGCTGACGGCGTTGTTGGACGAGCTGCAGAGCCCTCGAGGTCTCACCCAGGAGTTCAGCAACTCGACGCTGGCGGAACTGGAGCCAGTTTTTCAGGAGACTGAAAACTACATTCAGAGCCTTCTTGGCGCTGGCCCTGTCTCTAGCCCTGCTCCGGCTGCCCCCCCGCCGCCGGCAGCCCGCACCCTAACACAAGAGATGGCGGAAGTGGTGCCGCAGCAATTGCGGCAGATGTTGGAGCTGTTCAAGCGAGGGGATCAGCCGGGCGTTCGCGAGCAGTTGCTGGCGGCCAATACTGTTCTCAAGCAGATCGGGCAAGTGCATCATCTGGTGGGCTGGCAACAGTTAACCGAAACCTTCGAGCAAGCCCTGGGCAACCCCGACGCCGATCTGCGAACGTTGGCGCTGGTCGCCTTGCGAGATCTGAAGCAAGGGCAGCAACTTGTCCTGGCGGGCAGAGCCGAAGAGGTGGCGGCCTCGGCGGAATTGCAACAACTGGCTCGCCCTGTGGCTCCCGCTGCTCCACCAGATCCTTTGGAGGTGGTGGTACACCAGCGGATCCCAGCCCTGTTGCGCCAGATGCTGGAGCTGTTCAAACGTCCCGACGACCCAGCTACACGGCCCGCCCTGCAAAGCTTGGCCCAATCGCTCCAGGAGGTGGGAGAGGCCGAATCTGTGGATCTGGGCGGCTGGACGGCCCTAGCCCGCCTAATTGGCGAGATCTTGGCGGATCCGGCCCAGGATTTGCGGCAACTGGCCCTGCCGGTTCTGCGAGATTTGAAACAGGCTCACCAGGCTCTGGCCAGCGGAGCAGCGCATACCATCCAGCCCTCCTCTGAGTTGTTGGCCTTCCGCCCTGTGCCGCCGGCCCTTGAGGAGCCAGGGATCCCCGCCTCCTTCGACCTGGGCCCTGTTGGAGAGCCAGAGCCGCTCTTCCTCGAACCCGAGAGCACGGCTGCCCCAGCGGACTGGGCGGCTGCTGGGATCCCGGCAGAAGAATCCTCTGCACCCGAGGGGAGCCAGGAACCTGGACCAGGAGAGGTGGCCCCCGTCGAAGCAGCCCTGCAGGCGGAGGGGGCGGAGAGCGTGGAGGCGGCCTGGGATCTGCTGGCCGAACAGCCGCCGTCCACTTGGGAGATGGACAGCGGCCTGGCGGGCGAGGAGAGCCCAGGGCTGAGCTGGCCGGAGATGTCCACCGAGGCTTTGACAGAGGAAGACTGGCAAGCAGCCGCCGACCTTGCCCAAGAGGGCGTCGCCGCGCCGGAAGAAGCTGCAGCGGCGCTCGGCGGGCCGCAGGATAGGCTAGGCTTTGGCTCAGGCGACTTCGACGCCACTCCTTTGAGCCTGGAAGCAGAAGCCTCCTCCGCCTTTGACGAGCTGTTTGCCAACGCAGAGCAGCTATCCGATATTGAAGAGCCACCGCCAGAGCTGATCCCTTCTTCCCCCGAGCCTTTCTCGCAGGTGTTCGAGGAGCTGGGCCCAGAAGAGGGGAGAGCAGAAACGGATTTGGCGGAGCTGTTTGCCGAAGTGGTGGGCGAAGCGGAAGCAGAGCCGGCATCTGTCGAGCCTGCCGAGCGGACAGGGGCCGAGGAAACAAGTCAGGCCGTCTGGGATGTCCCTCTGGCGGCCCAAGTCGCTGCGGAAAGCCCCGAGGAGGCGTTCAACCTTGTTCCGGCTGCAGACGAAGCTGCAAGTGCCGGAGTGGAGGCCTTGTTCGAGCTCGAGGAGCTTGCAGTAGAGAGTTCTCCTCTGCAGGAGCTGTCTCAGTTGCCTGACTTTGGGGCTGCTCCCGACCGCG
>Ga0197142_1004583_pt1 | contig 11120 bp, 14 predicted proteins | sample GBS60_MetaG_FD_148614 | JGI IMG/M metagenome (GOLD analysis project Ga0197142, IMG submission 148614) | Sediment microbial communities from Great Boiling Springs, Gerlach, Nevada, United States - GBS 60_MetaG | ecosystem: Environmental > Aquatic > Thermal springs > Hot (42-90C) > Sediment... | reverse complement strand
TAGGTTAGGGAATGAGTATAGTATAAACGATGCTATAGATACCTACATAGAGGGTATAACAGCACTGGTTGATATCGATGCTATAAGGAGCAAGGGCTTCAAAGTGGTAGTAGACTTGGGTAATGGTGCTCAGGCAGTAGCTGTACCCAAGTTACTCAAGGAGCTTGGATGTAAGGTTACGATGATAAATGAGCATATAGATGGCTCATTCCCTGGCAGAGGTTCAGAGCCTACAGTGGATAACCTTAACGAACTTGTGGGTAAGGTTAAGGATGTTGGTGCAGATCTAGGAGTTGCTTACGATGGTGATGGTGATAGAAGTATCTTCTGTGACTCTACAGGTACTATATACACAGGGGATAGGAGCGGTGCCATACTCATAGAACATATACTTAAGAATAAGGTCAGTAACGTAAATGTAGTAACTCCTGTGAACTCATCCATGCTGATTGATATGATAGCAAGTAAGTACAACTCCTCAGTACATAGGGTTAAGGTAGGCAGTGTTGAGGTCTCTAGAGCAATGCTGAAGATAGGTGCACTGATAGGGTTGGAGGAGAATGGAGGGTTCATGTATGCTAGACATATAGCAGTCAGAGATGGTGCTATGACTACAGCACTCATGCTTGAGGCTTTAGCATCAAGTGATAAGAGGCTTGATGAGTTGAATGGTATGTACAAGAGGTTCCATCAATATAAGACCAAGTTCCAGCTTAAGGGTGATTCATCTAGAGTTATAGAGGAGCTGAGTAGAGATGCTATGAATAGGGGTAAGAGAATAGAGATGATAGATGGTGTGAAGATATGGGTAGAGGATGATACATGGGTGATGGTTAGGGCTAGTGGTACCGAGCCTATAATGCGCCTTTATGCAGAAAGTGTAGATGAGAATAGGTTGAGGTATGTTGTAACTACATACACTGAGAAGGTAAACTCCATACTCTACAGATAAGTATTATGATAGTGATGCGGACTCGATTTAACTTTAGCATGTATCAGGGCTAGCATAAACTAAAATAATTAAAGCAGAATAAAGACAATAAAAAAATGATATATTATTAATTAGTCATTTATGAACTTATAGATCTATCAAAGAATATGTCATAGTTCCTATACAGTACTCCTCCATACTGCCTTGTATCAGTGAATGTAGTATGTGCTTCTCTGGCTGAACTATCAACTATATAGTTGTTATACCATGGTAGTGACCTATAAAGTCATCAGGTTTAACATTGTATAGATTCACAGATGGGTAATCGCTCACTCTATTTATAGACCAGTCTGAACTACTAGTACATGTACTAAGGCGAAATGGTAATTGTATGTATTCCAGTATATATTGTTAGAGTCATCCCTTCTATCCAGCGCTGTTACATGTGCAGTGTAGATTTCTTTGATACTATAATAGCAGGCTCTCATTGGTCCTTGTTGTTGCTGGATAGATTAACTACAGGTTCTAGATTACATGATTGACTGCTACTATTGCAGTTACCATACTTGTAATTGCTATGTATGTTAATACTCTATTTCTCATTAATTGTAGCATATTGGGTCATATTTGATAAGATTATTTATCAAAAAATAGACAAAAAAGTTTAGATTTATATCTATGTATTACGTATAATAGAGTAGGTATGTACAGAGGGTTGATGGTAGCTATAATCATAGCAGGTGTGATGGGTATACTATTCTCATTATACGTTGCTGCAGGATCACCAGATATGGTCATGTAAGTATGAGGGTAGTTAGGACTGATTACTGTACAATATCGTATCATCTTGCACCAGACAAGGATGATGCTTCTAAGTTTGTAGAAGTTAATGTTGAGAATATAAAGAAGGTACCGAAGCTTATGGAGGTATTACAGCAGGCTGATAAGAATATGGAGGAGTATCTTAATCATCCAAAGATAATTATGGATGAGGATGGGTGTTATGTACACAGACCAGGTTATTTGGGTCTAGGCCCAGATGCAAGTGCTGTTGCAGATATAACTGTTGGTGAGGCTAAGGCTATAAAATCTATGCTTGCTCATGTTATAACAAAGGATGAGATAAGGAAGGTTGATGTCCCACCAGATACAGGGTTCAACCAATCGTATGTACTTGAGAATTTAACAGATATATACATAAACGTGGATGGTAAGAAGTACTACATACTTCTATACGGTGTGGGTACGTAGAACCAATGAGATATCTATATATTTTTATCTTATATAATTTATCAGACTCAAAGTTATCTCTAGCATACTTTACATTAAACTCAAGTTAATAGTGGTGATGCGATGGGATTCGATAACCTTGTGTGGTGATGTGAGAAGCACCAATAATATTTGATATAGCAAGATACAATATAAATAAAAGGGTTATTTTGTTTTGGGTCTCGTATAATGGGTAAGACCTGTTCTTACCCTTCGTCCCAACCCTTTGTGAACCTGCCGAACTTGTGCAGTGGTACTGGCTGACCTGGTGTGTACTCCAATGGTCTCATCCAGAATATGGCTGTTGTTGGGCATACTGCAATGCATGCACCGTCAGAGATGCATCTCTCTGGATAGTGCACGAATGCCTTGCCCCTCTTCCAGCCCTCTACTGGCTTGACCCTCAGCACGTCAGGTCCTAGTGCAGTACATATCTGCACACATAGGGAACAGCCTATGCATGTCTGCTCGTCTATATCTGGTAGTATTGCTACTGGCATATCTGCTCAAGGTATCTAAGAATCAAAAATATTTAAACTCTTTGCATATTTAAAACACTGTTTTATGAAGATTCAAAAAAATAACCGAGAGATGGTTTCATTATTTATTTACTCATCCTTATTACATCTATCTCTCCGTTCTTTACCCATGAGAGTAGTTCTGCTGCAGTTGGTTTAGCGCTATGATTGCCCTGTAGATGGAGTGCTACCATAGCATAGTTCACTTGGTTCAGTAATGGCTTATTCTTAGTCCAGTCATCGTTGCCCTTTGCCTTATTGCGTATATCCGCTGGCACTGTATTCCACCAATCCATGAACTTCCTAGTCATTGCTAATAGGTATAGCCCTGCAGTATATTAAATTTTTGGCATGTAACACACTATAAGTAGTATGGTTGTAAGTTAAGTAAAGTTAAGTTAAGTAAAGAATAGGTTTTAAAGAGGCTTGTATCTAGTAGTAAGAGTGGTCAGAGTAACTGTACTAGGTTCTGCAAGGGAGGTAGGCAGATCTGCGTTCTTGGTAGATGATGGTAAGAGCAAAGTATTACTTGATTACGGTGTGATGTTCAGGAACGAACCTCTATTCCCTATACATGTTAAACCCAAAGATATAAGTGGTATAGTTCTTACACATGCACATCTAGACCACTCTGGGTGCATACCATACCTATTCCTCCATTCCAAAGGTACTCCAGTCTATGCTACAGAGCCTACCATAGAGTTGAGCAAGATACTACTGCTAGATATGATAAAGGTCTCTGGATTCTACTTGCCATTTGAGTATATAGAGGTCATGTCAATGATAGACTCAAGTAGAGCAGTAGAGTATAGAGAGGAGATAGATGTGGAAGGTATCAAGGTTACACTGCATAACGCTGGGCATATAATAGGCAGTTCATGTATACTTGTAGAGTGTGATGGTAAGCGTATATTCTATACTGGCGATATAAATACGAGGGGTTCACGGATACTCCATAGTGCTGATGTAGTTAACGATGTGGATCTGGTCATAACTGAGAGTACATATGCCCTAGAGGATCATCAGCCTAGGGAAGAGGCTGAGCGCTCACTGGTAGAGTTCGCCAATGAGGTAGTGGATAGAGGAGGCATACTCTTCATACCTTCCTTCTCCGTTGAGAGGGCTCAAGAGGTAGCATGTGTACTGAAGGCGTACAACTTTAAGCATAGAGTTGCAATAGATGGAATGGCTCTCAGGGCGAATGAGATAATGCTTAAGCATAGGAGGTTCCTTAAAGATCCAGAGTTCTTCTCAAATACTCTGAGATGGGCGAAGTGGGTTAAGGGTTGGGGTGATAGGAAGAGGTTGGTCAATGAACCTTGTGTAGTTATATCCCCTGCAGGTATGCTCGTCGGAGGTAATGCGTTATTCTACATGCAGAGTATAGTAGATGACCCGAGGAATGGTATAGCTATAGTCTCGTATCAGGGAGAGGGTACGCCAGGCAGAGCATTACTAGAGAAGGGGATAGCATTGATAGAAGGTGAGGCTAGACAGGTAAAGGCTGAGGTGAGGAGGTTCGACTTCTCTGGGCATAGCGGTAGAAGGGAGTTATTTGAGATGGTTAGTTCATTCAGTAGAGATGCTAAGGTACTTACTGTGCATGGCGATCATAATGCATGTATAAGATTCGCAGATGAGATAGGCAGAGAGTTTGGGCTGAATGCATACGCACCTATTGCTGGTGAGTATGTAGAATTATAGATCAGATGGTATAGAAGAGTTAATGCCATAATAAAATTATGATCATTGTTATTATGCTCATTATTATGTTATTTGTGCCTATAACTCCCTCTTCTCTATGTTGATCTGCCTTAACAGAGTATCTGCCTCGCTTGCGGTAGTGACGTAAGTGTAGAGGTATCTCCCTCTCCTTAACTTTATCTTCGTCTTATCCCCTCTCCTTACCACTCTACACTCTCTGGAGTTGTTAGCTAATTTCAGTAGCTCCTCCTTGCTGTATATCTGTCTAGGCATACATCACCTATCGTTAAGGTTATATCTAAACTCTTCCATACCCTTCAGTAACTTCCCCGTCTCTTCCAAGAGGCCTTTTATGGTCAGATCGTTGTAGTATCTGCCCAGGGCTTTACCGGCTAGTATCATAGGTACGCCTAATGCAGTGGATATCATTGTAGGCTCTGGTATCCAGAATAACATCCATCCTGCTCTACTCAATGTCTTACTTATCTTTGGTGCATGTGTTATATTATCTACAGCCTTCTTAACATCGCTACTCATCACATTACGTAAAGAATTGTAGAACTCTATCCTACGCCTTATCGTATCCTTGTATCTGCTGCTATCGTGCATATCATAGATTACAGTATGGTATGATAAAGGAGTATGTATACACAATTATACAATACAGTAACCAAAATCTACATTAATGATTTAAAGTAATCGTAGACATGTTAGATGTGGAGTTAACACTAAATAGTGGACAGGCATTCCTCTGGAGTAGAGTAGGTAACTACTATTATATAGTGAACGGCGATGATGTATTGAAGGTAAGTAGCACTGATTGCATATCTAATGATAATGATACAGATACTCTCAGGTTCTTCAGACTCGATGACGATATAGATGCTATAAATAGGAGCATAAGCAAGGATAGTATAATCAACGATGCTATGAATAGATTCAATGGGTTAAGATTACTCAGGCAGGACCCATTCCAATGTATGATCTCATTCATATGCGCAACTAATACAAGTATAAAGCATGTAACTAGTATGCTTAATAAACTCTGTCTAAGGTTCGGTGGGAAGGTTGTATACGATGGTATGCTCTTCCACACATTCCCAGATGCTAGGGTATTGGCAGATGCAAGTATAAACGAGTTAGTATCATGCTCACTAGGATATAGGGCAAGGTATGTAAAGGATGCTAGTAGAGAGTACAGTAGCATAGATGTAGAGTACTTGAAGAGGACAGATTATAACAACGCTAGAGAGGCTTTAATTGATATATCTGGTATAGGTAACAAGGTAGCAGATTGTATACTGTTATTCGCACTTGAGCATCTGGAGGCATTCCCTATAGATGTATGGATAAAAAGAGTATTGAGTAGGTATTACAGCGATATAGTATGCGTAAAAGATAGGCTTACTACTAACGAGTATATAGAGACAGCAGAGACTATACGAGCTTACTTTGGCAGGTACGCTGGTTATGCACAGCAGTACCTATACTGTTATGCTAGAACGTATCTGCATTGATGTTATGTATCATGTATTCCATATAATATACATAGCTATATTTATTAATGTATGCATTATATCTATCCCATGAATGATGATATGCTTATCAATGTTGCCGATCTTCCATACCAACTGGTAGGATCTCTAACACTCTACAATAGTATAGAGGGGTATGATGGTATAGATGAGATAGTTATTATGGGTATGGGAGGTTCTGGTATAGTAGGAGATTTTGTGAAGAGTATGGTAGATGGTATTGAGGTTAAAGTAGTTAAGAGTAGCATAACCCCAAGGATGGATGAGCATACCCTAGCGATAGCAGTCACATACTCAGGTAAAACGAGGGAGACACTCGCAGCATTGAAGAGAGCATCGGAGTATGGGGCAAAGACAGTACTTGTAACCTCATCTATTCATAACGGTATAGCTGATAGAGTACAGATGATAAAGATAAACGGTAATGGTTACAGCAGAGCCTCGTTTGGGTACATGCTTGCTCCTGTGCTATTACTACTCGAGAAGTCTTATATAATCAACGATATACGCAAGGATATCAAAGAAACTGCTGATATACTATGTGGTATATCAAAGGATAAGAATAGGATAGAACAGTTGAAATATTCATTATCAGATTCAGATAGAATTTTAGCAGTATACTCCAACGAGTTCACATATCCAGCAGCGTTAAGATGGAAGCAGTTGATGAATGAGAATGCTAAGATGCGTTGCTACTGTGATGTATTCCCAGAACTCTTACATAACGAGGTCGAAGTCTGGCATGAAGATGTTAACTGTACACTAGTGATGTTAAGAGATGAAGTGTATGAATCCAATAAGGAGCATGGTTATGATCTTTACTCGATCATAAACACTACGAAGGAACTGTTAAGAGGCAAGGGAGTAAACATAATAGAGCTCTTCAGTAACGGTAACTCAAAGTTATCAAGACTCTTATCATTAAGCTATATAGGCGATATACTCAGTGTACATATGGCGTATAAGCGTAGTATAGATCCATGCAGAATACCCAATATAGAGTATATAAAGGCTAGAGGCTAGAGGTGAATATATTGGTTCACGATGCTCAAGTTGTACTCCTTGCAGGAGGGATGGGTAAGAGGCTTGGTATAGATACGCCCAAATGCCTACTAGGCATAAGTAGTAATGGTAGAACTACAACACTACTGGATATATGCATTAGCAAACTTGTACATAATGGATTCAGGGACTTCGTGCTGCTCCTAGGCTACAAGGCTGAACTAGTGATAGAGTATATAAAGAGTAGAGAGGAGTACAGAGGTTTAAGTATAGCGTATAGCATAGACCCTGAAGGTAGTATAGGATGGGGCAAGGGTAAGGCATTCAAATATGCACTAATGAACAAGAAGATAGATGCTAGTAGGAGAGCGTTGGTGACATTCCCTGATGATATACTGCTTGATGATGATATATACTCTGAGTTGTTGAATGAGCATATCGATAATGTCAGGAGGGGTATATACTCAACAATAGCATTAGTTAATGGTATAGAGTACCCTTACGGTACCGCAACATTACAGGGTAATATTATAACTGAGTTCAAGGAGAAGCCGATACTTAACATACATACCTCCATAGGAGTTTATGCATTTGAGCCAGAGGTCTATACAATCATAGACGAGCTTATAGATATGAATAGTAGCAAGGCTCTTGAGTTAGAGTCTTTAATATTCCCTAGATTAGCAGAGATGGGTAGGTTAGCTGCATATATAATAGAGCATGATAGATGGTTAGCAGTTAATACACTGAAGGATTATGAGAAGGCAGTAAGGGCATTAAGTCAATTGTATGGTAAATAATTCATTGTTTCTCTATTCTATGCAATTAATTATAAGATGGTTTTGATTATATGTATTAAACCACATAAAGTATATAACATAAATCTCACATGTATGGTTTATGAGTAATACTCTATACCAAGAGAAGAGAGATAAACTGGAGATAATGATAAATATGCTGGAGATAATGAAGGTACCGTGCAAGAAGACCCATATACTCTACAAGGCGAACCTTAATTACTATCAGCTTAACAGGTACCTTAACGAGTTGGTTGATAGAGGACTGGTAAAGGAGTACGAGGAACCTTACAGGTATTACATGATAACTGAGAATGGGAAGGAGTTCTTAACAATAATGAATATAAAGAGATAGAGATAGTTAATTTCTTTCCATAGATCATATACTTATATTATATAAGTTAATTTAATAATCAATTCTATTTATTACTATAATAAGTTATATTATAACGAAGATAGACTTTATATGTTACTGTCTTCATTTATCCCCTTAATATGGGAAATAAGTACCATATTAAGGCAAAAACCAGTAAAAATACTGTTGTAATAGAGCATATTGGCTATCTTATACATTACATGAAGAAGAGAAGTCAGGTGTATATATTTGCAATGACCTCATTAGTCTCAGTCTTAGTGACAGAGCAGAATGTGGAACCTAGTATAGTATTAAGGCTGGTAGCAGGTACATACATGGTAAGCCTAGCAACATACATCTACAACGACCTATATGACATCAACGCAGATAGACTCAACAACGTTAAGAGGATAGCTGTTACATCTGATGTGAATAGGGGGAGTATGTTAAGACTTGTCGTATCATTACTTGCATCAGGGCTACTACTGTTAATCAGTATAAACATCTACACCATGATGATAGCATGTATATGCTCCTTCCTTGCAGTAGCATACTCGCATAGAAGGTTCAATATTAAAGATAGATTCCCCCATAAGACCATAGTCAATGCTTTAGGAGCGTCTCTGGCAGCCCTAATAGGAGGTTTCGCTGTAGATGATCTTGATAGCAAGGTACTGACGTTATCTGCACTATCATTCCTGTACCTATGCATACTAGCACCTTTAGGGGATATACAGGATTACCATGGGGATAGACTCACAGGCAAGCGTACGATGCCAGTAGTACTAGGAATAAGGAGGAGTATATATGTGATGATGAGTATGCCATTACTCATATTAGCATTGTACCTTGCAAGTAATACAAATATCATAGGCATGACCATAGTATCATCTACATGCATACTAGCTCTACTACTGCTATATATACTGAGGAGAGAGTATCTCAATACTGAGTATGTAAAGAAGAGTAGGCATGTACTTAGGATCACATACGTAGTTATGCAGACATCTCTACTCTTCTAACCTTTATTTATTTATATATAATATCAACATCGTTTAAATTTGGTTGTATGTATTATTGATGTAATGGTAACACAGATGAGTTATGCTAAGAGGGGGATTGCTACAGAGGAGATGAAGCAGGTAGCAAAGGATGAATGCGTAGAGTTAGATATCATAGTAAGGGGTATAGCAAATGGTACGATAATAATACCTAAGAACAACGCTAGAAAGCAGGAGATAAAGGTTAAAGGTATAGGTAAGTTGATGTATACTAAGGTCAATGTTAATATAGGAACATCTACTCTGAAGGCGAATCTGAACGATGAGATAGATAAAGCTTATACGGCTGTAAAGTATGGTGCAGATACCATAATGGACTTGAGCGATGCTGGAGATCTTGTTACGATTAGAAGAGCACTGTTAGATACAGCAAGGATACCATTCGGCTATGTTCCTGTATATCAAGCATATGCGAATGCTGTGAGTAGATACAGGAACCCATTGGAGATGAATAGCGATGACTTTCTTAATGCATTCGAGGATGCTGTGAAGGATGGTGTAGATTTTGTCACTATACACTCAGGTATAACCAGAGAGATAGCTCAGAGGCTACTTAAGGTTAAGAGACATGCTGGCATAGTAAGCAAGGGCGGTACCATAACGGCTGCGTGGATGCTCAAGTATGAGAAGGAGAATCCATACTATGAGTACTTTGATTACCTATGTGAGATGGCTAGGGAGTATGATGTAACATTCAGTCTAGGAGATGCGTTAAGACCAGGATCTGTACTTGACTCCCATGATGAGTTACAAGTAGCAGAGATGGTTAATGTAGCAAGGTTGGTTAAGAGGGCACATGAGTATGATGTACAGGTTATGGTGGAAGGACCTGGGCATGTGCCACTGAACGAGGTAGCAGCGAATGTTAGATTAGCGAAAGCTATGATGCATGATGTGCCTTATTATGTTCTAGGACCTCTAGTTACTGATGTTGCTGCAGGGTATGATCATATAGCAAGTGCTATAGGTGCAGCAGTTGCAGCGAGTGAAGGGGTAGACCTACTCTGCTATCTAACACCAGCAGAGCATCTAGCATTGCCAAGTGTTGAAGATGTTAAAGAAGGCTTAATAGCCTACAGAATAGCAGCACATGCCGCAGATATAGTTAAGATAAGGGAGAGGGCTATAAAGTGGGATGCTGAGATCACAGAGGCAAGGAGGAGACTCGACTGGAGTAAGCAATTATCTCTAGCTATAGACCCTGAGAGGGCTACCCTGATACATAACAGGGATGGGCAGCTATCTGGTAACAATGTTCCTTGTACTATGTGTGGCTCAGCATGTGTATACATAATGCTCCCAGAGCAGAGGAAGTATGAGGTACATGAAGATAATGGTTAGATTAAATTTATCACCTTAGCTGTTACGACTCAAGAATAAGTAACACTATGCTATCAATACGTAATAGAAGTACATAGTCAAGATATATGCCATATGTCTTTACTATTCAGCTAGAAGCCTAAGTAAGGTTAGCATCTAAATAAATGCTTAGAACCATTGATAATGAATACATGTAGCTATATGGAAATGGTTACAATGCATGGATATCAATGAATTTGTTATAGATAGAATAGATAAGAAGAGGATAAGATATGTAATGATATGGCGTGTTGAATAACTGACTTGTTTGTCTAAATATTTTATGCTATATCTTTCTATAATAGATAGCATATCTCATATGAGATATGATATGTCTGATAGGAACTGGAAGGAGTACAATGAAGCATTGGTAAGAAGAGGAGAGATACTGCTAGATATGGAGTTTCTAGATAACTGGTCTAAAGAGCTTAAGATCATGAACAGAGGTAAGGAAGGGGCAAGATTCAGATATCCAGAGTCTTTTATAAGATTACTTGCTATAATACATTATTCTATTACCATATAGACAGTTAGAAGGATTCATAAGAGCATTAAGCAGCAATCTTGAAGGATTAGAGAAGGTACCAGA
>Ga0197142_1004582_pt1 | contig 11123 bp, 11 predicted proteins | sample GBS60_MetaG_FD_148614 | JGI IMG/M metagenome (GOLD analysis project Ga0197142, IMG submission 148614) | Sediment microbial communities from Great Boiling Springs, Gerlach, Nevada, United States - GBS 60_MetaG | ecosystem: Environmental > Aquatic > Thermal springs > Hot (42-90C) > Sediment... | reverse complement strand
TCAACAGTTAAACGGCCAATTGGAAAAAAAGCGGTATCGGCAACTCTTAACCTGCCGGCCGCTACCGGAATTTTTTTAGCTTTTTCTAAAGGATGGTTGGTGATAATATAAAAACCGTCGTCTATTTTTTCTTCTTCTTCGGTTGGCGGCGGCGAAACCTCGGCCTGCCTGCCAAATTGCCAAAAAATAACCAATTCGGGATCCAAAGTTCTTAAAAGAAGCCAAGAACCTAAAAGCAAAAGAATACCGATAAAAGAAGCTAAAATTTGATTTCGGGCTTCGCTAATGGCTGCTGGATTTCCTTGAGAAGTAAGCCATTTAAAACCAGCAATTAAAAGTCCGGCAAATGCCGCGATACCGCCGAAAGTGATAAAACCAAAATAAAGATAAATAGCGACATCGGTTAAACTTAATCTGCCACTAGAAAAGAGATTGTTTAAATCAATATTGCCTAATCTCGGATAATCAAGCTGGAGAGTAAAAGCCGAAAAAGAAAATGGCAAAATTAAAAGGATTAACGAAAACAGAAAAAAGAAAAAATTTTTTTTTATCATTTTTTATTTACAAATATAATAAACATTACCGTCATAGGGACAACTAATAATTGGCAAAGATTCTAATTGAAAACCCTTGGCGGTAAAACAGTCAATTAAGTCACTTGTCTCCTTTTCTTTATACCATGTTGCCAATTTTTGGGAAAGACGGAGATTTTCTCTTTTTAAAGTTTCTAAGGGGGCCTGCAGAGTTAAGAAATTCCGGTAGAGGTCAAAAAAATCAATGCCAGCTTCAATCATTTTTTGGTAAGCTTCAGAAATTCCTTCAGGACAGGGACCTTGTTTTTGGACGCCAATAATAATTCCAAAAAAGGGGTCGCGCAAAAACTTTTTTTCGCCCTTTCCTTCGCAAGGTTGCGCTTGACAGACGCCAGGGGTGGTACAATGAATATAAGTAGTTTTAACGGTGCCTCCCGGAATAAAACCATCGGGTCCCGGACTTTGAGTGGTTTCCAAACAACATTGCTCACCGCATTCACCAATATCAAAATCCTGGCAAACTTCAATAACAATTGTTGGTCCCGGAATAATTGGCTCTGGTGCCCAGCATTCTAAAGAATAACCGGTTGGAATATTAAAAAGCCGGTGAACGGTTTTGTTGACATTTTCCTGACAAGTTACTTGAAAAGACAAATCCAGATCAAAACCCGCATATTCGCAACCGACAGGCGAGGCGCAAAGACATTGAACTTGAGTGGTGCGACAAACTTTTGCTTTAACGCCAACCTGAGCCGGGCAAGAGCATTTGGAGCCGCAATTTTCGCTTTTACACTCAGAAGCGCCTTCGGCTATTTTTTTAGCGTTTAAATAAACATCTCTCGTCTTTTCTTTTATTTGAATTAATTCTGTTAAGAAATTGTCAAAATAGGCCCTGGTTTGGTCTAAATGGTCGCTGTAATTGACCGCTTGACAGGCTTTTGGTTCGGTTGGTTTTTGAGCAGGAGGCAAGAGGAAGTCTTGGGCTTCCAGCGATTTTTCAGAAAAAAGAAAGAAACCAATTATTGTCAAAAAGAACGTTGCCTTGATTAAGAAGTTTTTTTTAAAATTAAGATTAAGTTTTAACATCTTTTTAAGGACAACAATATAAATCAAGCTCCAAACAATCTTTTAAGACACCTAGACCTTTTGCTTCAGAACAGATGAATAAATTTTTGGTCCCCTGTTTTGTTTCAGCCCGGCATTGAGCCGCTTCTTGACGATATTTTTCCAGCTCCATTCTGATTTCCGTTAATTTTCTCACGATATTTTCCAAAATTCCCAATTGAACGACCAACGAATCTCTTAACAAACTGTTTAATTGAATCATTCTTTCTCTTTTTTGAGTTGAATTATTTTCCGGAAAAAGCTCCGCTCTAAAAAGAGAATCTAAATATTGGCTGAATCTTTCGACAAAATCCGCAAAATAAACCGGGTTTTCCTCAAAGCCGAACTCTAATTTCTTTTTGATTTTTTTCAAAATTTCTGTTTTTTCTTCCTCGGAAAGGCCGTTAAAAGCGTCCCATTCTTCTAATAGTTTTATCAAATCGTCAAATTTAGTTAAAGCGTTCAAAAGTCCCGGGATATTTTTTTGCCGTAAATCTGGCACTCCTTCGCAAGGATCTCCGGCCTGAGCCGGGCAAACACTGGGGCAGCGGGCAGTGCCGGAATCAGCTACTCCTTCATCACGATAACAAGAAGAAGTGAATTGACTACAAGTACATTCTTCAATTTCATCTTTTATTTTTTGGGCAAATCTGCCAATGTCGCCAAGGTCATTGGTGTTGGCTTTTGGAATGACGCGATTAATGTTTTCAACAATAAAGAAGGACTCTTTTTGAAGATTGTGCATCGCTTCAAAAGTTTTTTGCAAAGGTAATTCTTGACAACCACTCGATTCTTTGGGTTTTGAGATTGGCGGCGTGCTTATTTGAGGCAATTTTAAATCAGCGACTTGAATGCCCCAGATTACCAGATTTGGATCTAAGGTGCTTAAAATTGCATAAGAACTAAATAAAATTAAGAGTCCCAGAAGGGCTGAAGAAATCATTTTTTGAGCCTGAATCTGCTGATTTGGATTTCCCGTTGAAATTAAGTAAAGAATACCGCCCCAAAACAAAAAGAGAACCGCCAAAAAAGCGCCGCCACCCAAAAAAATTTGATAAACATATCTTAAAAAATCAGGGAAATTTCCCCTTTCTGGCGCCCTGATGCCGGGGAATTCCGGATAATTAAGTTGTAAAAGTTGAGCGTTGCTTAAAAATGGTAAAAAAAGCGCCAAAAGAATAAGAATTTTTGCAATTATTTTTTCTTTTAAGGTTTTCATCTCCTTAAATCGCAGATAAAATAATCAAGGGCGCTATTTGGTTGTTTGACAAAAGGCGCGATGATTCTTGGTATTGGAATTGTTGCTCCCAAAATTTTTAATTGTTGAGCAAAACAACTTTCAGCCCAACCAAGACTGACGGTTTCGGCGCAATTAAAAAGCAGTTGCTGTTCCGGATTAAATTCTCTTAATTTTTGTTTGGCATTGTCTAAATTGTTTCTTAAAAGAGAAAGCTCGCCAATCACCGGCGTTGCCAAAAGAATAATAGCGTTTTTAGCATCGCTAATATCTTGATAATATTTTTCAATTTGGGCAAAGAGTTCTTTCAAATCTTTTCTAACTTCTTCCGGACACAAATCTTCGTTGTTGGAAGGAGGATCGCACTCTTTTTCCAGAGGGCATTCATCGGGACCGCAAAGATTGGGACAATTTTGAGCTTTTGCCTGACATTTTTCAATGGAACACTGATTGATTATTTCAATCATTGACGGAACAGTATCTAATATTTTACCATAATTTTTTTCAATCCGGGTTAATAACCAAATTAGTTCTTTGTGAATTTCTAAAACTCTTTCTGGAATTTGGCCCAGAGGCAAAAATTTGCATTTTTCACTCGCTCCTTGGGTTTTATCTTGCGGCGGCGGTATCAGCAAAAAAGCTAAGCTGTAACAAAAAACAATTATTATTATTTTATTGAATATCTTTTTCATTGGAAACAATAAAAATAAAGGGGGTCTTGATTGATTATTTTGAAATAATCAAGGTCGCCTTGAGCCTTTGCCTGTTCGTTAATTTTAAGATTTTTTAATTTATCAGCCAAACAAGAATTAAGCTTTCTGAGGGTGCCGCCCAATTTTTTGGCTTCTTCCGATTTTACCAATTCTTCTATCAAAATCCGAATTTTATTTAAAGAATTAGTTTTCATTTTTAGCAATAATTCTTCCTGAATATCTATTTTTTTGCCATCTTTAAACCAGACACAGCTTGTTAGAATTGGCGAAAGAAGCTTTGGGACGCAAAAGGTTCTGGTTTGGGAACAATCTCTTTTTTGCGCCCATTCTAAATCATTGTAAAGCGCTTCAATATCAAGCAAAATTGTAATCGTGTTAATAAATTTTTTTAATTCGTCTAGCGACAAATTACTGGGCCAAATTCGATGTTCCAGAAAATCAATAAGATCTTTGGTGTCTTTTTCGAAAGAAGTAATTGTTTCTACTTGGGAAGGCCTTGGTTGGCTTAATTGGGTTCTTTGAATTTCAGGCAAGTTAAAAACCGGAATTTCTTGAATCTGAAAGATAAGCAGATTGGGGTCGAGAATGTTTAAGATTATAGCTGAACCCAAAATAACAGTTAATCCCAGAAAAGCCGAAAGCAAGCCCTCTTTTGCCTCCTGAAGTCGATTAAAATTTTCGCCCGCGGTTAAATAACGAATCCCTTGATAAAGAATCATTCCAAAAGCTAATAAAGCCCCGGCTACCAAAGAAAGTCGGTAGAGATAGGTAATAAACTGTTGCAAAGAGCTGCCGGGGGTTAAAAGAGGACCGCCGGGAATTCTTGGATAATCAAGTTGGAAAAAACTTTGAGCCAATAAAAGAGAAGGCGCCACAAATAACAATGTTCCCAAAATTGCCAAGAAAATTTTTTTCATGAATTTTTTATTTCAAAATAAACCAGAAGCGTCCAACAAGGCACGATACCAACAATCGGAATCAGTTCTAAAATAATCATTAAGGGTCTTATTTTTTTTAATTTATTTAGATTTTGAAAGGCTCTTTGAGACATTTTAATTTGAAAAAATCCTTGCCTAAAATAAATCCAGGCGCCAAAAAACAATAAAGCCAAAAAATCAACAACTAAAGAAATTGCCTGACCGATAACCGGAATTAGATTCAAAAAAAACTCTCCCAAATCTACTAAAAGAGCCACGGTAAACATTGTAACCGCCTCCGGACTGAAAAACTTTCCAAAACCTTGACTGTTTTCTTCTTGGATTTTTTCAGGCTGAGATGCTACTTCTTGATTAAAAGAGTTGTTTTCTGCCATTTTTTTAAATTTCGCCGGTTAATTCTTTTTTGGCTCTTTGAATTTTTAGGACTTCTTCCGGCGCTGTTGTAATTATTTGGTCCTCGGCGTAAGAAGCCACCACCCTAATGGCAACATGTTTTTGGCCCGCAAAAAATAAACCTTCGCCAATTGGTGCTTCTGTCAACAATCTTTTTTCGGCTTCGGTGAGATTAAAAGTTTTTTGAAGGATTTCAACGCCGGCTGTACTTTGCTTCATTAAAATTTGCAAAGAAGAATTAGTAATAATTGGTTTTCCGTAATCTGATTTCATAAAGTCGATAACATCTTGTGTTACCGTGGTCACTCCTAACCAGTATTTTCTGGCTCTTTTGGCTAAACCATACAAAAAAGAAGCGCCGTCTTCGGATTGCATTAACCACCATGCTTCGTCAATGACCAAAATTCTTTTTTTAAGCTCTGCCCGGATAGCGTTCCAGATATAACGCATCACCAGATACATTGCGGTAGGTCTTAAACTTTCTTCCATATCACGAATAGCAAAGACCACCATTTGTTTGTCTAAAGAAATATTAGTAGGCTGATTGAAAAAACCGGCATAAGTGCCTTGGGTGAATTTTTGAATTCTTCTTAATAAACTTTCAGCGCCTTCCATTGTTTCCAAAATTGCTTCTAAATCTGAAAACAAAGGAGTTTTTTCGGGCCATTCAGCCGGATCGCTTTCTGGAGTAATATCTTTAATCGCGTAAGTCTCGGTTAAAGCCCGATCAATGATGGCGTCTTCCTCCGGCGTTAGACCGCCTAGCATTAAACGAATTAAACCTACCAGATTAATAATGTTTGATCTTAAAACATCTTCCGGCCTTTCGTCTTTTCGGAGAGGTGGCAAATCAAAAGGATTAATGCGATAAGGCGAAGCCAAAGAAATTGGCAAAAAAGAGCCGCCAACGGCGTCACAGAGAAATTCATATTCGTTCTCCGGGTCAATTACAATTACTTCGGTTCCCATCATTAAGGAACGCAAAATTTCCAGTTTCGTAAGATAACTTTTGCCAGAACCAGCCTTGCCAAAAACAACTGTGTTGGCGTTTTCTAAGGTAAAGCGGTCAAACAACACCAAAGAATTATTGTGTTTGTTAATACCATAAAGAATTCCTTCGTTTGAGCTTAAATCGGAAGAGACAAAAGGAAAGATGCTGGAAAGGGGCGCGGTATTGAGGGGCGTATAAACCTGAATCAGATCAAGACCGTAAGGAAGGGTGGTAATAAAGCCTTCTCTTTGTTGAAAGAGAGCGGGTTTAATATAAATAAGACGCGATTCAAGGATAGAGCGGATATCAGTTTCAACTTGTCGCAATTTTTCCTCGGTGTCTTCAAAAATTGTCAAATAAACACCCAAATGAAAAACTTTTTCCTGAGCGGTTTGGAGTTTATCACGCAATTCTTCCATATCGCGATAGGCAATTTCTAATTCGGGGTCTCGCACCAACCCCTTTTCTTCTCGGTCCATAATTTCTGCCTGAACTTCAGCTACTCTCTTTCTTAATTGTCTTAAAATATCGCCAACATCAATTGGATAAATAACCAAAGAAATATCAAGAGGAGTGTTGAGATTAATAATTGGCGAAAGCCAGACCGCGCTTAAATATCTGGGAAAAGAAAAAACAAAGAAAGATTTGGCTAATTTATCGCCCAACTTTAAATAACCAGAGGTTATTTCAATGGCAGCCGGTGAAACAATATCTTTAATGCTAATAGGTTGGGTGCCGTAAATTGATTCTGGCAAAATTGTTTCTTTTTGTTTTGAAAAGAAAGGTAAAGGCATAGAATTAACGGATTGTTAGTTCCGGAGGGATTTCCGGAAAATAACCCACTTCGGCTTCTTTGGGATGGTGAACACTCCAAAACAATTCTATTATTTCAGCCGTGGTTAAAGGAATTGCTTTTAAGCCCATTCTTCTCAAACCCAAAGCTACAAATTCCATTCTTTGCCAAAGTTGGGTTTTGGCTCTTTGAAAGGTTTCTTCGGTAAGCAGAGGTAATTTAGTTCTTCTGAAAAAACCACCTCTGGTTTTTTGAGAACCGCCCTCAATTTCACTCACTGAAAAAGGCACTACCACATAAAAATTTTTAGTCATAATTGAACCAGTAGTAATTGTCTCTTCAATAAATTGACGGTAACTGGCGGTTTGCGCCTGAAGGAGTTCATTTTTTTGGTTTTGTTCCAAGGTTTTTAACTTATCTAAATAACCTGTAATATTTAATTTTCTGGAACTGATATAAATTTGGATTGAAAAATCAAGAGAATTCAAAAAATCTTGGAAAAGGTAAATTAACCCTTCTTTTTCTTCATCGGGCAAAAGCGCAAAATTATGGGAAGAAGTCATCAAAATGCCGCGCAAACCCCTGTTTTTTAAAATGATAATTCCTTCCCGGATGTGGTCAAATTCTAAAAATTCTTGAGTGGCGCTTTGCAGCATCTTATTTATATTTTTATAAAACTAACTAACTAAAGACCGCCGGTTTCTATCTTTCTTGCTGTTTCTCTCAAATAGCTTTTTTCGGTAAATTTCTGGGTTGGTTTAAAAATAAAATTTTCCGGTTTTTTAATTTTGGCTTCTTCCTTTTTTAACAATCTTTGCTCTCCTGCTTTTCTTTGCCAAATATATAATTTGGTGTTAATGGTGTATTTAAAAAAATTGAAAAGGACTGTTGGCAAAGGTAGTCCTCCAACTCTTAGAAAAACCATAGCTAAACTAAACCCCACAATTGGCAGAGCGATAAGAAAAAAAATCGCTTTTGCCGGCAGTGCCAGGTATAAAAGACTCAAAAAACCGCCCACTGCTGCCAAAAAGAAAAACTGCTTAAAAGTAATGGTGCCAATAATTTTAGGTTGTCTTTCAATAAATTTTGGTATTTGAAACTCCATTTTTTAAATTTTAATCAATAGGTTCGCGATATTTGTCTGCCTGTTTAGTTTTTGGCTTTTCTTCTGTTGTTACTTCTGGCATTCCTTCTTTAGTAAGCAACTCTTCTTTGGAAAGACTGACCCTTATTGTTGGTTTTTCTGTTTCTTTAATGGAAGTCAGGTGTTCTTTAACTAGACCAAAAACCGTTCTCTGGATTTGATGATTGAGGATTTTGCTCATTTTTTCATTTAATTCTAACTCTCTTTTTGCAGCTTCTTCAAATTCTTCTGGCGCCAAAATGCCAATCAAAACATTGTTGACCAATTGGGCAACTTTGGGAATTTTATCTTCCGGCACTTCAGCCAAGGAGCAAGCTAATGAAATATTGTCAGCCACAACTTCTGAGAAGATAAATTCTTTTAGTTCCGGAGGCAAGAGATTGTAAATTTTTTCTAATTCTTTTGGCGGAATTTTTTGAATCATATTTTTGTTTTTATTTTATCTCATTAAATTTATTTTATCAAAAAATTTTAAAAATAACATCAAGGCAGCTTTGTTAAGTAGAGCCTGCTAATTTTCAAACTGTTCCCAGCTGTTAGGTTGACATTAAGAGATTAATTAGGTATAATTTAAAACAAGCACCTTAACAAAGGAGGTTAATATGTTGCTTTCTCTTCTGCTGATTTTAGGAGGCGTTCTGCTCTTCTTGATTTGGGGGATAAAAATTGTTCCTCAACAAGAGCGTTGGGTAATCGAGCTTTTCGGTCGTTACTGGGATACCTGGCACGAAGGAATTCATTTTCTCGTGCCGGGGATGATGAGGCGAAAGGCGGTTCTTGTTACAGAACAAGAAACCGCTATTAAGATACTAGAAGGAGTTAAGATCGATTTTGCTGACGGTTCGGCAACAGTGAGAGACGGAAAGGTCTTTGTTAAGATATATAGCCCCGACGTTCCTTATGATGCCGGTGACGGCGTCATAAGGACAGGAATCTGGAGGGCAGCTTATATTGCTCCCTCTGATATTGAGGCAGCGATAAGATCTCAGATTGAGAATGCCGTTGGATCCTATCTTAACAGATTGGATCTAGACGAGGGTATCACCGAACAAAAAGCTAGATTCGATCTTTGGACAAAGCTTCCGGATGTTGAAAAAACGAGACTGGATAATATTGTAAAGCGATGGGGGTTCGAGATAAGATCCATTGTGATCAAGGATTTTGATCTTGAACCAGAGATTGTGAAGGCGAGAGGCGAAATTCATCTCCGCGAAAAACAAGCGGAGGCGGCAATTGAGGATCAGAAGATACGGGCGCGACAGACGATCGGTGTCGCCTTAGAAAGCTTAGCTCTTGCAACAGGTAAGAACGTAGCTGATATCCAAGCAATGATTGAAAGGAATCCAAGGCTTAAAAAGCTTTGGAGAGAAGAAATATTGCAGCTTGTTCGGGAACGAGTTGAAATCGAGGGAAAGGCTTTCCAAAGAATTGAGCTAAGCGGCGGCGGCGACCTTGAGAGCGTCATCGGGCGTCTTATTGCCCTCTTGAAATCCTAGAAGAGGCGAAAAGGAGGGTGTATGACAGACAAAGAGATTGGACGATTATTGGCTAAACAACAGGCAGAGTGGGCTAGGAAGTTGGATAAGCAACAGAAGGAGGAAGAGGAGAAAAAGAAGAAAAAACAGAAGGAATTGAGAGAAAAACTAGTATTTCTTCTAAGAAGCCAACAGCAATTTGGTGAGAGCGAGAGAGATAAATTCTCTCTTGTTCGAGAGAAGAAAGGAGGTTCTACCCAAGAAAGAGAAAGCGAAGAGGGAGGTTTTTCCCTTGTTCCCTTTCGGAGATAAGCGAGCCATTCCGACTCGCTTTTTTATATTCTTGAGAAATAACCTTGAGCAGCCGGTGATCTTCTTATCCATCTGAATAATTTTTGATTAACATTTTCAAGCCAAACATGCGGCGGTAAACCGACTTGTTGAGCTAGGTTAATAATAGTATTTTCAATTTGGGCAGCAGCGTCAGGCCCCAGATTTTCCAAAAGTTTACCCATTTTGGCGCCATCCCAATATCTAACAATGGCTTCAACTACATCAGGATCTCTTAGAGCTGACATTGAAATATTGCCGGCTCTTTGGGGTTTTATTTTGCTAAGAAAACCTGGGCTATAAGGGATACCCGGAACCGGTGTTAAAGTGGTGTCGCCATAGGCCCTGACAGTAGTCACATTATGGACATTGCCAATATGCTGCATTGCTGGTTTCACCAGATGAGGCATCGCCGAAACTATTTCTTGATGAGCATTATAACGGGTAGCATGCGTCAAAATTTCGCTAATTTCGGGAATAGTGAGATTTGCTTTAATGGCGTCGTCAAGATCACCTTTTTTGATTAATTGGTTAATATAACCTATTTTCTTTGCCATATGAGAAGTCCGGTGAATCATTGCAACAATTCTTTCGGGTGAATATCTGCCTTCTTTTTCAAGTTGTTCAATTTCTTTTTCAGCCTGACTAATATCTCTTTGTTCAGCTTCAACAAGACCGGGACCCAAAGCCAGACCAAGGCTTCTTCTCGCCCAACCAATACCGCTTACAGTTGTTGCTGTTCTTAAAAGAGTTCCTTTCCAGCCCGGAGTTGTTGCGGCTAATTCGGTTGTCGCCCATTCTTTAGCTTTTTGTTTCACTCTTTCCGGTAAAACATCGCTAATTTTGCTTCTGAGTTGTTTGAGTCTTTCTTTGCCTTGAGTGCCCATCCAGCCGCCGATTCCTTTGCCCCAACCAATAACCATTGAAGCTCCCATTGCGCTTGAAGAAAAACCCAGAAAAAGCCCGGTGCCCAAAAATACCAAAACAACGAACATTGGCAATAAATCTCCAATGAAATTAGCCAAAGGATTGGGAGCGTTTTCTCTTGTTAAAAATTGAGCGGCTAAACTGGCGCAAAGACAATATCTCGGCGGATTGGAAGTGCAATCCGGGGTTGGCGAACCGCTGCAACGTTGAGCCCTTTCGCAATCGGCTTGAATTTGAGCTCTTGTCGGCTGGTCGTCAATACAGTATCTTAGACTGACATCGGCGTTTTCAATTCTCGGGAAAAACACGCTTAAACCGGTATTGGGGTCTTGGAAACTTTCAACTGCAGTGGCGTCCAAAAGAGTAAAAGCCAGAAAAACAAAAAAGGCGGCTGTAATTCCAACCAGTGCCCATTGAATTAATTGGTGCCACCAAAAACTCCAAAATCTTCTGGTTTGAGGCAAAATATAGGCAACAAAAGCAAGTGGCGCCAGAATTAGAAGAATCCAAAAAGCAATTACTCGGAATAGATATAAAAAAGCTGA
>Ga0197142_1004581_pt1 | contig 11123 bp, 8 predicted proteins | sample GBS60_MetaG_FD_148614 | JGI IMG/M metagenome (GOLD analysis project Ga0197142, IMG submission 148614) | Sediment microbial communities from Great Boiling Springs, Gerlach, Nevada, United States - GBS 60_MetaG | ecosystem: Environmental > Aquatic > Thermal springs > Hot (42-90C) > Sediment... | reverse complement strand
TTGCGGTGGTAGACCCAGGGGTGGGCACGGCGCGCCGCGCGGTTGCTGTGCAGGGGCTGCGCCACACCTACCTTGCGCCCGACAACGGGTTGCTGAGCCTTGCGCTGCGCGACGACCCGCCCCAAAAAGCCGTCGCGCTGGACAACCCGCGCTACCACCTGCCCGAAGTGAGTGCGACTTTCCACGGGCGCGATCTGTTCGCCCCGTGCGCGGCACATTTGGCGAATGGCGTCCCGCTGGAGCAGTTAGGGACGCCGATTGCCCCCGACACGCTGCAACGCCTGCCTCACCTTGAGCCAGAGGTCACCGACGAGGCAATTCGCTGTCGCCCGCTGCATACCGACCACTTCGGAAATGTGGTGTTCACCCTGCGCTACGAGGCGTTTCGGGCATGGCGGGGCGACGGGTCAGCCCCTGTGCGGGTGCGACTGGAGAACGCGAGTGGCGCGTCGCTGGAGTTGCCGCTGGTGCGCACCTTCGGCGAGGTCGGCTGGGGCGAGCCATTGGCGTACTGGGGCAGCAACGGCTACCTGGAGGTTGCCGTCAACGGCGGCTCGGCAGCGCGCCAACTCGACATCACCGACGACGCCGTGTTGACCCTCGTGCGTATTTAGACCTGTGCGGCTTTGCTGATGGCGTCCATCTCCTCCAGCGCGCGCCCTGTGCCGATAGCCACGCAGGAGAGCGGGTCCTCGGCGATGTAGACGGGAATGCCCGTTGCTTGCTGGAGCAGTTTGTCGAACCCACGCAGCAGCGCGCCGCCCCCTGTCAGCACAATCCCGCGCTCGATGATGTCCGACGCCAGTTCGGGCGGTGTCTCCTCCAGCACGGAGCGCACCTTCTCCACGATTTGGTTGACAGGTTCGGTCAGCGCGTGGCGGATTTCTTCCGAATGGACGACGACAGTGCGGGGCAGTCCCTCCACCAGCTCACGCCCGCGCACCTCCATCGTGAGCTCCTGCTGCAGTGGGTAGGCGGAGCCGATGCGGATTTTGATCTCCTCGGCGGTGCGCTCGCCAATCATCAGGTTGTAGCGTTGGCGCACATGGCGGGCGATGGCTTCGTCGAGTTTGTTGCCCGCAACGCGAATGCTGCGGCTAATTACGATCCCGCCCAGTGAGATGACGGCAATATCGGTTGTGCCGCCGCCGATGTCCACCACCATATTGCCCCCAGGTTGGCTGATGGGCAGTCCTGCGCCGATGGCGGCTGCCATCGGTTCCTCAATCAGATGCACTTCACCCGCGCCTGCCTCTTTGGCGGCTTGAATGACGGCGCGCCGTTCCACATCGGTCGCGCTGGAAGGCACGCACACCAGCATGCGCGGTGCGAACAGCCGTCGCCTGCCCAGAATCTTGTTGATGACATAGCGCAACATCTCCAGCGTGATGGTGTAGTCGGCAATCACGCCGTTAACAAGCGGCTTGACCGCTGTGATGTTGCCTGGGGTGCGTCCAAGCATCAGGCGCGCCTCTTCACCGACGGCAAGTACCTTGCCCGTCGGCTGCGAGATGGCGACCACCGACGGCTCGCGCAGCACAATCCCGCGCCCCCGCTGATAGACCAGCAGGTTCGCCGTGCCCAAGTCCACACCCAGCTCTGCATGCAGCCGAAACATACTTACGAAGACTGCGGTACCTCCTCGCTTGCGTGCGCCGCTACATAAGCATACGGTGCGGCGCGCTGAATCTGCGCCCCCAACGCCTGTAGTTTACCCTCGAACTGTTCGTAGCCGCGATCGATGTGTGCAATCTCCTCGATGGTGGTCTCGCCGTGCGCGGCTAAGGCTGCCAGCACCAGCGCCGCGCCGCCGCGCAGGTCGGTCGCCCGCACGCGCGCACCCTTGAGCCGCTCGACCCCGCGAATCAGAATGGTACGCCCTTCAGCGACGATGTCCGCGCCCATCTTCTGCAGTTCGGGCACATGCTGCGTGCGGTTCTCGTAGATGGTCTCCAGCACCTTCGACGCGCCGTTGGCGAGCGTCAGCAGCGCGCACATTGGCTGCTGGAGATCAGTCGGGAAGCCAGGGTAGGGCATCGTGCGGATGTCCAGCGGCTTGGGTCGCTCTGGCGCGCGTACCGTGATAGTGTCTTCGGTTTCGTGTACCTGTACGCCCGCCTCGCGCAGCTTCGCTAACAGCGCGTGCAGGTGTTCAGGAATAACTCGCTCAATAGTCACCTCCCCGCGCGTAATCGCTGCCGCCAGCGCGAAAGTGCCCGCCTCCAAGCGGTCGGGGATGACCGTGTGTTCCACCTGCCGCTCGAGTTCGGGCACGCCGTGAATGTATATCGTGCTGGTTCCTGCGCCCTCGATGCGTGCACCGGCTGCGTTCAGGAAGTTCGCGAGGTTGACCACCTCGGGCTCCATCGCGGCGTTTTCGAGAGTGGTGACGCCGCTGGCGTACACGGCGGCGGTCATCAGTTGCTGCGTCGCGCCTGCGCTGGGCATATCGAGGTAGATGCGTGCGCCCGTTAGCCCCAGCGCCTGCGCCGTGTAGGTATGGCTGCCGTTCTCAACGATGGTGGCGCCCAACGCACGCAACCCGTTCAAGTGGAAGTTCACGGGGCGGCTCCCAATCTGGCAACCGCCAGGATGGGGCATCTTCGCGTAGCCTAACCTTGCCAACAGCGGACCGAAAACATAAAACGAGGCGCGCATGCGATTCACCAGCTGCGGGCTGGGCTCCGCATGACGAATGTGGCGCGTATCCAGGTAAAGCGTATGCGCACCTTCCCAGTGCGCTCGCACGCCCAGCCCCTCCAGTAGGGCAAGCATGGTGAACACATCATCGATCTGGGGTGTATTGTGCAGAATCACTTCCCCCTCAATGAGAAGGGCGCCTGCCATCAGCGCTAACGCGGCATTCTTGCTGCCACTAATTGAGACTGTGCCCGTAAGGGGCGTTCCGCCGATAATGGTGTAGCTCTCCAAAAGTGTCTGTCCTCCTTGTCAACAAAGTGCGTCCTGCCTGTGCATAAAGTATACCCGCTCGACGCCTTGTCGAGCGGGTACTTGCAAGCAACTACACGATGGGGGCGGCTCACCACTCGCGCGCCCAGTAGCGGTTGTCGGTTGCCTCGCCGCGCCACGAGCCGTCCGTAGAAGCGTAATTACGGTGATACCAGCGCGTAGTAGGCGTGGTCTTCACATGACCATCCGCGAACAGCACATTCGTCAAGCGCCCTGTAATGAGCGTCTTGATAAACTCGATGAAATTATTGCTGACGGTCGTGTTAACATTCCCCCTTCCGCGCTGGTGTGAGCCCCACACGCCCACAAAGTAGATGTCGCCGTTGAAGGCAATTGCGAACTGCGGCGGTCGGCTCAGCTGTGCCCCATCCGAGAGCATTATTGTCTCCGCAGGGTACTGGAGCGACGCTTGGGGCGCAGGCGTGTTGTACGACGCGCTGGCAAACTGGGCGTAGGTGGCGGGGTCGCGCGTACACACCGCCTGATTCGGCAAACACATACAGGTGCTAAAGCCACCGAAAGTCCAAAAGTTGTAGGCGTAGGTGTTGCTCACCGCGCCCAGCCCTGCCTTAGAAGATGGACACGCCCACACATCCTTCAGCTCGCCCGTCTGCACATTCGCGCCGTTTTTGATGTACGGGTCAACCAAGCCCGGAAACATGTAGCGCAGTTGCCAGCGCAGGCTCGCGTCGGCGCACGCGCCTGTCCATGGCGGGTAGGTCTCGTCGTAGTCCTGCACATACATCATAAACGCCGTGCCAATCTGCTTAAGATTGCTGGTGCAGGTCGTCTGGCGTGCCTTCTCCCGCGCTTGGGCGAACACGGGGAACAGGATCGCCGCCAGTATCGCGATAATCGCGATGACGACCAGTAGCTCAATCAGCGTAAAGCCTCTTCGCCGTTGCATGGTGTACCTCCAGCTTGTATTATAGCACATAGCCGTGTGGTTTTGCGCTTCACAGTTCCAGCGGGGTGAGGATTTTGATGGCAAGTCGGTTCTGGGCGCGGGTGGCGTTGGGCAGCCCGTAGATGATATAGAGGTCGAACCCGCGCCTGACGCGCTGCAGGTAAGTAAGATAAAAGTTGCGCGTGGTCTCCGTCGCGCCGCCGAACTCCAGTCGGTTCAGCACGAGCCTGCCACCTACGGCGCGTTCGGGGTCGATCTCGTAGTTGAGCGTGAAAATCAGTTGCCGTGCGCGGTCGGTCGGGTCGCTGGGGTAGTCGATGTCGAGGCTCTCCAGTTCGAGTCGGAGCCGTAGGCGTGGCGCGAGTTCGTAGGCTTGCGTGAGCAGCGCGTACAGGCTGCGCCCGCCGTTCTGCTCGCCAATGCGTAGGCTCAGCGCGCCCGTGCGATAGATGTCCAGCACATTCCACGCATACTCCACGCCCAGCGTGCGGTCGATGTTCGGCGGGCGGTTCAAATAGTCGGCGGTGAGGGTCAGCCGATTCTGCGAGGTGAACAGCCACTGCTGGGTAATCGCGACGCCCTCGTCGAGGCGGTCGCCGCCGTAGCGGGTGCGCCGCGTCGCCTCCACGCGCGTCTCGGTATACAGTAGCCGTGTGCTGTCGGGGCGGTCGAACCACAGTGCGCCGACGCGCCAGCCGCGATAGCCCGTTTCGGGCACGAAGCCCAAGCGCGGGCGGTAGTTCGGCTCGATGTCGGTGTATTGCAGTAGGTAGTTCGGGCGGCGTTCGGGCGCGTTGCTATACAGCGTGTATTGCTGGTAGACCCCGTCGCGGTCGCCGCTGAGCCGATAGTACGCCGCCGTCAGGCGCAACTCGCCCTCGCCCGTGATGCGCTGCGTGTCCAGTAGCGCGCCGAGCGTGTCTTCCTGCACATCACCCTGCAGGCGCACGCCCAGCAGGCTCACAAACGACCGCTCGGCGAACTGGTAGCGGATGCGCCCGACCCCGAACTGGCGCAAGCGACCGTTGTGTGCGTACTCGCCGACCGTCGCGCCGTAGCGCCAGTCCCCCAGCGTGCCGAACGCCTTCAGACCCGCGTTCAACTCCTGTACACGCAGGCTGTAGAACACCGCGCGCCCTGGCAGGAACTCGCTGCCCTCTTGAAAAAACGGGCGCGTTTCTGCCAGCACCTTCTCGGTGTATGAGAAGTCCACGCGGGCGACATCGGCAGCAATGTTGCGGAAGTCGGGCTTGACAGTCAGCAGCGTGGTCAGCGGGTCGCCCGCAATATAGCGCACATCGAGCCCGCCGCGCCCATGCGTGCGCTGGGGGTCGCTGTCGCCCGCGAAATACGGCAGCAGAATTACGGGATAGCGCGGCGGGGGCAACTCCAGCCCTGTCCACAGGCTCTGACGGCGCGTGGAGTAGTACGCGCCCATGTTCGGAAAGGTGTAAAGCTCGTTCAGGCGCGGGATGTACCGCTCCAAGATTACGCCGAAGCGCGTCTGCTTCGGCGGATAGCGCAGGATGCGGAAGGGGATGCGTATCTCCGCGCTCCAGCCGTTCGGCAGCATCTGGGTTGCCGCGTGCCAGTCGCCGCGCCAACGGATGTTTTCGGTCGTGCCTGCGGGGAACTCGTCGGCTTGCGCACCGCGCGCGTTCACCGTGAAGCTGTATGGCTCCAGCCCGCGCGCCTGCGGCTCAATCAGCACCAGCACCGTGTCGTCGTTTTCGAGGTAGCCGCCGCGCTTGGTCTCCTGTGCGCGAATCTGGATAGGGTCGGGGTCTTCGCAAATAAAGGCGACATAGACGGCTTCCGAGTCATAGCCGATGTAGGCGCGTGTGGGGAACGCGCCCCACTGCTGACGCGACGGCGACCAGAACCGCTCCACAAGGTACGCCTCCGCCCACTCGTCGGGGTTTACGACGCCGTCGAGGACGGGTGGACGGCTCAGTTTCTGCGCGGGGAAACTGCGTGGCTCGACTGGCTGCGCGAACACCGACAGCCACAGCCCTACGCACAGCGACAGGCTACACAAGCATGGTCGCATACAAACCTCCCCTGTGTGAGAGGAATTCGCGCAGACTCTGGGGGTTCCTGCCGCCTGCGCACACCATCGGATAGGTCGGTGATGATACAGAATGCGCTTGTTCTCCTCGCGACGGTTGCCGAAGGTACAATTTCGTGCGATGTTTGAGGCACTTCAGCCGAAGCTCAAGGCGCTGCCGAAGCAGGCAGGGTGCTATCTCTTCAAGGATGCGCAGGGCGCCGTGCTGTATGTCGGCAAGGCGGTCAACCTGCGTCAGCGCGTACGCTCCTACTTCCAAAAATCTGCACAGCACACCCCCAAAGTCGCTCGCATGGTGCGCAAAATCGCCGACTTGGAGTGGATTGTCACTGACAGTGAACTGGAAGCGCTGATTTTAGAGTGCAACCTCATCAAAAAGCACCGTCCGCCCTACAATGTGCTGATGCGCGACGACAAGTCGTATCCGTATTTGTGCCTCACGGTGCGCGAGCCGTTCCCACGCTTGTTAGTGACGCGCCGCGTGCGTCAAGACGGCAACCGCTACTTCGGTCCGTTTGCGAACTCTGGGGCAGTGTGGGAGACGCACCGCCTGCTGCACCGCACCTTCCCGCTCATCCCGTGCGGCAAAGTGTGGGACGGCACGCCGAAACAGCGTCCATGCCTGTATCATCACATGGGGCGTTGCCTTGCGCCATGTGCGGGGCTGGCAGACACCGAGCAGTACCGCCAGATTGTGCAGCAGGTGTCGCTCTTTCTGGAGGGCAAGGGCGACGACCTTATTCGCCAACTCACAGCACAAATGGAGCAGGCAGCGGAGAACTTGGAGTTCGAGCGCGCCGCCGCCCTGCGCGACCAAATCCGCGCCCTGCAAGAAGTCCTCCAGCGCCAAAAGGTCGTGCTGCCCGACGGCGTAAACGAGGATGTAATTGCCCTCGTCAAAGATGAGCGAGGCGCGTGCGTGCAGATGTTTTTCATCCGCAACGGCAAACTGCTGGGGCAACGCGCTTTCTTCCTCTCCGAAGGCGCAGAGGAGAACCCCAACGCAATTATGAATGAGTTCCTAAAACAGTATTACCAAGATGCGCCCGAAGTGCCTGACCGAATCCTGCTGCCCTATGAGGTGACGGAGGCGCAGATTATCGCGCAGTGGCTACGCCAGAAGCGCGGGCGCAGCGTGGAGATTCGCGTGCCCCATCGGGGCGAGGATGCGCAACTGCTTGAACTTGCGGCACACAATGCCGAACTTGCCCTGCAGAGCCTGCGCGAGGAGTTGGCACACCAGACCGAGTGGCTGGAGAGCGCGCTACAGGAGTTGCAAGACGCGCTACGCCTGCCCAGCCCGCCCGCGCGCATCGAGGCCTATGACATCTCCAACATTCAGGGCACAGCGCCTGTGGGCAGTATGGTGGTGATGGAGAACGGGCAGCCGAAAAAGTCAGACTATCGGCGGTTCCGCATCCGCTGGCATCCCGAAAGCCCCGATGACTTCGCAATGATGCGCGAGGTCATTATGCGCCGCTTGCGCGAGGCGCTCTCAGGCGACGAGAAATGGCGCACGCTGCCCGACCTAATGCTCATCGACGGAGGCAAGGGTCAGTTGAACGCCGCGTTGGAGGCGATGCGCACGCTGGGGCTACAAATCCCCGCTGTCGGGCTCGCCAAGCAACACGAGCTGATCATCCTGCCCGACGCGGACGAACCGCTGGAGCTACCGCGCCATAGCAAGGCGTTGCAGCTATTGCAGCGCATTCGCGACGAGGCGCACCGCTTCGCGCTTAGCTATCACCGCAAGTTGCGCGACCAGCGCGCTGTCAAGTCGCCCTTAGACGAAATCCCAGGCATCGGGCCGCGCCGCAAGAAGATACTCCTACGCCTGTTTGGCTCGATTGACCGCATCCGCGAGGCGAGCGTGGAGGAGCTGGCGTCCGTGCCCACGATGACGCGCAAACTCGCCCAGCAGGTACTGGATTATCTGCGGGAAGTGTAGAGGAGACCACATAGGAAGTGCTTGGGGCTGTCCGAGTGGGACACCCCAAGCACAAGAGCGGCTTAGCGTGGGCGGTCGTCGTCAACGGTGAAGCGGAACATCACGCAGGTCGTGGCACACACTCGCGGGTTGGTCTCCGCCAGATAGTTCAGCGTGACCGCCTTCGCATGTCCGTCTACCCACACGACATTCGTAAGCTTCATGTGGCGTCCCAGAATTGCGCCGTTGTTGCGGCGATTCAGCAGCGCGGGGAACGGGAAGGTCTCTACTGCGCGGGTCGGCTGCGAATCGCGCACGAGGTCCGCGCGATAGAAGTCCGCGCTTTGCCCCATATTCTGCACTTCTGCCACCAGCACTGTATCGGCAGGCTCGGCAATTATCGCCAGCGGCTTGTTATTCGGCGGGGTGCAGGTAGACAGCGGGGATTGTATCCCGCAACCTGCGTAGTACATGTTGTTGATGGCGTAGCTGCCAAAGCGTCGTCCCACATTCGTCTGACCGTTCGGGTCGCCACAGTCCGCCTCGCGGAACACATTGCGCCCGTCGGGCGAGTAGGGCTGGAACACATAGCGCTTGTTTTCCGCCAGCGTGTGTGGCGTGCCGTCAGGCAAGGTGCCGCGAATCGGCGCAAATGGGTCACTCGGACAGTTGTGAACCTGAGTGTTCTTCACATAGGGCTGAATCACATCCATCCAGCGCGGCGAGGAGCAGTTCACGAAGTGGTCGCCTTCCAAGACGCGAGGCGGGTCGGCGTACGCATTTCGCGGGATATACTCGTCGAAGTCCTGCACATACATCTGAATACCAAGCCCGATCTGCTTGACATTGCTCAGACACCCAGTCTGGCGCGCCTTCTCACGCGCCTGTGCAAACACAGGAAACAAGATCGCCGCCAGTATCGCGATAATCGCGATAACCACCAGAAGCTCGATCAAAGTGAATCCCTTACGCATGGTCGGTACCTCCGCCAAGATTAAACTCAGCCAAGTGTTATGAAAGTGTTAAGGAGGATGCATCTACTCCCACAACGCTGCAAGTTGCGCGAGCGCGTAGCTGGCAGCGTGTTCGGTGCGCAGCACGCGCGCGCCCAGCGACACCGCGTAGGTCTCAGGCTGGCTTGCCATCCATTCGCGCTCGCTGGGGCTAAAGCCGCCTTCAGGACCGACGACGAGGCTCAGTGTTTTGGGAACAGGCATCCGTCGACAGTGGTGCTTGAGGGGGATTGCTCCCTCCCACTCGTCCAGCACGAACACGGGGCGCAGCAAGCCCTTAAACGCCTGCGCCCAGTCGGACAGCACGCGCACTTGGGGCAATCGCGCACGGCAGGCGAGTTCCGCCTCCTCCTGCGCAATCCGTTGCCAGCGCAATTGGCGCGACTGCTGCTTGGCAGGCTCCAGCTGGGCGACCGACCGCTCGCTCGGCGCGAACAGAATCGCCTGCGCGCCTGCCTGCACGCACAGCCGAATCGCTGTCTCCGCCTTCTCCGCGCGCACCAGCGACTGTAGCACCATAACGGCGAACGGCAGTTCGGTCTCGAGCGCGCTTGCCTGGAGCGATTCGATGCGCCCGTTCTCGCCGAGCTGCGCCAAGTAGACCCCTCCCGTGCCGTCCAGCAGGCATATCCAGTCGCCCGCACTCAGGCGCAGCACGCGCTGTACCTGATGCGCTACCGTGTCGGGCAGGGTGCGCGTCTGCAGCGTCGTAGGCGGCACGAAGAAGCGGGGCAGCGCGCGCGGCGTCAGGGCTTGCGAAACACGGCGGCGACCCATGTGCGGCGTTTGCGCACCTCCTCCAGCGACAGTCCCGCGCCCTCAATCGCGCGGCATACCCCACCCCGCCAATTCCGCCCGCTCGTACCCGATACGATATAAACGCCTCCAGCGTTCAGCAACGGGGGAACCAACGACGCCGTGCTACTCAGAAAGCTACTGATGATGTTGCACACAATCAAGTCAAAGGTTCCGCTTAGGGCGTGGAAGCCGTCCCCCTCAAGAACGCGCATGCGGTCGGCGACGCCGTTGCGCTCGGCGTTGCCCTGCGCGACCTTAACGGCGAGCGGGTCGTCGTCTACGGCGATGACCTCCCGCGCGCCAAGCTTCGCCGCCGCGATTGCCAAGATACCTGTGCCTGTGCCCACATCCGCCACGCGCATCCCAGGCTTCAGGTAGCGTTCCAACAACTCCAGGCACAGCGCCGTGGTCGCATGCCCGCCTGTGCCGAACGCAAGCCCTGGATCTAACTGGATGAGAATCTCGTGTGGCGCGGGTTTATGACGGCTCCAGCTGGGTTGCACGCGAATACGCTGCCCGAACCGCCGACTGCGGAAATAACGCCGCCACGCCGTATGCCAGTTCTCCTCCGTGACAGGCTGCACCTCGAACCTATGCATCGGAGGCAGGTCGTACTCGGGCAGTTTCTGCAGTTGCGCTTCGATGGTGGGCAATCGCTCTTTTTCTGTGGCAGGCAGATAAGCGACGACACTATAGGGCTGGTCGCGTAGCTCCACCCCCGCACACCCTGAGTCGATGAGTACGGCTGCGATAGCGTCCCAAGCGGGCGGTGGCGCAACCACACGGATGCTAAGCCATTCCTTCGGCTTCATTGCAGGCAATTATACCGTGCCTAAAAAAAACCTCTCGAGGCGGAGGTCAGAACGCCCCGAGAGGCGAGTATAGGCAGGCAGATAAAGCGTTTGCGCGCGCCGTCATTCGGATAGGCGCGTCAGGGAAATGCGTTCCCCCCTTCGCGAGGCGGTCCGCGCGCTTTCGCACCACCCCTTCCGCGCACTATCATGCGTAATTATATGTGGAGAATCAGGGATTTTCCACAGAAAATCCTCGTCAGTCAGTGCAGTTAAACGGCGATTTTGCCTTTCCGTTGGGCTATTGTCGAACACCCTCACACCCCCTTGACAAACGCGCGCAGATATGCTATAATATTCTCAGCCACAAGATGTAGGGGTCAGCGAAATGCGCTCTGCAGATATGTGGCAAAGTGAGGCGAGACGATGCGATGCCCATACTGCGGTGTGGACGAAGACCATGTGGTGGACTCGCGCCCCTCACAAGGCGGTGCGGTCATCCGACGGCGACGCGAATGCCTGCGCTGCGGCAAGCGCTACACCACCTTCGAACGCTACGAGGAGCGCCCCCTGATGGTCGTCAAAAAGGACGGACGACGCGAGCCGTTTGACCGCAACAAAATCCTGCAGGGCATGGTGGTCTCATGCC
>Ga0197142_1004580_pt1 | contig 11133 bp, 10 predicted proteins | sample GBS60_MetaG_FD_148614 | JGI IMG/M metagenome (GOLD analysis project Ga0197142, IMG submission 148614) | Sediment microbial communities from Great Boiling Springs, Gerlach, Nevada, United States - GBS 60_MetaG | ecosystem: Environmental > Aquatic > Thermal springs > Hot (42-90C) > Sediment... | reverse complement strand
CGAGCGGGGGTTTAGCTGTAGACTCGTCGACCTAGTGTTAATGGTGGCAGGCCTTGGCCGTAAAAGATGAAATTAAGTACAGGACCCTTGACCAAGTAGATCTTGCTGGAAAACGTGTGGCAGTCCGGGTGGACCTCAACTCTTCGTTAGATCCTCAGACTGGAATGATCCGTTTTAACGAGCGATTCAGGGCACATGCTGTGACTATTGGTGAGATGATTGCAAGGGGGGCTAAGGTTGTTATTCTCGCACATCAGGGGAGAAGAGGGAACCCAGACTTCATAGATCTTAGCCAGCATGCTAGGCTATTGTCCCGCCTTTTAGGTAGAGAAGTGTGCTTTGTTCCCGATGTGGCCGGGGATCAGGCTGTTAAGGCGATAAAAGACCTCGAAAAGGGAGAGGTGATATTGCTTGATAACGTGAGGAAGCTGATGGATGAGGATGTGGAAAAACCACCTGAGGAGCATGCTATGAGCACTCTACCCTCGAGGCTGGCCCCGCTTTTAGATATTTTCGTTCTTGACGCTTTTTCCGTCGCCCATAGAGCACATGCCTCGGTTGTAGGGCTCGCAGCAGTCCTGCCAACCTATGTAGGTAGAGCCATGGAGAAGGAGTTAGAAGCCCTTAACAGGTTGGTGACTCGTACTAAAAAGCTTGTTTTTATGCTTGGTGGAAACAAACCTAAAGAGTGTTTGAGTGCGCTGAACCGTTTTGTTAACGAGAGGAGGTCATCTATAATGACTATTCTTACCGGCGGGGTTGTGGGCCAGCTCTTCACAAAAGTAAGGGGTTATAGCCTTGGTGAAGCTACCGATGGTTTTCTCGCCGAGAAGAAACACATAGACCTGCTGGACACTGCCTCCAAAATTGATAGCATGTTAGGTGAGGTCGTCAAGATACCCTTTGACTTCGCCTACGAATCTGGGCAAAAGGTAAGGGAGGAGCTGCCTCTTTCGGGGCTTCCATGCCCAGGCCTTATCCAAGACATAGGAAGTAAGACTATACAAGAGTATTGTATGGTCATCGCGTCATTAGAGCCTGATGTGACAGTCATCGTTAAGGGTCCGATGGGTGTATATGAGAAACCGGCTTTCAAGGTAAGTACACAGCAGCTCTACATGGCATTGGCAAAGACGCGTGCATCAACCCTGATAGGTGGTGGAGACTCTGTTACAGCAATAGAGGAACTCGGATTTAAACTGTTTGATTTTACTTTCGTAAGCCTTGGTGGTGGTGCTTTAATATCGTATCTTGCTGGAGAGCCAATGCCAGGTCTACAAGTCCTCTCGAAAAAATCTGAAAATCATTAATTCACCCTACTAAGTATTTTTCGAATTTGTACTATACGTGCATACAATCTCATAAGATCTTGAACGCACTTGATATTTTCTAACTGGATTTTGACCATGCTCTCACATTTTACGTCTATACTTGTGGTGTTTGTAACAAATTTTCAACAGCCCTTCAGAAATTTTATTCTAGCCATAATTTGTCACGTCTTTGAAATATTCATTACTCATCATGTAGCTAGGTATAAGGCGGTGTGGATGATCTAGTTTGTAGACATACATCGTGTTTACTTTTTTCTTAGCATATTCTCGGTACTAGTTCGCCGCTGGGTGGCTCTAATATCCTGTATCCCCCGATTTGAGTCTTCAAAACTACGAGGTCGGTGGTTGATGTCGATTTGCTAGCCTCTCCGATGATGCTCGCCTCCTTGTATCCTTGTTTTTGAATTAGGTCTAGAACCTGGTTTGCGGCGTCTGGTGTTACGGCTAACATGGCAACGCCCTCGGATGCTAGGTTTAAATGGTCTATCCCCATCATCTCACATAGGTTTATGACAGGCTCTCTTACAGGTATGTCAGCCTCATTACATACTATGGTTGTGGCTGAGTTTTTCACCCATTCGTTGAGGCACATTGCAACGCCTCCTCTTGTCGGGTCCCTCGCTGCATGTATTTTGTCTATGAACTCGTTTATTATTGGGATCATGAGTTTTGTGAGTGGCGCCACGTCGCTTCTGAACTCGTGGGAGGTTATGTTTTGCTGTGCGGCTAGAATGGCTGCTCCGTGCTCGCCTATAGGTCCTGTGACAATTATCTTGTCGCCGGGCCTTATCATGTTGTCAACTATCAGTTTTTCAGCGAATCCCAGCCCGACGGTGGTGATCACCATCCCGTCGAGATGCTTATTGGGCATAACTTTAAAGTCGCCCCCGATTAAAGGTATTCCCTCTTCCTTGAAAACGTTGATCATCGAGTCTACCACTTGTTTGAGCACAACTGTCTCCACCCCCTCCTGTACGACGATAGCGTCCAAGGCTGCGACAGGCTTCCCACCCACCATGAGTGTGTCGTTTATTGTTCCGGCGGCAGCCAGCTTTCCTAGGTCTCCGCCGGGAAAGAATATGGGGCTGACGGTGTAGGAGTCCATCGTCACAGTCATGTATCCACCGATGACTGGAATGGCTGCCGAGTCGTCTGGAAGGTTGATTCCAAGCCCCTCACGCACCTTCTTCAACTGTTCAGGCACTCTGTCGAAGATGACCTGCTTTAGGAGTTTCACCGTCTCTATTCCGCCCGAGCCATGGGCTAGAGATATCTTGGACATGCAGAGTCACCTGTCAGTCATGTTAAAGATTGTCGTCGGGCCCGTTGAGGAATGACCTCAACCTTTCCCGAGTAAGGCGTATGTATTCGTCAGCCTCTGATTCTATCCCTACAGTCTGTCTAGCGGCCTCCTCCAGATAATTGAAAACTGCTGTTAACTCAGATCTGTTAAGTTTGGAGACGATTATCCCCGCATGCACTACGACATAATCACCCTCATTAGCATCCTCAACACCAATCAATGCTTTTTTCACTAAGCCACCTCCAAAATCAACCGTGGCAAGGTCGCCCTCAATGTTTAAAATCTTTCCATAAACACCTAGACACATTTCAGACACCTACCAGCTTTTTCACCCCCCCATGCCTTGCCCATATGCTGCAAGCGCCCTCGTAGGAGACCATGCAAGGTCCGTATGGAGACCCAGGCGTACACTGCCGCATAAACATTTTGCAGTCTGTCGGCTTTGAAACGCCTATGATGACCTGCCCGCATATGCAGCCGGGTAGAAGGTCCTCTTTCCACTCTTTCTCCGAAGGCTCACTCAGGCCATAGGCTGTAAAGGCGTCATAATTTCTAAAAACTGTCTTGAGACTGTATCCGCTGTTTTCGATGAAGCCGATCCCTCTCCATGCGGCGTCCACCACATCAAAGGTCTTTTCTAGCATTTTTTGGGCCTTTGGATTTCCCTCCCAGCTGACCGTTCTCGAATACTCGACTACAAGTCTGGCCTCCTTCCCCAAGAGCTGTCTCAAGATGATGAGAAGAGCTACAAGCACGTCGATGGGTTCAAAACCTGAGACGACAGTAGGTATGTTGAACTCACTTGGAAGGAAATCCCATGGCTTCGCGCCGATTATAGTTGAGACATGTCCCGGTGCAATGACTCCTGAGACTGTGCCGACTCTCTCGATAGAGAATCTTGCAGCTGGTGGTGTTAGTCTACCAGCTATTATCATGGTGAGGTTTTCCGGTATGCGGCCGTTGAGTATTGCAGAGGCATAGGCTGGACACGTGGTCTCAAACCCGACCCCAAAGAATACTGATGGCTTGGTATGTGTTGAGGCGTCTGCGGTAGCGTCCAAGAAGCTGTAGACAACTCTCACGTCAGCCCCCTGCATCCTGGCGTCAGCCAAGCTCCTACATCCACCAACCGTCCTTACCGCTGGAAGTCTATAGGCGTCGCCATATGTGTAGACAACCAACCCATCCCGTGCAAGCCTTAGAGCTGATTCGACATAGTATGATGGGGTTATACAGACCGGGCATCCTGGACCTGGGATTATTTCAACCCCCTCTGGGAGGAGATTTCTTATGCCGTAGTGTGATGTTGTGTATTCATGGGTTCCGCAGAAGTTCATAATCTTAATTTCTTCAATTCCATTTCTCTTAAGAGATTCCCAGCATTTTTTTATGAGGTTGATTACACCGTTTGCCAGGATGTGATCTCTAAATATAGCTTTGGTCAGTGTGCGGAGGTCTTGCCCAGTCTTCACGCTGTTTTGACCGTGGCACGACCGTATTTAAATTCTTTTAAAATTTCGGGCGTGAATCGTTATTAAACTGCCATGTATCCTGTCAAAGGAGCTTGATTGAGAGCCTTACGGGTTAGGGTTTCAGGGTTCGTGCAGGGTGTTGGGTTCAGGCCCTTTGTGTATAGGGTTGCCGCTGAGGCGGGAGTCGCTGGATATGTGAAGAATCTGGGAGGAAGCGGTGTGGAGATACATGTTGAGGGTGATGAGTCTAAAACAGAAAAATTTCTTAAACTTTTTCACAAGCTAAAACCAGAGCATGCAAGGATCGATGAATTTATCATAGTTGAGGCTGCTCCACTCCAGATGAGCAGCTTTAAGATACTCTCCAGTGATGGAGGTTTACTGTTTAGATCTATATTGCCCCCTGACTTTTCGATATGTGACCACTGTCTTTGGGAGGTTCTTGACGAAAATGACAGGCGACACTTATACCCGTTCAACTCATGTGTGGACTGCGGTCCCCGATACTCGATGCTGCGTAGGGCCCCATATGATAGGGAGAATACGTCGATGGCGGATTTTCCACTATGTGAGACCTGTTTTGGGGAGTTTACCGATGCTTTAAATGTTAGAAGGTTTCATGCCCAGGGCATTAGCTGTCCCGTGTGCGGCCCGAGTGTGATTCTATTAGACGGCGGCAGGGGGTTTGTGGCTGAGGGTGTTGACGCGGTTAGAGAGGGTGCTAGGCTGATCGGAGAGGGTTTTATCGTAGCGGTGAAGGGTGTGGGAGGGTATCATTTAGCCGCGTCTGCAACCATCGAGGAGACTGTTAGGAGGCTACGTCTGAGGAAGAATAGGCCTGCAAAGCCTTTTGCGGTCATGGTTTTGAGTGAGGATATTGCTGGCAGGCTCGTCCGGCTAAGACCCAGAGCCGTTGAGCTGCTTAAATCTCCTGAGAGGCCGATAGTGCTACTCGACAAGCTTGGAGAATGTCCTGTTTCGGAACTCGTGGCGCCTGGACTTAAGAGGCTCGGTGTTTTTATGCCGTACACCGCCCTCCACCACCTCCTCCTCATGTGGACAGGTGATAAATTCGCCATTATGACGAGCGGCAACCCCTACAACGAGCCCATGTGTGTAGAGGATGATGACGCCTTCTCACGACTCTCGTCTGTCGCTGATTTCTTTCTAATCCATAATAGGAGTATTTATAACAGGGTTGACGACAGTGTTTTACGTTTTACTGGAGAGGATGTTGTTTTAATAAGGCGGGGTCGGGGATACGCTCCGGCCTGGTTTAAACTACCCTTCCACACAGGCAAGACTGTCATAGCCTTTGGTGCGATGCTCCAGACCGCAGGCGCTGTGGCCTTTGATGACAAAGCGGTCCTTACACCCTTCATCGGCGACCTGGATGAATACAGGATCTTCCTCGACCTTGAGAAGAGCCTCACCTACTTAGTGGAAACATACGGTATCTCACGGGGCGAGTCTGTGCTGGTCTCAGATCTCCATCCACTCTATCCCTCGACAGCCTTATCCGAGAGCTGGGCCGGCCGATACAAGGCGGAGACTATGAAGGTCCAGCATCACTGGGCTCATATTGCCTCTGTCTTAGCCGAGTATGGGGTTGTTGAGGAGGTTTTGGGGATAGCGGTTGACGGTGTTGGTCTTGGTGTTGACGGTACGGCGTGGGGTGGTGAGGTGTTGACCGCGTCGCTGGGACGCTTCAGTAGGATTGGCTATTTGAAGCCCCAGAAAATGCCGGGTGGAGACTTGGCGGTTGAATATCCTGCTAGGATGCTGGCGGGTGTGCTTTCAGATATGATGAGCGCCGAGGAGATAGCCGAAGCCTTGCATGAACTGGGGCTTGACGAGCATGGATTCAAAAGGGGGAGAAGGGAGGCGGAATTCGTTCTTAAGCAGCTGGACAGACAGTGGCCCACAACAACCAGTGCTGGACGGATATTCGACGCAGCCTCAGCCATGCTTGGATACTGCCTGAGGAGAACATACGAGGGAGAGCCGGCGATAATCCTGGAAGACAGGTCGAAACCATGCAAGGAGAGGCTTGATGTTAAGATATTGGATAAGGGTGAGTATGTCGTCGACACTACAGGGCTGTTTCTCGACTCTCTAGAGCTTGTGAGAAATGGCAGGGATAGGGGAGAGGTGGCCTATATGATTCAGCATGCTGTCGGATATGGTCTTGGAGTTGTGGCCCGACATGTGGCAGGCAGGAGAAATTTTCTCGTGGTGTCGGGAGGTGCGGCCGTGAACGAATATTTCCTCAAGGGTGTTAAAGAGGCTGTGGAAAATAGCGGGCTTAGAATACTCTTACCGAGAAAAATTCCGCCCAACGATGGTGGAATCGCATTAGGACAGGCAGCGATCGCAGCATACCGTAACAGGGCCCAATAATAGATAACAGCTAAAGGATCTGTCTAGCGAGTCTTCTTATCTCTTCCGCAACCACATAGCATGCTCTCATTACATCCTCCGAGACTGGGGCCATGTATTCGAATGATGCACCCTCAACCCCGTAGACAAGGAGGTTTTTTGGAATAAGGGAGAGGGATTCAGCTATTTTGAGCACTTCCGGCAGGGTTAGGCTGTGTGTAGATCTCCATGGAGTTTTTGTGGAGAGGTTTTCTATGGATGTTAGCCTGTGAACTTTTCCAGGTGTTGTTGCTTTCTCCATAGCATCCACTACTATAACACACTCCTCTTCCCCAGTAAGCTTGTCCAATATCTCAGCCGGCGTCCTAACCTTATCCAGTACTATGTTCTCCTCACCGGTTAGAAGGTCTGCGACAATATGACCTACCCCATCGTCCCCCCGCTGTGGGTTTCCAACGCAGAACACCCTAATCTTTACCCGTCCGCTATTCCTCATCGAGTTCAAATCGGAGGAAGTGGGTCGCACATGATATACACGGGTCATAGTTTCTAACCGCCTGCTCAAACCTCCATACAGCCTTCTGGCGAGGGAGCTTGATGATCGATGGGGCCATGATTCTAAGGTCATCCTCGATCCTTTTCTGATTCTGTGCAGTCGGGGGGATTATCTTCGCTGAAACAACTTTTCCATCTGGTGAGAGATCGTATCTGTGATATAGTATACCCCGTGGTGCCTCGGTGCATGCACAGCCCCTGCCACCCTTAACCTCATACTCCACCGCCGGCCTTTCCGGCTCAACATACTCATCAACAATACGGAGGGATTCCTCGAAGGCGTATAGCGTCTCAGCTACGCGGGCTATGATGCTCATGAAGGGGTTTATACATGGCTGGGGGAACCCAACCTGTTGTAGCATCTCCCTAACCCCGTCGTAAAGCATATCCCGATTAAGGTTGATCCTTGCCAAAGGTCCGACCATGTAGGAGCCTCTACCCTTGATGTATGTGTGTAGGGCGTTGGAGTGTTGCACCTGCTCCTCGATAAAATACTCCTCAAACTCGTCGGCCGAGATTTCCAGCCCCCTGTTTGATACAATCAGGCCCTCGTTTTGCGGGTATTCCCTAGGGTGTTTCAGGGAGACGAATTCATAGTCAAGCTCGAATTCGGGAAAGTCAAGCTTGGAAACCCACTCCAGCAACTGTATAGTCAGTTGCTTACCCTGCTTTAAATCATTTTTCAGATGATAGAGCCTGTCCTTTGTTGGGACTTTGTAGAAGCCGCCGACGCGAACGTTTATGGGATGAACCTCCCTGCCGCCGAGAAGCGCCACTATGTCGTTCCCTATTTTCTTAACCCTCAGCGCTGTTTTGACCTGCTCAGGATGATCCTTGGCCATCTGGATTGCGTCGTCGTAGCCTAGGAAGTCTGGTAGATGGAGTAGAAACGCATGGAGAAAGTGGCTCTCAATCCACTCTCCACAGTAAACAAGCCTCCTCAACTCCCTAAGCGGCCCCCCCACACTAACGCCGAAAATCTGCTCAATCGCGTGGACTGAGCTCATCTGATAAGCTATAGGGCAGATCCCACATATCCTAGCGGTTATGTCGGGTATCTCATGATACATTCTACCGATTAAAATAGCTTCGAAAAGCCTCGGAGGCTCAAATATCCTAAACTTCACATCAACCACTTCGCCTCCACGGACCTTGATATAGAGCGCGCCCTCTCCCTCAACCCGTGCGAGATAATCAACCTTATACTCCCTTGTTTTCTCAGACAACCTCCTTCTCCACCTTCCTAAACTCTGAAGCCCATGCGTTGAACTGGTGGAAGAACCGTATCGTCTCTTCCTTGCTCATGCCGAGTCTGATAAAGTGCTTGGATAGAAAGGCGGTGTTTGCAGACTCCTTAGGGCCGTAGCATCCATAGCATCCCCGGCTGTAGGATGGACAGAGGGCTCCACATCCCGCTTGCGTCACCGGCCCAAGACATGGCACACCTTTAGCAACCATGATACAAACGTTTCCATTCAACTTACACTCCACACATACGCTGTGGTTAGGTATGTTGGGGGCACGGCCTGCTAGGAAAGCTGAAATAACCTCTAGCAACTGGTACTTGTTAATTGGGCATCCCCGCAGCTCAAAGTCCACGCTCACATGCTCTGAGATTGGAGTAGACTTGTCAAGGGTTTCAAGGTATTCGGGAGTCGGATAAACGTATTTAATCAACTCAGCAGAACCTTTCCAGTTCCTGAGTGCCTGTATCCCGCCGGCTGTGGCGCAAGCCCCTATGGTCACTAGCTTCCTGCAGCGCTGTCTAACCTCCTTAATGTATTCAAGGTCATGTGGCGTAGATATGCTTCCCTCGACCAAGCCTATGTCATAGGGACCCCTCAACACCCTCCTACTGGCCTCCAAAAAATACGCTATCTTCAGAGCCTCGCCTATCGCAAGAAGCTCGTTCTCAAGGTCGAGCAGGCTTAACTGACACCCGTCACATGATGCGAATTTGAAGACAGCAAGTCTAGGTTTTCTACCCAACTGGTCACACCTCCTTCTTACCGAAGAAGAATTTAACGGAGCTGTATCTCATCACCGGGCCATCCCTGCAGATAAAGAACGGGCCGAACTGACAGTGGCCACAGATACCAACCCCACATTTCATATTCCTCTCCATCGAGAGGAAAATACGATCATCTACGAAGCCTCGATTTTTTAACTCCGAGACAGTGAATTTCATCATTATCTCAGGGCCGCAGACAAATGCATAAGTATTATCCGGATTGAGTTTAACATAGCGGAAGAGGGTTGTGACAACGCCGATATAGCCATTCCATCCAGCTTCTCCCTTGTCAACCGTGATAAGCAGCTGGGTATCGGGCTTTCCACTCCAACTCTCGAGCTGCCTCTTGTATAGAAGGTCAGCAGGTGTTCTGGCGCCGTAAAGAACGTGAAACTCGCCATAGTGTCTCCTGTTTTTCTGAACATACTGTATTGCCGGGAGGAGGGGTGCCAATCCCATTCCCCCAGCCACTATCAGCACATCACAGCCCTTTGTCTCTTCAAGGGGCCAGCCGTTACCAAACGGCCCCCGAACTCCCACCAACCCGCCCACAGACTTTTCTATCAGAGATCTTGTCACAGGTCCAACACCTCTAATGGTATGTTCAATCCTACCTTGTAAGCCACCGCTTATTGATATTGGTGCTTCGCCAACGCCAAATGAATAAAGCATATTAAATTGTCCCGGAACATACTCTGACAACGCCTCCCCAACAGGCTTCAGAAGTAGGGTGTAGGTGTCAGGTGTTTCACGGGTCTTCCTTAGGATTTTATACCAAGTTATGTTAAGGCCAGAGGCCATTAACTCATCTAGGAGCTGTTCAGTGGTCAAAGTTTTTCACCGCCCCCATAAATGTCGATAAGTCTAATTCGTGTTGCCCTCAGCCTCTCCGCCACAACCATGACAATTTTTCGATATAGCGTATACCCGAGTTGAGGATCCCTGTCCATCATCCGTTGTAGTTTCTCGCTGTCTAACGCTATAGCTAGGGTATCCTTCACAGCTACTGCGCCAGAGGTCTTCCTGAATGGTTCTAGAAGGGAGGACCAGCCCAGCAACTCACCGCTTCCTATTGTCTCAAACCGGAATTCACCCCGCGCTGGGATGTGAAAGTATAAAGCCACATGCCCATATATTATCAGGTACAGCTTCCTATGAACCTCTCCCTCATCGAATATCCTCTCACCCTCGGCGAATCTCATAACTGTTGATATCTTCGCCATCTCGCGGATGGTATCGTCATCTAAGCCTTTGAGGAATGGGTGGTCTTTGAGTACCGTGAGTAGGTCGATCTGCTGCCCGCTCATGTCTTATCATCTAGTCTGGCCGCTTCTTCAGTTATATCTATGCCCACTGGACACCATGTGATGCATCTACCACAGCCGACACAGCCTTGGAGACCGAATTGGTCAACCCATGTGACCAGCTTATGCATAAACCACTGCCTGTATCTGCTTCCTATACTTGACCTGATAGGCCCTCCGTGGATGTAGGAGAAGCTGGATGTGAAGCATGAGTCCCATCTACGCCACCTCTCAGCCACACTCATGTCGAGTGAGTTGGTATCCTCTATTGTTGTGCAGAAACATGTTGGACATACTAGCGTGCAATTGCCACACGCAAGGCAGCGCCCTGCAATCTCAGACCAGATGCCTCCCTCGAATTCTCTGTATGCTTTCTCCCTAAGCTCCTTGACAACAAGTTTTTTACTAAACTTGGATAGAGCACCCCTTAAGGCCTTTTGGGCAGCTGCCACATCTTCCTCACCCGCCTCAACAGCTCCTATCTCCTTCAGCAATTTTAAGCCAGCAGCAGTCTTAGGCTTTGCGAGGAAAAAGTGTCTGTCACCCTCTCTCACCTCGGTTAGGGAGATGTCATATCCATGCTTGGCTTCCGGCCCGGTGCCCATTGAAGTGCAGAAACAGTTTGATCCTGGCTCCACGCAGTTGACAGCGATTATGAATAGGTTCTCCCTCCTGCTCTTATAGACAGGATCACGATATATACCATCTAGGAGCACCCTGTCCAGCACCCGGATAGCTTCAAGCTCACAGCCTCGGACCCCAAGAAAGGCCATGCGGG
>Ga0197142_1004578_pt1 | contig 11137 bp, 5 predicted proteins | sample GBS60_MetaG_FD_148614 | JGI IMG/M metagenome (GOLD analysis project Ga0197142, IMG submission 148614) | Sediment microbial communities from Great Boiling Springs, Gerlach, Nevada, United States - GBS 60_MetaG | ecosystem: Environmental > Aquatic > Thermal springs > Hot (42-90C) > Sediment... | reverse complement strand
TCTGGCTTAAACCCGTCTGCTACAATACCACCAACTTTAGGAACATCTTCGACAAAAGCTCCCGCTGGGGTTGATACTACAGGCAATCCGAAAGCCGCCCCGATCATAGGTAAAGATGATTGTGTAGCTTGTTTGTAGGGTAATACTAAAACAGACGAACGCTGGAACAGTTGAGCAATTTCCTGCTCTGTAAGAAATTTGTTGTAAACTTCAAACTTTTCTGAGTTACTATAAATTATTTTTTTTAACGCATTACTTATCTTTCCAGGACCAGCAATTATACCCTTCCATTCACCATCTAAACGTAAAATGGTTTCAACAAAGAGGTCAAGTCCCTTGTATGGCTCTATCCTCCCAAAGAAGAGCGCAACATTCTTCTGTCTGGGAATTTCACAATTAGCGTGTTTCAGAAATCTCTCGGATATGTTTATGTGTGGAATTACAACAACATCAGTTTTAAACTTTCGGACAAGCTTGACAAACCGTTCAGAATGAACATGAATACTCTGCGCGTGCCTAAGAACGTAATAACGTAGAATAGCGTTTATCCGTTCCCATAAACTAGCTCCTAAGTGTATTTCCGGATCATGAACAGTCACGACATATGGTATATTTTCCTTTTGCGCAAGCCTTGAAAACACGATACTCCAAGGATAACCTTCTCCGTTAAAGATATGTATTAGGTTGGGTTTAACAGCAAGAATTTCTTTCCAGATTTCATACGCCAAACGAAGGTTTGTGTAAACCTTCAGTTTTTTATTTTTTTCCAAGGGAACGTTGTAGGTTATTAAATGCACATTTTTCAACTCAAGCTTTGGAGTTTCAGGAATTACCAAAGTAATCTCTATAAGCTCTGAAATCTTTGGCACCAAGGCTTCTAAATACTGACCCATGGCTCCATTAACAGATGGTGCAAAGATGACTATCCTCATTCAGTTCACTTCCTTTATCTTGACTCCATATTTACTATTTTCAAAGTACGAACCTGGCTAATACAGTTTCTTTAATTTCTTCCTTCAAAAAGCTTGAGATATCTCTCTACAGTCTTCCTTATGTCTAGTTCTTTTGCATCTTTGATCACTGCTTCTCCAACTTGTCTTCTTCTTAATTCGTCGTTGACAAGGATTCTAGTATACTCAACAAATTCCTGCTCACTTTTTGCAACACAGATATTGTCTCCAAACTCCTTAACATAAATACTATCAAAAATCACTGTTGGCAAACCGGCAGCCATAGCCTCTAAAACAACGAGACCGAATCCTTCTTGGAGAGATGGATATACAAAAAGATCAGAAGCCTTGTAGTACAAAGGTAAAAGCTCTTGTGGAACAAACCCTATAAGCTTAACTCTTTCTTCCAATTTTTCCCTGGATATTTCTTCTTGAAGAGTTTGGTATTCATCACCGTCTCCAACAATATATATATAGAAATCACGCCTATCGATTTCCTTAGCTAACCTTATTAGAAAAGCATGGTTTTTTAGCTTTGTTAACCTCCCTACCGAAAGGGCAACAACACCTTCTTTGGGAAAATCTAACATTAAACGAATAGAGTTTTTGTCATGCTTTATGTTAAAGACTTCTGTATCAATTCCGTTGCTTATATAACATATCTTCTCAGTAAGCAGAGGAAATGCCTTCTTCAAACTATCAGCAGTCAACGAAGAAACACCTATAATCTTTTCATATCTCCGTAGGAAAAATTGGTAAATATTTTTCACTATCCATCCTTCTTTGGTTTTCAATGAATGATGCACATAAAACAGTTTCGGTTTATTTCTACACATTGCTAAGGATGCTGGCACTAAGACAGACGCTGGGAAGCCGTTTGATACTATAACATCCGGCTGTTCTTTAAGTAAGATTTTCCTAATCTTTGGTACTGTACCCATTATTCTCAAAAGTAGTGTGAGATAATCCTTTTTCGTTGGTGTTTGTTTAAACACAATGTCTGTAACATTGACATATTTTATATTTTCTTTATCAAGATACCTTTCAAATTCCTCTGACCGTGTAAGATTTACAATCATATACTCCACTCCTATTTTTCTAAACCATCTGCCTTGCTCTATTAGCAGTTTTTCACCGCCTCCAAACTTTATTGGCGAAAGTATTGAAAGAACTTTCATACTACCACTCCTTGTATGGAAACCTAATCAATGTAGTTTGCAAAGTCTTGTTGCATATTAATATTTTTACCTTTCACGGAATCCAAACACTCAAAAAACACTTCACATGAGCGTTTATAACGCAATAGTCCATTTAAAAAGCACGCTGAATCTTAGCATTTTGCGTTAAGCTCAACCATTAAGCGGTTAGATACCCTGAATTTGAACTGCAGCTAACATTACTATGATTAACATCATAAGAACCAACTGAGATACCCTTCTTTTTCTTTTTTGGTAGACACGACCCAGATGCTTAGCTTCTTTTCTATAATAGGTCAAGGAAATCATTAACGTGTAGAAAAAATAACTGACCATTCTTTTGCGTAACCCCCCAGGTCCACCGTACGTAACGGCGTAAGCTACAGAATATGTTATAAATACCAGTAAAGAAGTCATAGAGAAAGGTGAACTTAACGGAGAAAATGGTTTTTGCAAAACTTTAGGTAAAGTTAAAATTAAATTGAGATACCAAACAGCAACAGCCCACCAATTGAAAAACGCAAAGATTTCTGTATATACTAAAAAATACTGTTCTGGAACAAGAGGGCGTATTAGTCCAGGACCTAACAGAAACCTGAGAAGTGCTAGGACCGGATTGGTCTCTATATTCTCCTGACCCGATAAAGTTGCCTCCTCCATCAGAAGCGTCTTTTCCAATACATTGACTTGATAAAGTCTGATAAATCGTGAAATAGGAATAAAAGTGAACAATAATGTTAGCGGTATTACTGTTAGAATTACAGCAACCAAGATCTTTCGGAAGATTTTTGTCTTAAGAATTATTATACTGGCATAAACGGCCACAAAAAGTACAAAGATAATGATATAGGCAAGAAAAGGTGCCAAGCTGTAGATCCCGTAAACAACCATAAGAAACGCACCAAGTAAAGATGAAAATCTTGTTACAGTGATCCGCTTTGTGCGAAGAGCGTAATCAATAAGAAGAGTTCCAAAAACAAATGACAGTAACATGTGTAACAAAATGAAGAGATCCCGAACAATAATTGCTGAATAAGCATAAAAGGCGCCGTTAAAAACTGTGAAGAACGAAAAATATTTAATACCTCTTTGTGAACATTCGTGTCTGTCAAGAAAGAAAACAGCAATATCATAAATCAAAATAAAAAGTAAGAGTTGTGCGAACCTGATGGTGATTACATTACCACCCATCAAAAACAAGGAGATAAAAAAGACATAATATGGATAAAGAGTTGTAAATTGCTTGGTCTTGACGTAGTTTTCAGCCCCGTAGTACAAATATTGAGCGTCCCCCTCCATGTCAATTTGATTTCTAATCAAGGAGTTTTCAGCTGTATATAATACGATGAAAATCGCTCCCACAATAAATATAAGGTTTTGATAGAATAGAAACTCCGATCTGATGTTTTTGCTAATTTTTCTATATGTCAGCATTGATACAAAAACTACAATGCCGAATAGGAAAACCAACGCTGTCATCGATTGACTCCTTTCCACTTTACCTTTTTTCTATTGCGCTAAGCCAAAAGTTATGTAAAATTCTCAAGACACTCTTATATCAAATTTTACTTATAAATCTTTTTGTAAGACAATATAAAACCATCAAAATGGTTTGCATGACGTGTGACGCCGATTTTGAAAGAAAAGGTGTTTTTCAATTTTTGGATAGTTTTGTTTGCTAATTCTTGTGTTTCTACAGCTATATTTTCTGATGAGATTGTTTCATTAACACACCCCACATCTGTACTTACAACAGGCACACCCAATGATAACGCCTCGAGAACTACCAAGGGCATTCCTTCAGAATCAGAAGTGAGCAGTAATACATCAAAATCAGCCATCAGTTGAATTGCGTCTTTTCTAAATGGGAGGAAATGTATTTTTTCTTTTAAGTGCGAATTGTCCTCCAACCATTTTTTGACTTCTTTTCCGTAGTAATCATCAACAACACTACCGCCAATCCAGACAAAAACCACATCATCTCTTTCTGAAAGCACCAATTTTGCTATTTCTAAAAAGCGGATAGGGTTTTTCGGTGGATCCAATCTTGCTACGTTACCTATTATCTTCACAGAATCTGGGATACCAAGTTCCTTCCTAAGCTGCCCTTTTTGGATATTTTCGATTGGAACTATAGCGTTCGGAATTATTTCGTATTGGGATTCCTTACCTATTTTCCAAGACCTTGCCTTGTTGAGTTCACGTTTGCACAGAAAAACAATCTTGTCACAAAACTTTGCTGCTATTCTCTCAGCAAGAATGAATAATTTTCGTTTTATCCCTTTGTACTGTTCAATTCCCCACCAACCATGCACAGTATAGACAACCACTGGCACACCAGAAAATTTCGCCGCAATACGACCAAGAATTCCTGCTTTTGAAGAGTGCAGGTGAACTATGTCGTATTTGCCTTGTTTTATAATCTTTCTTAGCTGAAAAAACGCCTTAATATCTTTTACTGGTGAGATTTCTCTGACTAAGTCCTCAACTATGTATACTTTTATCCCCAATTTTTGAAGTTCAGGAATCAATGTACCATCGTATTTTCCGCAAGCAACTTCGATTTCAAATTCATCGGGATAATAATGCTTGAAACCATAGACTAATGCATAAAGAACCTTTTGACCGCCTGCCCAATCTGAACGTGTGATTACTTGTAAGACTCTCTTTTTTGCCACTTACTCAACATCCTTTCTTGTTCTTAATTTCACTTCGCCCCTTTTCTGAATATCAATGTCTCCAAAGTTAACAAGAGTATCTTCAAATCCATAAACACTGTTCTGTTCTTGACGTAATACAAATCATAGCTCAGTTTTATCGCTGTTTCTTCAACGCTGGAGGAATATTGGTAACATATCTGTGCCCAGCCTGTGATGCCTGGTTTGACTTTGTGACGCAAGGAATAATATGGTATTTGTTGTTCGAATATCCTTACAAATGGCACTTGCTCTGGTCTGGGACCTACTATGCTCATTTCTCCTTTTAACACGTTTACAAATTGGAGCGATTCGTCGATTCTCGTTGGACGGATAAATTTGCCTATTTTTAGTATTCTGTGTTTTTCATCATCGGCAAATTTTGGTCCGTCTGTTTTTTGTTTTCTCATACTTCTTAATTTTATCATCCAATATTCTTTTCCATCTTTTCCAACTCGGATTTGTTTGAAAATCACGGGCCAACCGTCTTCTATCATTATAAATATCGCCGAAACCAATATCACTGGTGAATACACAACCAGCCCGATTATTGAAAAGAATATGTCCATTATTCTTTTCGCTGGAGATTCTTGGATGTTATCGAAGTAGACTTTGTAGTATTCTTCGAATTTTTGCATCACTTCTAATGGAATTCTTTTGAGTACTTTCTCCGCTAAGTTGGGTAAATACTCAACTTTGTGGGTTTGCTTTATCTGTTCAAGTTCTTCTTGTATATTTCCCTCCAGCTTTGGGTCTGCGATGAGGATGTTGTCAAAGTGCTTTACTTTTTCTTTGAATACCACAGGTGATGGGTTGATGTAGTCAACGAATCGGTATCGTCCTTTGGATTTTTCTTCGATTTCTTTGAGTATGTTACCAATCTCATCTTTTCGTCCTACAACAAGGTAGCGCACTGGTTTTATTGTTTTAGCTTTAATTTTTTCTGTTAGTAAATTTAAAAGCGATAGCACGGGGGTAAATAATATTAATAGCCATGCAAGTTGGATAGTGAAAAAAGGTATCTCAAAGATTTTGCAAATTGCAAATAAGAATAATGCTCCAATGATTATTCCTATCGTGCCACGTGTCAGTGATTCGTTTATATCGTCTGAGTATTCGTAAAATCTAAATGCATAGAGTGCACTAAGAATAATGATTGGATAAAGCAAAGAAAAATACACGTTTTGTGAAAGTAATACACCACCGAGTAATAAAAGAAGATAGTTTATTATCAGCTTCGAGCCCAAAGAAGGTCACCCCCCCAGTTTCATAGTAAATTAATCGATTCCATGTATTTAGACCTCAGCAGTGTGAAATTCGTTTTATATTTTATCACACGATACTTTTCTTTATCTTTCTTTAATGTTTCTTTTTAGTTGCTACCTTTTCACAAAGACGCACTGTGTGTTTTTTTGCAATAAGCCACTCAATACTTCCGCTTTTGTTGAAATTCCTTTTTTGGTTATTAGCAAGTTTTTATCCGACATGCTGGATATATAACGTGATTCGGCGGAAGTTACGTGCTTTGTTATTATAATTACTGTATCAATTTTTTCTTTAAGTGCGTTTAATTTGTCTTTTATCTTTTCGTTTAATGTGATGTATGGACTGTCTTCTTCGTTTTTGCTAATAATTGAGAGGTTCTCTTTGTAAGTTTTTAATTCTTTATCAGCAATAAAGCTTGAGATGTTTGGTATGTTTTCGTTTCCGATGAGCTTGGTTATATGACCTTCGAGGTCTATAACCAATGTGCGCTTTCCTAAAGCAGATGAGAGCTTTCCTATTTCCAGAGCTATTTTGTGCTTTTCATCAACATTTCCTGCGCATGTGATGTGGACTATTTTGTTGGTGTTTTCATTGCTTTCTCCATATATGTGCACAAAAGTATTTTTAAATGCATCTGTGTTTTTCTCACTTTCGATTGGTAGGTCAAAGATTACAGGCATTTGGCCTGTTAGTGTGATAATCTGATTTTCGTCGAGTATTCTCGAATCACTTGCTTCTCGCAGGAAGGCAGCAAGTATACCAAGAAAGATACCAAGCACACCACCAACTGCAAGTGTGAGTTTTTTATTTGGCTTTGCTGGTTTTTCTGGAATGTATGGTTCATCAATAACAACAGGAACGTTGAAGTTCATTCCAGCAGTTGAAAGGCGTAGCTCTTCTGCTTTGGCTTTAAGAACTGTATATGTTTGTTGTTTGACAGTGAAATCTCTTTGCAAGGCAACGTATTCACGTTGGATTTCTGGATACTTTGAAAGTTGATTGTCAAGTTCGTTTTTTGTCTTTTGAAGTCCTTGAAGTGCAGCTCTTAGACTTTCTTTTTCTGTAATTGCTTTTGAAAGCGAGGCGTAAAGTTCACTGAGCACAGGGTCTTGTGCTTCGACTTTTGCTGATGTTATTCTGTTTAGCTCCTCATTTATCATTTTCTTGACAACTTCTATTTGTTTTTCAACTTCTTTCACAGGTTCTGCTTCTTCTGTGTATTTCAAAAGTAAAGAACTGCGTTGAACTTCGAGTTGTGATAGTTCTTTTTTTAATTGCTCAAGTTGGGCGCTTGTTGGTGTGTATGATTGAGCTTTTGCAAGTCCCTTTACTTCTGAAATTCTTTTGTTGAGCTCTGCTATTTGAGCATCTGCAGATTGAATTGCAAGCTGTGTGTTAACAATTTGATTTGCTATATCACTATAGCTTTGGATTAACTGCTCTATCTCTTTCGTTGGCATAAGCGATTTTGTTTTTTGGAATTCTTGAAGCTTAGCTTCTACTTCGGCAAGTTCTTTTTCAACTATCGGCAACTGTTCTCTAACGAAATCATACAGATACGAATTTTCATCCTTGTTGAGCTCTTTGGCAACTTCGATGTAGTTTTTAATAACCGATTGTGCGATTTTGTAAGCAAGTTCTCTGTCGTCAAGAGCGACTGTAAGGCTGATAAGTGACGTGTTCTTTTTAGATGTTGCAGTTAGTATGCTGTAGAGCATATTAATAACCTGGTTTTCGGTTAATTCAACTTCTTCTGGATTTTTCGCTTTACTTTTGAAGTAATCAAGTAAGTTTAGTTCTTCCACAACGTTTCCAAGAACTTTTCTACTTTTCATTATCTCTATCTGTTCATCAACAGCTGGAGAGGTTGTAGAACCTCCCAGCACGAGTGCTGCAGCACCAGAAAGGCTCATTCCTGATGAAGTTTTTGGAATTTTTATCGTTGCCGTTATTTCGTATGTAGGTGTTGCGATGAAAAACAAGTAGATAAGAGTTAGTGCAACAGTGATAGCAAATGTTGAAATTAGAAGCCATTTTCGTCTTTTGAGTATTTGGATTATGTCACTGAGAGTTATTTCATCGCTCATTTCAATGTGTTGGAGTTCTTTTGATTCCATTTGCCATATCCTCCCTTGTATCTTTTATACTTATTTAAATAGTCCTGATACGTTGTTGTAGAACGTGATTAGGTTGTTAATTACCGGTATCCATTCGAGTGCACTCTTGAATGGATCAGATGGCACAAAGACAATGTCTCCACTTTCAAGGATTATGTTGTTTTCAACTCTACCACCGCTTATTGCACCGGAGAGGTTCACTTTCTCGACTTTTCCATCAATTCCGCCTTTGTAGACCCAAACGGTCGACGGAGCTGCTTTGGCGCTGAAGTATCCTGCTTGGATTACTGCCTGGAGTACGGTTGTGCCTTCTGTGAGTTGGACTATGCCAGGTCTGTTGACCTCGCCAAGGACATATGCAAAGTTTTGTGGAACATCGAGTACCTTTACAACATCGCCTGGGTAGACATTGTATCCTCTTGCTTGAACAAGGTCTTTGAGTTCAAGTGTTTGTTTTTCCGTTCCACGGGTGAGTTCGATTTTTCTGTAATTTTTGTCGATTCCTACTTTTGTGAGTATTTCGTAAAGTGTTGTTGGTTTGTCTGTGTATATCATATCTGGTCTTCCGTCTTGGCGGATGATGTAGACGTAGTTTTCTTTATCTACATCAAAGAGAATGATACTGTTGCTCGTAAGTTTGAAGTTTGTATATTCATCCCATTTGATGCTTTCAACTTTATCGCCACTAACGATTGTTAGGTTTCTGCTAACCCCTTCTTTAATTCCGCCCAGTTTGCCGATAAGCGTTCTAAGGTCGAATTCTTCACCTTGGGTGAATTTGAACAGTCCGTTTGGAACGCCTTTGCCAAAGACATAGACCTGGTTCGGGTCTTTCTGGGTTACGTAAACGAAATCACCATCTTTGAGTTCTGCGTTTTCTATGCCTTTGAAGATATTCTCCGCATCGAACTGCCCTACTAATTTTCCTTCACGGATTATGAGCACTTTGTCAGATGCATAGTAATTCTCTGGACCAACTATGAGTCCGCCGAGTTTGGCAAAGAGGGTTTTCAAATCAGGTGTTTCGTAGTAATCAAATTCTACTCTACCAGTGTTTTTGATGTATCCCATCGCCGTTACAAAGACTGGCTTTTTGAGTTGAACTTTGAGTATTGAGCCTTTCGGTATTGAGATATCGGTTGTGAAGTTCACATTTGTTCCATCAAGGGTTATGCTTTCGATTCGTCTAAAGTCACTCAAGCCAACTTTGGCAAGGATTCTTTGGATTGTTATTGGTTCGTTAAGTGCGAACGAGACATATGAAGAGACATCGCCGATAAGGTAGACTGCGTTGACGTCTGCTTGTTTGAAGACAACGGTGTCGTTTCTTTCGATTACTGAATCTTTGATTCCGTAGAGTAAGTCATTTGGTGAATAGACTGTCTCTTTGCCATCGCGCACGAGTGTAACCTGTTCGATGCTTTCGGGTGTGCTAACAAGCTTTTTGAAAAGATAGCTGAGCGTTTTTGGCTCGTAGTAAGACAACTGAACAACACCGGGCATGCCAGAACCAGTTACGTAAACCGTGAATGGTTCGTAAGCGATGAGCACTGTATCGCCAAGTGAAAGTGGAGCATCTACATTAGAGTAGACGATGTCTTTAAGAGAAAGAATTGTTGTGTTGTTTATAATTGCCTTGCCTTCGTTTTCTACATCTGGTGATGTGAGTCCGATTTTGCTTATGAGTGTTTTGAGCGTCTTTGGTTCTTGTGGATCAAATATAATCTTGCCTTTTGTGTTTGCGTATCCTTGAACGTAAACGTAAAATTCCGCATATTTTCTTATTTCTACCTTATCTCCATTGTTTAATGTGTAGCTTGCAGCTTTTGATATGTCTGCTGGTTGTCCATTTATCGTTATTGCTTCTATCCATTTTTGTTCGTTTACTGGTATTCCACCTATCTTTGTGATCAATCCTTCGAGTGTCCTTGGTTCGTCTGGCTTAAATGATACTGTGCCTGGTTTGTAATCACCTGTGACATACACTCTGAATTCTGGATATTTCTTTATCTCTACACTATCTCCATTGCTCAACGTGTAGCTTTCAAGTTTGCTCAATTCTATCGCCTTATCGTTTATCTTTATACTCTCTATCCACTTTAATTGGTCTGTCTTTAGTCCACCTATCTTTGTGAGCAGTGCCCTTAATGTCCTTGGTTCTTGTGGTTCAAAGTTGATTATTCCAGTCTCAAAGTCACCACTGAGGTAGATTTTAAATTCCGCATATTTTCTTATTTCTACTTTATCTCCATTCTTCAGCACATAGCTTGCAGCTTTTGATATGTCTGCTGGTTGTCCATTTATCGTTATTGCTTCTATCCATTTTTGTTCGTCTACTGGTATTCCACCTATCTTTGTAATTAATCCTTCGAGTGTCTTTGGTTCGTCTGGTTCAAATAACACTGTGCCTGGTTTGTAATCACCTGTGACATACACTCTGAATTCTGGGTATTTCTTTATCTCTACACTATCTCCATTGCTCAATGTATAGCTTTCAAGTTTGCTCAATTCTACTGCCTTGTCGTTTATCTTTATACTCTCTATCCACTTCAATTGGTCTGTCTTTAGTCCGCCTATCTTTGTGAGTAACATTCTCAAAGTCTTCGGTTCATCTGGCTCGAATTGAACTACTGACAAATTCGCATTTGTTTCTCCTTGTTTGTTTCCACTTGTCGTTGTTATACTACCAAGATCACTGTTCACATATACTTTGAATTCCGCATACCTTCTTATTTCTACCTTATCTCCATTGTTTAATGTATAGCTTGCAGCTTTTGATATATCAGCTGGTTGTCCATTTATCGTTATTGCTTCTATCCATTTTTGTTCGTCTACTGGTATTCCACCTATCTTTGTAATTAATCCTTCGAGTGTCTTTGGTTCGTCTGGTTCAAATAACACTGTGCCTGGTT
>Ga0197142_1004575_pt1 | contig 11143 bp, 9 predicted proteins | sample GBS60_MetaG_FD_148614 | JGI IMG/M metagenome (GOLD analysis project Ga0197142, IMG submission 148614) | Sediment microbial communities from Great Boiling Springs, Gerlach, Nevada, United States - GBS 60_MetaG | ecosystem: Environmental > Aquatic > Thermal springs > Hot (42-90C) > Sediment... | reverse complement strand
GTGTGCCCTGAGGGAGCTGGAAGAAGAAACGGGTTATATGGCAAAGGAGCTTGTTTATTTAGGAAAGATCTATCCTTTACCTGGCTATTCCGATGAAACAATACATCTGTACCTCGCAGAGGGACTCACCAAGACTGCCCAAAGGCTGGATAGCGATGAGATCTTGGATCTGAGACCCGTTTCTATAAAGGAGACGCACCAGATGATTCTAAGGGGAGAGATAGTGGATGCCAAGTCCATCTGCGGGATTTTTATGGCCATCTCCCATCTTAACGGAAAGGAGCAAAACATTGCCAAGTGGTAAAGGGATCACAATTTGGGCACCTTTTAGGGTAGATGCAGGGGGCACATGGGATATAAAGGCCCTTGCCCTTCCATACGAAGATATAGATCCTGTAACTTTAAACATTGCCTTAAAGGTTGGGGTTGAAATTAAAATCGAACCCTTCCACAACGGCCTAATAAAAGTAGAGTCCCATTACTACCCCTCCCTTCAAGGACCCCTTGAGGAAGTTCCGTTTGAAGGACCTTTAGGGCTTTTTGCCATGTGCCTTAGGCACTTTGGACTTGATAATAGAAAAATTAGCATCAAACCAGACCTTCCTCCAGGCTCTTCCCTGGGTGGGTCCTCTGCCGCACTTGTGGCTTTAATCAATGGTATTGTGAGGCTAAAAGACCTCCCAATGGATCCGGTAGCCATAGTAACACTTGCCTATCATCTGGAAGATATCTTTCAAATGGGAGGCGCAGGCATGCAGGATCATTTAGCTGCCCAGTTTGGAGGTGTTAATCTGTGGCATTGGCACTACAGCACATATCCATTCTTTTCAAGGGAGGTAATCTCAGAGGAAGGGCTTATTTCTGAAATGGAAGAGAGGATATTGATTGCCTATACAGGCTCTGCCCATTTTTCCCCTGGTATAAACAAGGGATTTATCAAAAGTTTTATGGAGGCCAAAGAAAGAAACCTTTGGAAAGAGGCAAACGCCGTTGTAAAAGAGCTTTGGCAGGCCCTAAAGGCAGAGCAGTGGGAAGAGGCGGCTAAATTCTTAAATGAAGAGACAAACATAAGGGCAAGGATAACAAAAGAGGCCATGGATTTGGGAGTCTTTAATTCCCTAATTAGAAAGGCAAAAGAATTAGGCTGTGGCGCCAGGTTTACAGGAGCAGGAGGAGGTGGATGTGTCTGGGCCATAGGAGAGAAAGACAAGATTCAGGCCCTTAAAGAAATATGGAAAGACCTTTTGGAGGGGATTCCAGGTGGCAGGTTAATTTTAAGCAATATAGAAAGAAAGGGTATAAAAACTACTGAGATTATCTACGAGTAGATGCAACTGGTATACTTAGCGTATCGCTAAATGCAAAGTACCTGCTTCCCATGAATGCAATTCCAACATAAAAACATCCTGAAATTAACTGGCAGATGTATTTGTTTATCCCCAGTATAGGATAAGTTACAAATAGGACACCTAAATTCACAGAGTATGCTGTTAATACCGAAAGCAAAAACCTGGGATAGGCAACCCTATGTGATCTCTTAGAATGAAAGTTAAATTTTTTATTTAGGAGATAAGATACAGTGATACCAAAGGCATAACCAACCATATTGCTCACATATGGACTAACCCCAATGAACATAAGTCCAAAGATGTACCAAAGCCCACTATTGTATTTATTACTCCGATTAAAAGGTATCGTATAAAAAAAGGAAGGTTACTTTTCAAAAAGTCCACATAATTGGCATGCATTTATCAAACCCAAGTTTGATAAAAAAAAAGCCGGTGCATCGCACCGGCCTTGATTTAATTACCTTTCTTGTAAGCTTTTAAGATAAAATTGCTGCCCTTGGTATTCCTGTGAACCAATTGAGAATGGCAGATTGCTCTTCTTATCTTGCAAGATTAGGTTATCAATGCCCCAACCCCTGAAACCGTTGAACTGGTTGTCATATGTTAAGAACTTAAACTTGATCTTAATCTTGTGCCCAGCAAATGGAGAAAGGTTACGCTCCAAACTAATCCAAATGGGAGGCTCATTTACACCGCCAGAGGAGAAGTTGATGTGTGGGTATTGCATACCCGGAGGTTCCATTTCTGGGTTCAGGTCTCCCAAGAAGTAAAATGTCATATTATTAAAAACATACTCAGTGGTTCCATACGTTATCGTAATAGGTTCTCCTTCTGCCTTGTTGTCGTCAAATATACCCACGTAGATCTCCATTTGATCATATTGGCCTTGGGCCACATCCACTGATTCAACTTCATACCAGGTGTGGAGTATGGCTGTCACATAGTTAAAGTTTGTAAGATCTATCACAGGGGATATTGCTTCTCCTGAGTTTGGTTTAGTTGATGTATTACTTGGTTGATCACTTATTGTTCCTGTTTCAGTACTTCCATACCAAAGTACATATTCACCACTATATGCTGGGAGTAGATGTACATTTGTATCATTTGGATCAGGATAGGATACTGTAACAAGCCCACCAACTTTAATATCTCCTTTGGGTTCTACGTGGTATTGTGCCTTTTGGTATGTAGAAAGGTCGTTTAACAAGGTATCATATACTCCGTCATTGTTTACATCTGCAACTGTGACAGTAGTATAGGTGGGCTGCTGTTCTCCCTGTTTAGTAAATTCTATAAGTGCTTGGTTGGTAGCCAAAGGCATTACACAGGCAGCTGAAGAATAATTGCTCAATATTCCCTCTTCTGGGCCACCCTCCTCAAACTTCCAAGACTTTAACTTTACTTGATACAAAACCCCATTGGTTATAGCCAACGACTTTGTGTATTCTTGGTAATCTTGCACCGTTCCGTACACATAATAAGGAACGCCAGGCTCGCCAAAAGCAAGGGTAGAAACCAAGGTATTTCCATCTGTAATGCTCAAGAGATACTCATACACACCTTCCACAGGCGTCCATGACACATAAAAACCACCATTTACCGGAGTCACGGTGATTCCACTTGGAATAGAGGGTTGCTCCTGTTGTGGTGGGTTCTCAATAGGCCAAATGGAAAACTCACTGCACTTGCCACCAAACCCTGAGGCCCCTGAGATGGAAGCTATCTTCCCATCCACATCCAAGGTCTTTCTATCTGGAAAGAGGACCTGGTTTAGGATCTCAGGTGCAACCTTTATCTGTTCGGGATTCTTCAACACCTGCCAGCCCACTTTAGGATCTAAGTTGTTGAATGTCCATTTCTTTTCAACTGCTTCCTTTTCAAAGTCTTCAATGTAATATCCGGTAAACTGGGCAGGTTTTTCAGCCTTTGACAATTCCACATCAAAGGTCAATATACCTTCGGCAATAGCACCTGTTACGGGCATAATGAGAGATTTTGCATAACCTGGTGCTGAGGCATATATTGAAAGCATATTTGAAAGATTTAGATCAAGGCCTTCAAACTCGTATTTTCCATCCTTATCAGTTATGGCCACCAACTCTGAACTGTAGAACTGAAGTGGTTTGATATAAACTGACCAAGTGCCACCCTTCTTGATAACTACTCCCTTTTGGGTCTCCACAAAGGTTTTGTTATCCTTTGAATGTGTTACCGAGACATTCAAATAATAACTACCGTCTATCACGTCACAGTTATTCAAGTTATAGCTATTGCCACCGGCGAAACTGCAAAGTGTCTGAGTTCCTGTGCTTACTAACCATGAATATGTTGCGTTGGGATCATAGCCAACTGTAACCGTTGCACCACTCACACTCACTTGGTCCAAAGCAACTGGAAGATAAAGTGTAACATTAGCTCCAGAAATAGCCTTCTTGCTATCTTTATCCTTTACGTTTCCTTGCAGCTTAAATTGCTCTGGCACTTTGCTTAAGCTTGCATCAAGGGTTTTATTGGATTGTGCGCTACTTACTTCCACAAACCCAACATCTCCTTTATATCCTGGTTTATTGAAGGATAAAATCAATGTAACAGGCTCTTGGGACTTCAAGGCTGAATAGGTTATGGTGTAATTACCACTGCTATCGGTTACAGCAAAGATATCTGTGTTTTCAAGGGTCACCAAGGCACCCTTTACTGGAGTATACCCATCTTCCGTAACCTTTCCTGTTATTGTGCCGGAAAAGGCCTTACCCTCTTTTGGATAGTAAGCAATTACAAAGGGATATAGCCTAAGAGTTTTGCTTGAAGTTTGGCTTAGGGAATACTTGCCACCTGACTGCTGAACCACGTTGAAGCTTGCACCGCTTACCTTATGCCATTTCTTGTTTTTAAACACCAGGAGTACCAACTCTCCATCACCATTGGAGATCTTCTGATAGAGGTCTGCAAGAGAAACTCCGGCAAAGGTGTGAGTTGTGGCAATGCTAATATTCCCACAGAAGCAGACCTTGTCTGAAGATGTGGGTGTGCCCCATGCATCTGCCATCATCACATCAGCACCGCTCACAAGCTGCAGGTTAGGAAGGCCCGTATCTTGCCCGATCTTGTCAGCCTTTGGGATATATTTGGCTGATTTATAAGGTGTTACAGCAACTGTCACATCCTTTTTAAGTTTCATATTCACCACTGCTACTTTGGTGCTTCCATCAGAGGAACTTAGGGTTTTGGGTACAGGTTTTTCAGAGGAACTAATGGAGAGCTTGGCAGGAGACTGAATCTCTTCGTCACAAGTGTAGCACGTGTCCGATACCGTCTCGAGTGGCATCTTGTTGCTATCAACAGGTTGGACGAACATATACAAACCATCCTTGGTGCCCTCCACATAGCCATATGTGTAGTTGGAAGAAACCAATTCGGCGATAACCTTGCCGTCCTGTTCTTCTACCTTAACACCCTCTCCGGATAAAGGCTTGTTTTCAACATTAACCGACACATCGGTTTCTCCGAACTTGAAAAGACCGCTGGAACCTGCCTTTTTGATGGAAGGAATGGTAAAGGAAACTTGAAAAGTACTGGATTCATACGAGGCACCTTTCCCCACTAAATAGCTTACAGGTGTAAAAGCCGCATTACCGGCATTACCGAGAAATGTGGCTATGTTTGAATTCAAAATCGAATAGAAATTTGGAATACCACTTGCATCTTCCAAATCCAGTGCTCCTAAGTATTTTAAATTATCAGGGTTAATAAGACTTAATGGATCTACTTTGCTATCTTCTGCTATCTTATTAAGTGCGTAGTTAACCGCATAAAATTTGGCATTGGCCTTTTTTGTTAACTCTTTCAGGTTTAACAATGCAAGCTTTTTGAAATAGAAATCAGCTTCTGCCTCATTTAGTGCAGGAGAATAATCATTGGCATCAATTCCACTTAGTAATTGGGCAACATCACCATATGCACTGTTAATAGCATTTTGGGCGCCAATACCCTGTGCCATCAAATACTTTGCCTTCTCAGTTGCAATGGTTGTGAATATGTTTGGGTTTACTGTTATGGAAGACGAACCATCAGAATATACAATCGCCTTTAACGGAGAGCTTGTTGATTTGTCTAAATTGCTGTATTCATCCCAATAGGTTCCGGTATTTGAATCTCTAACGCACCATTGTAATTCCCCACATCCACACTAAACTCTCCCAGATCATTTTTTACTTTGGTGGTCCAGGAGGCAGGTGTAATTAAAGAACCATCTGCATTAACCTTGAATACTGAGACAGTGGCACCTTCTTTAAAAGGTCCTTTGGCGGCAGCTCCACCAACTGCCACCCCCATTGGAGCTGTTGTACTCACCACTCCGCCACCATCTCCGCAGCCGTACAAACAAACTCCCAACATCAAGAAAATCAACAAAATCTTAGCTTCATGGAAACCCTCCCAAGTTAAGTTTTCTATGCATCACCACAATCTTGTACAGAGATTATTAGCCAAGGTCAATCAGAATTCCCTAACCTTCAACAAGTCTTATATCTGGCCTATCTATCCTGCCAGACAAATACGCCTCTGCCATCAGCACATCCTTTTTGCTCCCGATGAAAAGGGGAACTCGTTGGTGTAGGTTATTTGGTTCTATATCCAATATGGGCCTTGTTCCATCGCTTGCGTATCCTCCTGCCTCTTTTACCACAAAGGCCAATGGATTTGCCTCTGCCATGAGCCTAAGCTTACCTTCTGGCTTCTTTGGGTCCTTTCGGTCCGCAGGATACATGAATATCCCCCCTTTGAGTAAATTCCTGTGGAAATCTGCCACAAGGCTACCCACATATCTACTTGTGTACGGCCTTCCTGTCTCTTTGTCCGGGACCTTGAAATAGTCCACCAAAGCCTTTACTTTATCATCCCAGTATTGATAGTTTCCTTCGTTCACACTATAGGTCCTACCTTGCTCAGGTATTTTTATGTTTTCATGGCTTAGCAAAAACTCGCCTATGCTGGGGAACAAAGTAAATCCATGCACTCCTGTGCCGTTTCCTGTGGTGTATACCATAATCGTGCTGGATCCATAGATAAAATATCCTGCTGCCACCTGCTTTATACCAGGTTGCAGAATATCAGACAACAAAGGTTCTGAAGAATTTGAATCAGGTTTTCTGTATATACCAAAGATAGTTCCTATGCTTATGTTCACATCTATATTTGAGGAACCGTCTAAAGGATCAAAAAATAAGATATAGTTTCCTTTGGGATATTCAGATGGAATTTCAATGACATCAGGATCTTCCTCTGAGGCCATACACCACAACTGGCCTAAATGTTTCATTCTGTTTACTATTACTTGATGGGCAAATATGTCTAATTTTTGCACTTGTTCTTCGTAAACATTGGTTTTTCCTGTTGCACCAAGTATATCCACAAGTCCGGCTTTATTTACCTCCCTTGAAATAATCTTTGCCGCTACCACTAACTCATTTAGAAGAGAGGTGAAAGCACCCGTTGCCTCTGGATTCATCCTCTGCTGAGTAAGGATATGCTCGGTTATGGTAATTCCCACGCCTTTTCTTGTCATGGCCATACCTCCTCAGTCCTTCAATAGCTTGTCCCAAATGTCTTTATTTTTATCCTTATAATTTGTACCTAATAGCTTCTCAAAAAAGTCTTCCAGTCTTTCCATCCATACCTTCCAAATGTTTTTTTTCTTAAGGGAAGCCTCTAAGAGTTCTGCTAAATATATATCCAAACGAGACATTTCTTCTTTTGGTAAGAATAGACGTGCACCTGATTTTAGTGACCTTATGAGATCTTCCTTGGTAAGGGCCTTTGCTGTCAACATGATGGCAGGTATCCCCTTTTGTTTGCAAAGCTCCAATAGTTCATAGCCCCTAACACCCATTATGTCAAGTATAGCAGCATCGTAGAAATTGTGCTCAATAAGTTCTACAGCTTCTTCAAAAGAGCTTGCCTCATCCACAAATGCCTCGGATAGGATTTCTGAGAGGTATTCCAAAACATCAGCCTCGTCGTCAACTAACAAAATCCTCTTATCCTTCAGAATTTTTTCAACATCAGCTTGAGGAGTGGTCCCTAAATCCATTTTCAAATAATCTCCGGTATTCAAGCCTATAAAGTTCAGCAAAAGATATAAACAGGGCTATTATTAAAGGACCGTACAAGATGCCAAGTACACCAAAGATCTGCATCCCTCCTATTATGCCTACAAATACTAACAGCCCACTCATCTTGATGTCTTTTCCGATTAACCTTGGCTTCAAAATATATTCAACTAAGGAACTGTGTAATATGTTAAAGGCAAAAATGAAGACAGCACTCACCAATTTCCCCTGTAGAATTAAAAAGACAGTAGCAGGAATATATACAAGAGTAATTCCAATAATAGGCATAAAAGCAAGAAAACCTCCTATAGCTCCCCAAAGTGCAGGAGCTCCCAATCCAACTATTAAAAATGAAACAGCTAACATTGTGCCCTGGATTACACCTGACAAACCATTTATAAACAAGATAGATCTTCCTATCTCATTAAACTTAGTTACAATTATGTCAATATTGTGCTTAGGCAATGGAATGACTTGCAGAAGGTATTCTTTTAATTCATCACCCCTTTTATACATTGTAAATATTGTCGCTATCATCACCAGAAAGCTGAGTATAAATTTTGCGGCATTTGAAACAATTGTGTTAAACTCCTTGTATAAGTACACTGCGATGTTCTTGATTACATTATTTGTAACTTGTGTAATGTATTCAGGAGTTATCTCATGTTCTAACAATCTTGAAAGTTCTTTTAAAAACTTTCCAGTTAAAGAATTATTGTTCATAAGATAAGACAATTCATCTTGTGATATAAAGTCTTTAGTCTTAGTATATAAGTGAGCTGTTTCTTTTGAAATAGTTAAAAGAACAAAAAAAACTGGAATAATAATACACAAAAGAACAAAAGCCGTCATTAAATATGCCGCAATGTTTTTTCTATTTCTGAAGAATTTCTCAAGCCTGCTATAAATAGGGTATGTTAAATTAACAGTAAGAAGTGCCAATACTATTGCACCTAAAAAGACCCATAGCAACCTGAAAAGCAAGAGGATAATAACGACAAAAAAAATGGCAAATAATACAATCCCTGACTTACTATGTACGTTTTTCATATGAACCCTTAAGGAATGGCGGAAGTGGATGGGAATCGAACCCACCTGTCAGGTTTTTGCCCAACACACCGGATTTGAAGTCCGGGAGCCCCACCAGGAACTTTCCACTTCCCAAGCCTAATTTCCCCTTTTACCATTTATAAATTCTTCTGTCATCTTGTAGGCTTCGTCATCTGGGTACTGCTTTGGAGGGTGCTTCATAAAATATGCGGAAGGCGAATATAAAACCCCTGCAATCCCTCTATCCATAGCCAACTTGGCACATCGGATTGCATCTATTACTATTCCTGCAGAATTGGGTGAATCCTCCACACTCAGCCTCAATTCTAAGGTAATAGGTATGTCGCCGAATATCCTGCCTTCCATTCTAACATAACATACCTTGTTATCCTTCTGCCATGGGACATAGTCGCTTGGACCGATATGGATATTGTAGGAGTCTAATTTGTTACCTGCCACCGACTGGACAGCCTCTGTCTTGCTGATCTTTTTGGATATTAGCCTTGATCGGTTTAACATATTTAAAAAATCAGTATTTCCTCCAAAGTTCAGCTGGTAGGTTCTATCCAGTCTAACCCCCCTTTTTTTAAAAAGATCCGTTAGGACCCTATGGGTTATTGTGGCTCCTATTTGTGATTTTATGTCATCACCGATAAGAGGGACGCCCCTCTCTTTAAATCTATTTCCCCATTCTGGGTTACTGGCTATGAAAACTGGCACGTTATTTATAAATCCCACTCCTGCTTCCAATGCACATTCTGCATAAAACTTTGTGGCCTCCTCAGAACCCACTGGAAGATAGTTCAACAGGAGATCAACCTTGGCCTTTTTAATCGCACTTACAACTGCCTTTTGGTCGGGTTCTTTTTGGTCTGCCACCACGAAGGTGTGTTCCTCATCGTACTCTGCCATGTGGGAAGAATAGCCATCCAAAACCTTACCCATGAGCACTATTGGGTCAGGTCCTTCAATGTTACGGCAGAAGACCTTTGTACAATTAGGTGGAGCAAATATTGCCTCCGAAAGGGGCCTTCCCACCTTTCTTTTGTCTATGTCATAGGCCAATACAACTTCTATGGAATCAGGTGTATAAGGCCCTATCTGGTAATGCATGAGACCAGTTGCATCTTTGGGGTCTTTATTCCTGTAATAATTTATCCCCTGTACAAGGGCTGAGGCACAGTTTCCCACTCCGATTATGCCTATCCTAATCCTATCCATATGTTAAAGGCCTCCTTTATAACTGTGTCCTAAGCTAATACCAATCCCTATCCCTTCAAGTAATTCAAAATTATGCGCAAAATCCTTCTAATGGGCTCTGCAGCTCCCCACAGGAGCTGATCCCCCACGGTAAAGGCTGCCAAAAATTGGTCACCCATCACCATTTTCCTTATCCGACCAACAGCAATAGTAAGGGTGCCGCTTACTGCAGCAGGAGTTAGCTCTTTAATGGTGGCCTCTTGAGTATTGGGAACTACCTTTACCCATTCATTTCCCTTGGCCACAAGTTCTTCAATCTCTTCAACTGGAATGGCCTCTTTGAGCTTTATTGTCAAGGCCTGACTGTGGCACCTCATTGCTCCCACCCTTACGCATATACCATCTACCGGGAGCTTGGGCTCTAATTTTAGGATCTTGTTTGCCTCTGCATAACCCTTCCATTCCTCCCTTGTTTGGCCAGTGGGCATTGGGGTATCTATCCAAGGGATAAGACTCAGAGCTAAAGGAACTTTAAAATTTTCACAAGGAAGACTCCCCCTCAAAACCTCTGTGACCAATCTATCCAGTTCAATGGCAGCCACATCAGGTTTATCAACAAGATCCTTTGCCACCTCTGAAATTACCGTCATTTGCTTTATTAGTTCCACCATATGCTTGGCGCCGGCTCCAGAGGCTGCTTGATAAGTCATTGAACTGATCCATTCTACCTTCCCGGTCCTAATAAGACCCCACATTGCCATTAGCATCAGGCTTACAGTGCAGTTACCACCCACATAGGTCTTTATCCCGTCTTTTAAGGCCCTATCAATAACATCCCTGTTGACAGGATCCAGTACAATTACGGCATCCTGCTCCATCCTGAGATAGGATGCAGAGTCTATGAAATAGCCCTTCCAGCCTCGAGAGCGTAGCTCAGGATATATCTTTTTTGTGTAGTCACTTCCCTGGCATGAAACTAAGATATCCAACTCTTCTAACTCTTTCAAATCGAAGGCATCTTTTAAAGCCGGTATATCAACCCCTATATCAGGGCCTTTGCCTCCCACATTGGAAGTGGTAAAAAAAAGAGGTTGGAAGCCTTGAAAATCCTTCTCTTCCAACATTCTCCCCATTAGAACAGAACCCACCATACCTCTCCAGCCCACAAACCCAACTTTCAAGCCAAAACCTCCTTCTTACTCTTGATTTTTTTCGGTTGCAAAATTAATTATAAACTTCTAATTGGCTTAGGTTTAATTTTCCAGTTACTAACACATAGGCAAGCCCAGATCAAGGGAGAAAGGGGGAAGGGTTGAAAGTTTTAATTATAGGTGTGGAAGAGATTCTTGGAGAAATATCCAAACTCTTTTTGGAGAGAGAATACGAGGTAACAACATACAAAAGAGCAGAATATAACCTTTTAAGATGGGACCATGT
>Ga0197142_1004574_pt1 | contig 11143 bp, 6 predicted proteins | sample GBS60_MetaG_FD_148614 | JGI IMG/M metagenome (GOLD analysis project Ga0197142, IMG submission 148614) | Sediment microbial communities from Great Boiling Springs, Gerlach, Nevada, United States - GBS 60_MetaG | ecosystem: Environmental > Aquatic > Thermal springs > Hot (42-90C) > Sediment... | reverse complement strand
TGGGCCACCGCCCCCCCTCACCCGGCTTCGCTTCGCTGGAGCCGGCCTCTCCCGCCAGGGGAGAGGCAAACACCGGACCTGACAAGCAGGTCCCTCCAAGGGCATCTACATTCGGCTAAAATGTTACCATTTTGCAGCGGGCCAGCCGGGGACATCCCCTTTCGGCTTGGCAGGAGAAGTGGAATCGGTGGCAAAACGCCATTCGGGCAAAGGTGGAACATGTCTTCGGCACGTTTTTCGCGATGGCACCGGAAGGCAGACTGGCTGGCAAGAGTGTTTGCATAAGGATCGGCCTCCCGATGGTCGGCCTTTGGGAGTCGGTGGGGAAAGGGACGGGCATCGTTTTGGTTGGCGGAAGGTGCGATTTCGGCACTTATTGATCTTCGCAAATCGTAGAGACAGCCAATCCCTTGTTTTCAGCCACCTTGTGTGTCCCTTGGTTTTGCGAAGATCAATAATCAAAAATGCCGAGGATGCCTATGCGGCGGCGGCCTGTGTGCCATTCCCCCGAAAAGGGGAAGCCAGGTTTTTCCTGGATTCCTGCTTACGCAGGAATGACACAAGGGCGCCAGCGGCTGTTGGAATATCTTCGGGAATCGCTTGTTGGAAATGTTTGGGAGTCGCTTGGGAGGGCCGGTGCGGCCCTGTGTTTTGGCTGATGCGATGGCGGTGTGCGCGGAGCGGGCCAAAACAGACTAAAACAGGAAAACCAGGCAACCCAGAAAAGCTGTCGGCGCCTCTTGACTCGTCCCCTCCGCCTGCTGAGAGTCCTAAGAAGTGAAAAAAATAAACCCAAGAACGCAAATTCCTTTATGCCCTGCTTTATTCAGAGGTTCCTCTATATTGCCTGAGTCCCTGCGTGAGCGAGAACAAGCCTGGCTTCTTCCGTAAGCAGGAATCCAGGTGTCTTGTGCCACCCAAATCCCCCTCACCCGGCGGTGCCTTCGGCACCGCCGGCCTCTCCCACCAGGGGAGAGGCGGATTGCTTCATTCGGCTAAAATGTTACGCAAATCTTAGTCACACCCAAAATCCCTGGTTTTTAGCCACCTAGTGTGTCTTTTGGTTTTGCGAAGATCAATAGAGGCCTGTCTGAAATTCCATTTTCCGGAGATGCACGACCACCGGGCGGCCATGGGCCTCCCCAACCCCCAACTAACCGGCATCTTGGTAAAGCAGAATGGTTTGGAAAGGGATGGGATCCATCTCTCGGCTCTTAGTTTCGGGACAGCCACTGATTACCACAGCGATAGGTACGAGAAAATCCTCAACCCGGTGAGGGATCGCAGCCAGGGTAGCTCCACTGGTGGTAGCAACAGGACAATTAGCGTTCCAGGAGTATGCGGGCGAAAGGCTCGCTTGTGCAGAGGAACATCCCCAGCTAACCTGTCGTTGGGCCGAGCTCTCCACAGCCCGATGAGAGGCGGGCCGCTCCATTCGGCTACCATGTTACCCCACGCCTTGGATACTCCACGGTGGAAATGGTATGCCGATGGCGCAACAGAGCTCCTGGAGAGCCTACCGCAAAATTTTCCGCTCCATCCATCGAAAGCCTATGTAAAACACCTCGAAAATCCCCCCGTAAAAAGCGCCAAACATAAAAGAATAAAAGAATAACAGACCAGGCTTCTAATATCCCCTAGGAACGGGCCGTGTTGCTCAAACAGAAGGCCTTCGTCCAGAAACTCCATGAGGAAACCGCCTACAAACCATCCGGGAAAGTATTCCCACAAAAGTCCAAAGACCGCTCCAAAAAAAGCCATTTCCACCAGCGTAAGGCCCATCGGTCCATAAGAAAGTCGAATTTCGGACGGGGCGCCTCGAAAATCATCCAACACAACGGCCTTCCTCCCAGTGCATAGCCGATCCCATACCCAAACCCGGATAGGAGTATGCTAAAAAGCACGGTCTCTCGGGGGCCAGTGTAACAGAAAAAAGACCATAGTACTCCTCCCGGAGTGATATGGGGACTTATCAGTCTCATCAAGGGGATTAGTAGCAGCCCAGAAAAAGCGTCCGAACTGATCCCAAAAAGAATTGCCCCGGGGTGCCCGATCCATCCGCCTAACTTCCGAAAGATCCAGAGAGTTCCGCTCCATAAGAGCGTGTAAAGGATTCCTTCTCCGGCGCCGGTCAAAACCAGAACGCTCGCAACAAGCCAAGCCATTCTGGGCTCGATGATCTCCGCCCGTCCAAACTCGAAAAACGGCCTGACAGTCCAAAAGGAAATCGCCCAGGCCAGAAGGACAAAAAACATCCCCGCCACTGCTCCAAAAACCGTTTTATAGAACCTGGAGTGGCGAGGGAAGGAGAAAAAGCCAAATACTCCTCCTATCAGCCCTCCCACTAAAAAGTACATCCTCTGATTGATTCTTCCCACCAGGTCTATATATCCGAAAATGACTTCAAACCCGGCCCAAAGGAGTATCCCTAAGAGCAAGTTTTTCCAGAGCCATCCGGAGCCTTGCAACCTGTCCGGATCCGAAGTGGTTTCTGGGGCCTTTGGCGTGGCAGGCCCTGTTGCCCTTTTTACCGACGGCATCGTTGTCCCCTTTTCCGAACAGAAATGAATGTAACAATTTAGCCGCTTGAAGGAGGTGATGTGTCATTCCTGCGTAAGCAGGAATCCAGCCTTCTTGGGCCGCAGAAATCCCCCTCACCCGGCCTGGCCGAAGGCCAGGCCGGCCTCTCCCGCCAGGGGAGAGGCAGTTTGCTTCATTCGGCTAAAGTGTTACAAATAAATTACCGGAGAGCTTAATGTATGGTAACATTTTAGCCAAATGGTAATCTGTTTATCCAAAGGGAGGGTCCGACCTGTCGCTGCTTGCGCAAGCGGCAGTTCTGTGGGTGTCATTCCTACGGAAGCAGGAATCCAGGCTGTCTTATGCGTGCTCCTTGTTTCTGCAGGGCAAGCGGAAACTTTGGGATACTTGGAACAATTTAGCCGAATGGAGGAGCATGAGTGTCATTCCTGCGCAAGCAGGAACCCAGGCTTGTTCCCGTGTAAGCGGGAACCCAGCAAATATGGCTTTCTACGTTCTTTCTAGATTCCCGCCTTCGTGGGAATGACAATTCAGGGGACCTTCACCTACTCCTCTTCCAAAACCAGGGGACACTCACATGGGCGAAAACCAAAGAGTTTTCGCGTCTTTCCCATTTGCGAAGCTCAATAGGTTTTGATTGGCCGGTCCATGGCGTCCCGGGGGTCTTCGACGACAAAACGGTCTGCCAGTTTTTCGCGCACCATGTTAGCCAACTCCGGCAGGTCATACACCTCCAGCGCCCCATGCACCAGGTTGACCAGCCGGATTTTGTTATAGCCTAATTCCACGCCATTGGTCCAAGAAACGAGCGGCCGAACCAGTTTGACCGCCGAAAACAGTTCCGGCTCGAGGGCAGCGGCATGAAGAGCGCTGGTGGCGACATATCCGACAGCTACCAGTTCTACGGCCTTGGGGGTTTGCTGGTCGCCTTGGGCAGAAGCCAGCCGGGTTTGCAGCCACCGGGCGCAGAGCAGAATATCTTCGGTTCGCATGCCCACATGGGATCGGCCCAGCAGATAGGCCAGATAGAAATCCTGGCCGTCCGGCCCGTGAAGCTCCCTGGCAAAGTAGCGTTGCTGAGGAGATTGGGTTTCGCCGGTTCCGCGCAGATCAACGGCCAGGACCATGTTCCCGGCCCGGACCAGGGTTTCAATCGGCCCGCCGGGTTGGGCGTCTGCCTGCTTGCCGTCTTCATGGACGTACACTACAGCGGCTTTCGGCCCGTCGCCTGCCGGAATAAACAGAAGGGCCGGCAGGTAGATGCCCTTTTCCGGTTGGAACAGGAGTTTTTCGATCTGGTAGCCGGACCGGGTCGCCACGCCCCGCTGAAGCACCTCCGGCGACGGCAGGTCGGCCAACGGCCGGATGCCGGCAATCTGGCGAATCCGTTGCCGAAGTTCCGGCCGGGGCGTTTCGGCCCAAAGTTTCTTTCGTTGTTCGGCCAATTGCCGGGCGTAGTCCCGGTTCAGGTCATAGACCGATCGTGCTCCCGCCAGCAGGATCACTTCACCTTCCGGGGTGCATTGGAGGTCTTGCTTGCTGGGCACATCCATGTCTTTCGGCTCGAAGACGGCCTCTTCCCGGCCGGCCAACCACCGGAGCATCCACCGGACCGAAGCCTCCCGCAGTTGCACGGAAAAGCCGTGTTTTTCATCCGTCTCGGCCAATTCCATCCGTTCCGGATAGCCCAGGCGTCCGTAGAGTCGTTTGGCCATTCGGAAGCTCATCCAGGCGTCTTCGATGTCGAAATAATCCTGGGTGGCGGCCAGGATCAGCGTCGGAAGCGGCGCCCGCATCATGCAATAGTCGGCATGATCCATGCCCAGGGCCAATTGGCCGAAGATGTTCTGCTCGGCGTCCTGAGGGCCAATTGTTTTTAATAAGCGTCCGTACAGACTGCACAGATAGCACCCAGGAGCGGCGGCCAGAATGCGGCTATCCAGGGCCATCAGATAAGCGGTCTGGGTGCCGCCGCCGCTAATGCCGGTGGCTCCGATCCGATCCGGAATCACATCCGGCCGGGATTGCAGATAATCGACCGCCCGCATCGCATCCCAGATTTCAAACCGGGCCGTATTCCGACCCAACAAGATGCTGCCTTTGCCGATCATCGTGTGTCCGGCCGTGCCCCAGAGGGTGAATTTGCCGTCCGGGTCCCGCCATTGGTGCCGTTCGCCCTGGTCGATCGGGTCGAAGACCAAGCAGGCCAGGCCGTTCAGCGCCATCAGGGCCGACGCCCCCGCATAGGCCGGGTAGGCTTTTGCCTCATTGGAGTGCCCACAGGCCAGCACCACGGCCGGATACGGTGGCTTGAACCGCTCCGGATCGGGCAAGAAGAGGGCGGCGGTTACATAATGGCCGGGCTGACTTTCAAAAATCACCTTTTCCAGCCGATAGCCCCGCCGCTTCTGCTGACCGACCACCTTGGCATTAAGCGGCGTACGCGCTTCGGGCAGGCCGCCGATCCGCCGGAGGAACTCCTTTTTCAGATGCTCCTGGTACGCGGCGATTTGCTCCGGGGTTTTCCGGGCTTCGTACTCTTGCCGCCATTTTTTCTCCGCCTCGGCGATCTGGCCCAGCAGGTACTGGGTCATCATTTCGCCGGGTTTTTCCAGCTCGGCCAGGCCGGCCAGGACATCCAGTTCGCTTGGCTGGGTGGGTTTGGCCGAGGAGCCGGCCAGTTGGGTGGGCGGAGCGTCCGGTTTGGGCGAAGTCGGCCCCGGTTGGCCCAGTGTGGCCGCCGATTGGCTTGATGGTGCGGGTGGAACTTCTGGCGAAGTCGGGCCCGGTTTAGACGGCGGGGTAGTCCCATGGCGGTGCGAAGCCAGAGGAACTGCCGGCGAAGTCGGCCCCAGTTGGCCCAGTATGGCCGCCGATTGGCTTGATGGTGCGGGTGGAACTTCTGGCGAAGTCGGGCCCGGTTTAGACGGCGGGGTAGTCCCATGGCGGTACGAAGCCAGAGGAACTGCCGGCGAAGTCGGCCCCGGTTGGCCCAGTGTGGCCGCCGATTGGGGCGGCTCCGCCGCATCTCCACTAACCAGTCCAACGAACAGGAAAAGACACCCTATGAAACTCTTCCCCATCTTGCCAACAACTTCCCATCGCATGAAAAGGCCTCCTCTGAAAAAAGTACCATATTCGCCCAATGAAAATGCCCTTGAAGAGACCTGCTTGTCAGGTACGGCGGGCACGATAAACGTGCCCCTCTACTCGGCTAGAAAGTTCCAAGAAAGAATCCGACGCCCAGGACGCCCATAGGATATATCAAGAGGGCGGGCAAGACAATCTTTGGCATGGGCTGGGCAGATGGTTTCGGGGCCGGTCCCCCGCCCAGTTCAATCGAGCCCGCGTTGGCGCAAGGATTCATAGAAGAGCACGGCGGCAGCCACGGAGATATTCAAGCTGTCGGCCTGCCCACGCATAGGAATCCGAATCGCACGAATATCCGGCCCGGTCCAAACCTGCGAAAGTCCCTGGGCTTCGCTGCCTAGGACAATGGCGGCTGGCGGCCGGAGGTCCGCATCAGTGTACAAAATCGCTCCATCTACCCGGGCCGCATACATCCGCATTCCCCGCTCCCGGAGCCAATCGAGCACCTGCTGGCTACTGCTGATGGCCATCGGCATGGTAAACACACAGCCCAGGCTGGCCCGGATGGTGTTCGGGTTCCAAAGATCGGCCGGGCAATCGGCCAAAAGGACCGCAGAGACTCCGGCAGCATCGGCGCTGCGGAGCACCGCTCCGATGTTGCCCGGCTTTTCCACCCCTTCCAGGACGGCCACCACCGGACGCTCCGGCAGCACCAGGTCTTCCAGCCGGCGGGAAGGGATTTCGGCCACCGCCACCATGCCCTCCTGTCGCTGGCCGTAGGCCAGCTTTTCCATGACCGCCGGACTTACCTGCCAAAGGGGGGTACCCGTCTTGGCCCAGAGGTCCAGGAGTTTTTGGAGCTGGGCAGGATCCGCCTTTTGGGGACAATAAAACCCCTCGATCAGGCGGATTCCGGCTTGAATGGCCCGGACGATTTCCCGAAGCCCATCGATCAGCAGTCGGTCCTGCTTGCGCCGCTGCCGACTCGAACGTAATCGGAGAGCCGCCTTGATCCGAGGATTCTGCAGGCTGGTGATCTCGGACATCCAAAATCCCCTCCAAAAGGTGGCAAAAACTACCCCACTCAAACTGTAACGGAAACCCCCTCCTCCAGACGAAAACTAGTCAACCACCCTCGGTTCGGCTCCCTCGAACCTAAAGGAATCGAGCCACCGATAAAGGGCAATGAAGTCGATCTTTTCCAACATGGGCGTGCCAAAAACGGGCGTTTCCCTTTTCAATTGCCCTACCCTACCTGAGTCTGCCCCTTCTCAAAATCGTAACTATTTATCCGGTAACTATTTAACCGTATGAAGTCACCCTCGGATTTTTGTAACATTTTAGCCGAATGGTAACATGTTAGCCGAATGAAGCAACCCGCCTCTCCCCTGGCGGGAGAGGCCGGCCTGGCCAAAGGCCAGGCCGGGTGAGGGGGATTTCTGCAGCCCAAGAAGCCTGGATTCCTGCTTGCGCAGGAATGACACATTGCCTCCTGCAATCGGCTAATTTGAGCCGGTCACCACGGGCGATGGCCCCAGTGGGACAAGCAATGACACATTGCCTCCTGCAATCGGCTAATTTGACTGTATCTCCCGGAACCGGCCTCTACCAGATGTAGGGGCTCGAATCGGCCCGAACACCACAGATTGTGGTAATTAGGCCCGGTTGATACAGTCAATCTATTGATCTTCGCAAAACCAAAGGACACACCAGGTGGATGAAAACAAGGGATTTTGGCTGTCTCGACGATTTGCGAAAATCGATAGGCTCTGTCGGAATCGGATTGCCGGTTTCCTGGACATGGACAACCGGTTGCCGACACCCACCGTGCCATGTCCGTCAGGCTCGGAATGGGTTCCCCGGAGATAGGCAAGGTAGTAGGGGTTCCATCGGCGGAACGGCAACCCTTCTTATTGAGTAGGCAGGGGATTATAATCTTCATATTGTGCCCATGGGAGAAAGGTAAGAAAGAGGAAAAAGGTAAAAAAGAGAGGAGAGGCTGGGATAGGTTGGCAACATGCCCTCTACGGAGGCGGGGTGAAAAGAAACCACCTAAAAGAAGTAGTCCCTAGACTTCCTGGGAGCTACCAAAGACTGCCTGGAGATAACAAACCGTGGTAATTTGCCATCAATGGGTTACCTTATACCCCCTTTATATGGTGCGAGGAATCATTTTTGGTACCTCTGAGGCACCCAAAGAGGTGCACCATGCCACCTCCCCAGAGGGGTTTCCCTCCGTTTTGGGATTCTACGATGGACAATCCGCGTGAGCTAGAAAGTCCACCGAGTTCCGATCAGCCGTTTTCGATCCGGGTGGCCGATCGGGTCCACCGCCTGCCTGCCTATCTTTTTGCCCAGATTAACAAATTGCTGTATCAAAAACGGCGGGCAGGGGAAGATGTGATCGATCTGGGCATGGGCAACCCCTCCGATCCGCCCCATCCGATGGTCGTGGAAAAATTGGCCGAGGCCGCCCGAAACCCGGATAACCACGGCTATTCCCCCGCCTGGGGCCTTTTGAACCTCCGGCGGGAAGTGGCCGGCAAGTACTTTCGGCAACATGGAGTTCGGCTGGACCCGGAACGGGAAATCCTGGTCTGTTTAGGCTCCAAGGAGGGGTTCAGCCATATGTGTTTGGCCCTATTGGGACCGGGGGATACGGCCATTGTGCCGGCGCCGTCCTATCCGCCCCATTTGTATGGGGTGATGTTGGCGGCGGCTAATGCCATCCTGTTGGAAGTCAGCAACCCGGAACAGTTCCTTGGCAATGTGGCCTACACCTGCCAGCACCTGTATCCGACGCCCAAGGTGGTCATCGTCAATTTTCCGCATAATCCGACGGCCACCGTGGTGGAACCGGAGTTTTATGTGGAGTTGGTTCGGCTTGCCCGGCGGTATGGGTTTATGGTCATCAGCGACCTGGCCTATGCGGATGTTACCTTTGACGGGTACCGGGCGCCGAGTTTTTTGGCCGCTCCTGGGGCCATGGACGTAGGCGTCGAGTTTACTACGATGAGCAAGGGCTACAATATGGCCGGGTGGCGGGTGGGCTTCTGTGCGGGCAATGCCGAGATGGTCCGGGCCCTGGCCACCATCAAGAGTTATTATGATTACGGGATGTTTCGGCCCATCCAGATAGCGGCGATCGTGGCGCTTCGGCACACCGAAGCGGCCGTCGAAGAGCAGGCCCGCATTTATCAATCCCGGCGGGATGTGCTGTGTGAGGGGCTGGAGCGGCTCGGCTGGCCGATCACCCGCCCCAAAGCCACCATGTTCGTCTGGGCGAAAATCCCCGAACCCTGGGCCAGCCAAATGTCTTCGATCGACTTTGCCATGAAATTGCTCCAAGAGGCCAATGTGGCCGTCAGTCCCGGCGGGGGGTTTGGATCGGCCGGAGAAGGGTATCTGCGCATGGCCCTGATTGAAAACGAACAGCGCCTCCGGCAGGCGGTGCGCCAGATCGCCCGCTGCCTGGGACAAAAGCCGTTAGCCAAACCCGAACCTACCCCCTCTTCCAGGTAACCGGCCCAGGAACATTTTAGCCGAATGGAGCAATTCGCCTCTTCCCTAGTGGCTAACCTCAGCGTGTCATTCCCGCGCAAGCGGGAATCCAGAAAGAAGTAAAAGTCCATGTTTGCTGGGTTCCCGCTTGTGCAGGAATAAGCCTGGATTCCCGCTTACGCGGGAACAAGCCTGGACTGCTGCCTACGCTGGAATGACACATTGCCCTTCCGTTCGGCTAAAATGTCACCCGGCCCATTGGGCGGCACTCTGCCGTCGGGGCTTCCGCTTGTGTCGGTTAGGTAAACTGCAACGGCATGAGAAAATGGCAAGAAAAAGTAATACTTTAGCCGAATGAAGCGGCCCGATGTGTCACTGCTGCGTAAGCAGGAATCCAGGTTTATTCCCGCGCAGGCGGGAACCCAGGCAATATGGAGCAATATGGAATTCTCTTACTTTCTGGATTCCCGCTTTCGCGGGAATGACACCCTTCAGCCGTCTTCGCTTCGCTCTCAGCCGTCCTCTCCCGTCGGGGGAGTGGCAGGTTGCTTCATTCGGCTAAAATGTTACGCAAAAAAAGGGAACACTTTAGCGGAATGAAGCACGGCTGGGGGGACCTGCTGGTCAGGTCCGCCTATTCGCCTCTTGCCCGGCAAGAGAGGCCGGCTGAGGCGAAGCCGAGGCCGGGTGAGGGGGAGAAAAAAAGGCAGCTGGCCACTTATTTCCCCCTCCCCCTAACCCTCTCCCGCCAGGGGAGAGGGGAAAAAGCGCTCCTCCAGTCGGCTAAATTGTTACAAACTCAAACTGTAAACGGAAACGCCGGTTTTTGCCCATAACTTATTGCAAAATAAAGAGTTATTTGCATTCCCCCGTCGGATCAATCCCTTCGGTTTGAGAGGGCCGAATCGGGGTTTTTCTTGCTGGTTTTTGCCACGGTTGGGCAGTTTCATTTACAGTTTGAGTTACAAATAACAAAAAAAAGGAGGGTTTCCGCTCGCCGTGTCGGAAACCCTCCCAGAGGCTGACCGAACATCGCGTTGGTAAAACACGCTGTTCGGAGACCCACAGCCGTAGAACACTCTATCGGCCAACCTCTTGCAACTCTTTAACCCCCCCACAGCCTTAGGTATTTCTTTACCAATCGGTATAAAAGGCCGACGAATTTCTTTTTGCCGTTGCCCCGGATCAATAGTCACCGGCAGCAGGCAGTTGGCCAAAGGCGGCCTCGGTTGCCCCGACGTTGATGCGCTGCCGGTTGCCCTCCTGCTACCGTTTCGCTCGTCCGGAAGTTTCACCCAGTTTTCCTAGGAGTGTCCCCCGAACCTACTTTTTTTAACGGTCTTGGCCGGTCTCTCCCACGCTAGGAGAGGCGAATTACTTCCTTCGGCTAACGTGTTACCGGACAAGCTATTTTCGGCAGAGCCTCTCCGAAAGCACTCTTCACCAGAAACCGATTGGGATATAATAACTTTTCTGCCCGGTGGGCAGCCTTCCGGTCTTCCCCTGGGAGGGGGGATCGGATGGTGGGAGGTGGTCCGTGTTGCGGGGAAGCAAGAGGTCGTTTTCCATGGCCAAACCCGTAGATTCGACCGATTTCATCCGAGAAATCATCCAGGAGGATATTCGCACGGGCCGATTCGGCGGCAGGGTCCATACCCGGTTTCCGCCGGAGCCGAACGGTTATCTGCACATCGGCCATGCCAAGGCGATCCTCCTCAACTACAGCATTGCCAAGGAATTCGGCGGCAAATTTAACCTCCGGTACGACGATACCAACCCGGTCAAGGAATCCCAGGAGTACATCGACGCCATTCGGGAGGATGTCCGTTGGTTGGGCGCCGACTGGGAAGACCGGGAGTTTTACGCCTCCGATTATTTCGAGCAGCTTTACCAGTGGGCCGTGCAACTGATCCGGATGGGCAAGGCCTACGTATGCGACCTGTCGGCCGACGAAATTCGGGAGTACCGCGGCACGCTGACCCTGCCGGGCCGAAATAGCCCCTATCGGGAC
>Ga0197142_1004573_pt1 | contig 11145 bp, 11 predicted proteins | sample GBS60_MetaG_FD_148614 | JGI IMG/M metagenome (GOLD analysis project Ga0197142, IMG submission 148614) | Sediment microbial communities from Great Boiling Springs, Gerlach, Nevada, United States - GBS 60_MetaG | ecosystem: Environmental > Aquatic > Thermal springs > Hot (42-90C) > Sediment... | reverse complement strand
CTATCGCCACACCGCCCACCAAAATGCCCTTCGCTTTGACATAGGCCGCATAGCCCCTCTCTATGAAAGCCTTTACGAGGCCGTGGTCGCCAAAGCAGGCATCCCCTCCTGACTCACAAGAAGAAGGCATAGCCCGCGCCCGCCGCCGCACCCCCCAAGTGTGCCCAATGATCTATTCCATCTCCCCCTCTCTGACCCGCATACAAACTGTATAGCGTGTATAAAATAGCAAATACCCATGCGGGCATTGGAACAAAAAACACCAAAAGCCGCATCTTGGGGAAAAGAACAATCATGCAAAATACCACGGCCGACACGACGCCCGAAAATCCTATTCCTATGGTGTGAGGTTTCTGCATCAGCATAGAAAAAAGCGAGCTGCCCAAAAGGCCTATCCAGAGCAGGATCATATAATGCTTCTTGCCAAGCATGGGCTCCAAGTGCCGAGCAAAGTTGAAAAAGACATACATGTTAATGAGCAAGTGCCATATATCCGCATGAAAAAACGCGTGGGATAGGATCCGATAAAACTGGCCGCGATCTAATACGGCGTGGGCATTTAGGCCGAAGGCCCGAATTAATCCAGTCTCGATCCACCCCAGAAGGGAAACTACCACACACACACCGATTAGAAATAGCGTCACACTCATCTCAGCAAAGGTATTCGGAAAGTGAGTATTTTTGCACCTGCTATGTACTGGACGCTGGAGTTAGCTTCCTATTTAGAGGATGCGCCTTGGCCAGCTACCCGTAATGAGCTGATAGATTATGCAGAACGCACAGGCGCACCCATCGAAGTCATAGAAAACCTCAAAGAATTGCCCGACGACGATACCATTTACGAGAGTATCGAGGATGTGTGGCCAGACTATCCGACCCGGGACGAGTTTCTTTTTGACGAAGAGGAGGAATAGCGGAGGAATTTCGTTCAAAGGTATATGCTTGGACAGATCGTTTTCGGGGCGGTTTTGGTGGCTGCGGTGGCCCTGTTTGTGTATCATATTCGGATTTTGTGGCGCACTTTAGGCGTGGGACGACCCTACAGCCTCAATGGCCCGAAAAGCGCGCACTGGGCCCAAATGCTGAGGGTAGCGGTCTTTCAACAGCGTATGATGGACCGGCCCGTAGCTTCTCTCGCGCACTGGGTGATCTATGTGGGGTTCCTCGTGATCAATGTAGAGGTGGTGGAAATTGTGATTGATGGGCTTACGGGTTCGCATCGGGCATTAGCGCCCTTCCTGGGCGCTGCTTATAGCGTAATGACGGTGGCGGCGGAGATCTTTTTGGCGCTCGTGTTTATTGCGGCGGTGGTATTTCTGTGGCGTAGGAATGTCCAGAAACTGCCCCGCTTTCATACCGCTGAAATGCGCGGATGGCCCCCCCTGGACGCCAATATCATCCTCTGGACGGAGATTGGCCTGGTGACCGCCTTGCTTTTCATGAATGCCGCCGATGCGCTCCTGCAAACCCGCGGCGTAGAACCCTACATCAAAGCTGGTACTTTCCCCGTCAGTACGCTTCTGCGCCCCCTCTTAGAAAGCCTCTCTTCCGAAAGCCTGATGGCCATCGAGCGAACCGCCTGGTGGGTGCACATCCTGGGCATACTGGCGTTTCTGAACTACATCCCCTTCTCCAAGCATCTGCATATTTTTCTTTCCTTTCCAAATACTTATTACGCGCCTTTGGAGGCGCCCGGCAATTTGCCTTCTAATCCTGCCCTTACTCCTACTATTAAGGAAGCCCTGGGCCTTCCCATAGAAAATGGGGCCGCCACACAAAGCCAAGAAGCTATTCCACTGGGGGCCAAGGATGTTACAGAACTCTCCTGGAAAAATCTCCTGGATGCGTATTCCTGTACAGAATGCGGGCGCTGCACTTCCGTTTGTCCAGCCCATATTACAGGCAAAAAGCTCTCACCCCGTAAAATCATGATGGATACACGAGACCGCCTGGAGGAGATCAAGCGCGCTTATCATAAAAACGGCCGCTGGGAGCCCGATGGCCGAGCCCTCCTGGGGAATTACATTACCCCTGAAGAAATCTGGGCCTGTACGACCTGCAACGCGTGCGTAAGGGCCTGCCCGGTGCTCATAAATCCGGTCTCTATCATCCTCCAGCTCCGGCAGCACCTTGCAATGGAGGCCTCCCAGGCGCCCGAAAGCCTCAATGTCATGTTTGTCAACTTAGAAAATAACGGTTCGCCCTGGGCTTTGCCAGCGGCAGACCGAGCTAAATGGATGGAAGCATAATATGGCTGGAAAAACCTTAGCGATTTGGGCAAGTGAGGGGGCAAAACCTGAGGTTTTATACTGGGTCGGTTGTGCAGCCAGCTTTGATGATCGGGCGCAGCGAATAGCCCGGGCTTTTACGAAACTGCTGGATAAAGCGGGTGTATCCTGGGGTATTCTGGGCACCGAAGAATCCTGTACAGGGGATCCCGCTAAGCGCGCTGGCAATGACTTTCTCTTTCAGATGCTGGCCCTGCAAAATATCCAAACCCTCAATGCCTACGAGGTAAAAACCATCGTAGCGACCTGCCCTCACTGTTTCAATGTTTTGCGCAATGAGTATCCCCAGCTGGGAGGAAACTATGAGGTCTGGCACCACTCCCAATATCTGATGCACCTAATACAAAGTGGGCGTCTGCAGGTAAACGGCGGGATAGATGGGGTGGTGGTGTATCATGATCCCTGTTATTTGGGGCGAGGCAATGGAGAATATGAGGCGCCTCGTGAGGTACTCAGGCGAGCGGGTGCCCGCCTGAAAGAAGCGCCCCGCAGCCGGGATTTTGCGTTATGCTGCGGCGCAGGCGGTGCCCAAATGTTTAAGGAGCCTGAACCCGGAAATAAAGACATCAACATTGAGCGCACTGAGGAGCTGCTGGCTTTGCAGCCCGACCGGATTGCGGTGGGATGTCCCTTCTGTATGACTATGATTACCGATGGGACGAAGCATGCCGGCGTCTATGGAAAAGTCCTCGTTCAGGATATTGCTGAATACCTTGCTGAGGCTCTTGGCCTAATCGGGTAAGCTTATACCGATTTCGCCCATGTAAATTGCTGTTCATATATAGCAAGTTTTCGCTTGCCGGATGCCCTTTCCCTATAGCCAGTAGCCCAGCATGAAACTAATAGAGCCGTTGTAGAACTGCGTCCCGTCAGGTTTCTTGAAAATATCTATGATGCCGTGATAGTACCGAATGTCAAAGCTCATCCAGTGTTTTTGCATCTGAAAGCGATTCCCGCCGCCAATGCAGACACCAAAATCACCCCGAGAAATAGAGATGGATTCGCGTTGTATCGGGCCTCGAGCAACGATGAGGCGAGTTTGTGGAGAGAAGCCAAAGAGGGGAAGAAAATCCAAGCCTTCTAAGCTAACCTCAATGTCCCCATACAGACGATAAAAAAGTTGATAGCCTGCTTGTAAGCCCAGGGTGAGGTAACTTTTGTATTGAGCCCCTTGAATAAACGCCCATTCTACGAGCAGGGGCATTTCCAGGTGGCCCATGACAAAGCGCCCATCCTGCCGAACATGAACCAGGTAAGTGTCCCGAAGATTTCCAATAGAGGTATCCCCAAGAGAGGTTTCGGTGAGGGTATAAGTGGAGTTTCTCTGGGTAAAAGAAAAGCCAGTGTTCAAGGTGATATTCTCGGTCAGCGCATAGTGTACGCCCAGCCCGCCTGTAAAACCAGGTATGGGGACGGCTTTGTCTATTTTTTGGGAGGAGCGATAGGCAGGGATATTGAGGCCTGCGGAAAAACCGATTTGCCAGACCTTTTTGGCGTTTTGAGCCCATACGCCGGTTAGGAGAAAACTAACTACGAAGGCTGGTAGGAAAGTATGCATGACCTTATTAACAAAAAGTGTATGGTTAGGGTTTTGCGGAAAGGAAGAGTTTTCGGTTTTGTGGCGAATAATAGGGTAGGTAGGATTGAGACACTTTTGGGGGCTGGGTTAGGATTGAGTGATGACCTCTGCACTGTCTTTTGGTATAATACTCACATGCCTATCCGTCTGCACTTATAGGAAAAAGTGGCGGTACGGGCTTTACAGGGCTAAAAGACATGGCGGGTTGTGAAGATTAGCTGCCAGCCTTCTCGGCTGTATGCGGCATCGGCTCGTAAGATCGTCTGTAAGTTCCATAAGACCCGGCCGCCCAGTCCGATATTGGCTTTCCAGGGATAGATCCAGCTCAAGATGCTATTGGCGCCGGTGCCTGCATCGGCAAAGGCTACAAGCCCTCCAATGAAGTTTTGCCGGAAGAGGTTTTTTTCTAAGAGCATGAAGCGCAGTTCGGTTTGGTATATCTGCCCGAAGGGCGCGATAAAGCGATTTTCTCGGTATCCTCGCAGGAGCGCCGGACCACTTAGCCCCTCCAAACGACGGACTTCTGACCAGCTGTTAATGTAGTACAGGTCCCAGAGCGGAACATCTTGTCCGTAAGTGCCATACCATAAAGCATGCAGAGCCAGGGTGATTCGGGGGAGGGCCCCAGCCTTTTCGTAAAGGGGTAAGTAAGTGCGCATGTCCAGGGAGGTTTTGTAGATAGGTCGGGTGAGGGCGGCTTCTTGGGCTATTTCTACGAGGAGGCCTTTGTGGGGGTCTACTTCAAAGTCTCGGGTGTCCCATATCAGGGCGCTCCCAAGGAAGAGCCGGGCTCCCGGGGCAGAAACCGGGAAAGGGATAGGCTGGTTAGCCAGGCTATCATACAGGGTAGGGGCTTGGAGCGCCGTCTGATCCCGGCTAAGTCGGTAAGGGGTGTAGGCTAATGAGCCGGGCCCTTCATAAAGGTACCGAAGCCCCATACTTAGCCGCAAAAGCCCATGCATCAGGAGGCGCTCCCCCACCAGCCAGAACTGAAACCGCTCCATCAGGACCCGATGAAAGGCCTCCCGAGTGCGAAGAGTACCCGTGCTGTCCAAGAATGGACGCTTAAGCGCTCGGGAATAACTATTTAGGCGGCCGTCGGGCGTATAGCGGGATAAGTCATAGTGGAGGGTGCTGGCATCTATGCCCCAGAGCTGGATTTGTCCGTCCCGGCGAGCCTCTGTGCGAATCATCAGCCTATAGGGACGGCCCTTCGGCCACAACCACTCATAGCTCAAACGCCCGTACCATACTTCCCGCTCAAAAAAACCTACCTGAATACTCCCAAAGTGCCGGTAGGGCACACATCGGAATAAGCTGTCACATGCAGAGCCATTGTAGGAGACATTGGCCTGGATAGCCGCACCCAAGCCCCGATTCGGGTCGTAGCCCGTAGTAGGGTAGGCCGTCCATACCCACCCGGCTTTCTTCCGTTCGGCCTCAAAGGCGGGAAGTCGCTTGCGACTATCTAACCAGGCTGCCTCCTGAGCAATGAGAAGACCTCCCAAAAGTCCAATCCGCCACACCCCCTAAGGTAAAGATTTGGCGAGACCCTCCCGATCATAAGTTCTGCTTATTTTTGGGGAGTGCTCGGTCCCGTACCTTCCCTCTCTACGCTGGAGAAATACACCCGTGAGCTTCAGCATTCCTGGCTTACCGGCAAGATATATCCCCTTTGGGATCATAAAGCCTTATCCGAAACGATTTCCTCCCCACAAGTGCTTAGGCTTATCTTTTTCCAGGTGGATACGCATTTTATCAAGCTCCTATATGAGGTGCGACTCTGGGATATTCAGGATGGCACAGTTCTGGAGCGCCTGGGAAACTTTCTCTTTCAAGCCCATGAAAAAATCGCTATCCCGCATGTACAGGTCAGTCAATACCTGTATCAGGCCCTTTATCAAAGTCTGCTGATCCTGCTTCGCCCGGAAGACGCCCTGTACAACTATTTTTTCCAGAATCATAAGGCGCTCAACTGGAAGGAGTTTGCTTTTTACAGTCAGTACATTGTGTATTTTGACTTTGTCCCTGCGGCCCTTCTTTCGTATGCCCAGCGCCAGGGCCTTCAAGTGATAGATGAGGCGTTATGGCGGGAAAAGTTTGGCCGCATCCTAAAGGCTTACGAAGAAGAAACCCAAGAAACGATAGACCGCTACCAGCAGCGGCACCTGGAACAAATGACTCGTCAGAGCTGGGATCGTATTCAGGAGCGGTGGCAGGTCTTAGCCGCCTCCGAAGAAGAGGTGATAGGCAGCATTTTGACCTCAGGCGATGAGGATAGGGAAGTGCTCAAAAATCTTTTTGGGACGGGTTCAGGGGCATCTGAGAGTAATCGGGGAGACTCGCCTCGTCGCAATCCCCTGCTTTCAGCCGTGGAATATGAACCCCGCGCTATTTTAGCCGCAAAGTTTCAAGAGCGGCCTCGTAGGGCCGATGTTCTGCGGCGCTTTGATATAGAAACCATCCCTGCGCATAAGCAGTTTCTCTTTATCCAGCGTCTCTTTGAGGGGGATGTAGAGGCTTTCAATCAAGCCATAGAACAGCTCAATAGCGCAAAATCTGCAACCGAGGCGCAGGCGTTTCTGAACCGCTGGTTCACGGACAGGACCGATCCCCAGGTCCGAGAAGAGTTTCGTCAGTGGGTGCTCTCCCGTTTTAGCGAAAAGTGAGTTCTAATACCCTTTTAGCGCTGAGGCCTACCTTAGAAACCCTCTATGCCAAGTATCATCGGCCTATTTACAGAGTTATGGACCCTGTGGATGTGGTGTGGGACTATGCCTGCGAAGAAGATCAGGCTATAGCGGGGCTTTGGGCGGCCCTCTTTGCTTGGGGCAAGCGATCTGTCAGTATCCAAAAGACGCGCCTTCTTTTGGGGGCGCTTTCTCCTTCGCCTTATGCCTACCTGCGCTCGGGCAAGCCGCTCCTTGTCTCTTTGCGGCACCGCACCTGGAAGCCCGAAACCATCGCCCTCCTGTGGGAAAACCTCCGAGAACTTTACGGGCGCTATGGAGGCCTGCAGGCATTCTTTGGGCCGTACAGGGAAGACCTGTCTGAAGGGGTAGCCGCATTTCAGGCCGAGATGACCAAAAGGGCCCCAGCGCTTCGGCGCCATTTAGGCGACCTCCAAAGAGGGAGCGCCTCTAAGAAACTCTGCCTCTGGCTGCGGTGGATGATCCGAAAAGACGCCATTGACCCCGGCCCCTGGGCCCACACCTTCTCACCCGCCCACCTGTATATCCCCCTGGATGTCCACCTTCTCTCCTGGGCCCGCCACCACAACCTCATTTGCTATTCTAATGCCAGCTGGAAAGCAACCTTGACCCTTACTAAGGCTTTCCGAGAAATAGCCCCACACGACCCGCTTCGCTACGATTTCGCTATCCTAACAGCCAGCAGCCTGGGAGCGCTTCACCTCCCGGGCCGCTCAGCAAAACAGCTTATTCCGAAAGAAGGATAAGAAGGTGATTGGCCTCTACTTGGAGGAAGCCCTGCTCGGTAGGGCGTTCCTTCACACCCGCAGGCGTCTGGATGGTAAGGATACCTTGAGCGAGGCTGGTGACAAAGGGGGCGTGGTCAGGCCACACCTCAAAAGACCCTTCGGCTCCTACCGCCCGAACCCACTCTGCCGGTCCTTCATACCAAATACCATCTTTCGCTCGGACCGAAACCGAAATCACCCCCTTCATGCGCCCACCTCCGCTAATATGCGCTTCCCTTTCTCTATGGCCTGATCGATCGTCCCTACCATGTAAAACGCCTGCTCCGGTAAGTCATCCAGCTCCCCATCCAATATCATCCGAAAGCCTCTCACCGTCTCCTCAATTGGCACGAAAACCCCCTGCAGCCCCGTAAAAGCTTCCGCCACATGGAAAGGCTGACTGAGGAAGCGCTGGACCTTTCGGGCCCGGCTTTCTACCAGCTTGTCCTCCTCCGAAAGCTCCTCCCGCCCCAGAATGTTGATAATGTCCTGCAGCTCCTTATACCGCTGCAGAATTGCCTTGACCCGCTGCGCCGTCTCGTAGTGACCAGGGACCGTCTGCTGATCGATCTCAGGCGTAAGCATCCGAGAAGTAGAAGTAAGCGGATCAATAGCCGGATAGATCCCCAGCTCTGCTATTGCCCGGGAAAGCTCTGTCGTAGCATCCAGGTGCGCGAAAGTCGTAGCCGGTGCCGGGTCCGTATAGTCGTCCGCCGGCACATAAATAGCCTGAATGGAAGTGATAGACCCCCGCTTCGTAGAAGTAATCCGCTCTTGCAAAGCCCCCATCTCCGTCGCTAGCGTGGGTTGATACCCTACCGCCGAAGGCATCCGACCCAACAAGGCCGATACCTCGGACCCCGCCTGCACAAAGCGAAAGATGTTATCAATAAAGAAGAGCACATCTCGCCCCGTCGATTCGCGCGGCTCCCCATCTCGGAAATACTCTGCAATTGTTAGTCCTGTCAGCGCTACCCGTGCCCGAACCCCCGGCGGCTCGTTCATCTGGCCAAAAACCAATGTCACCTGCGATTTTTTCAGCTCCTCAATATCCACCGAAGAAAGATCCCATCCACCCCGCTCCATGGAATGCTTAAACTTCTCTCCGTACCGTGCTACGCCAGACTCAATCATTTCCCGAAGCAGATCATTCCCCTCCCGAGTCCGCTCCCCAACCCCTGCAAAAACCGAAAGCCCCGAATGCGCCTTAGCAATGTTGTTAATCAGCTCCATGATCAACACCGTCTTTCCTACGCCCGCGCCACCAAAGAGCCCGATCTTACCACCCTTCTTGTACGGCGTGAGCAAGTCTATGCACTTAATGCCCGTCAAAAGTACCTTAGGCTCGGTGGAAAGCTCTTCAAACTTAGGGGCAGGGCGATGAATAGGGTATTTTTTATCGGTCTGGATAGGCGGTAATCCGTCTATGGGATCGCCTACGACATTGATGAGGCGGCCACGGATAGCTTCCCCCACGGGAATCTCAATGGGGTGCCCCAACGCTATCACTTCATCCCCCCGCTTAAAGCCGTCCGTACTGTCCATAGCCACCGTACGAACGCGGTATTCCCCTAAATGCTGCTGCACCTCCAGGTATACTTTCTGGCCCCGCGCTTCCAAAATCAATGCCTCGTAGATCTGCGGGAGATAATCTTCCTTCGGATCAAACTCCACATCTACAACCGCGCCAATAATCTGAACGACCTTTCCCTTAGCCTTTTGACTCATACTCGCCAGCAAAGGTAGGGAATCCCACACATTGATAAGTATGCCCACCTTAGGAGGCCACCTATCCTCTTTTGCATGGATTTATTGCCCCCCATAAACAGCGCGTGGGTGATTTTCTGGCCCTTTACCCACGAGCTTTTTGGGCCTCGCTTATGCCCAGATTGGGGTAAGACCATGGGCATGCTTGGTCCCGTCTTTTAGCTATCGCAAGGCTATGGAAGGACTACGGCCTTGATGAAGGCGTCTCAGCTTTCGTCAGAGGTGAAACTATCTATCGTCTCGGGTGAAGCCAATCGTCTGGTCATCCCGGAAGAGGAAAGCGCTCCCACTGCCAAAGCGCTGGTACTTTTCGGTCTCGCCCGTAGACGCCGCCCGCGCCCGCAGAAGAAACGCTCGCCAGTTCCGATTTTGAAGCTCTCCAATCTTATTAGAGTGAAGCAGGGGGAATTCGCCTGTAATGAGGTCTGGATCGTAAAAAACGAAAAACACATTGCTCTGAGAGCCGATCTGGTTGTAAGTCCATATCATGTAGGGGTATTTGTCGGGCTCGTTGAGCCAAAACTGCATGTCGTTAGGGGGGCCATACTGGATGAAGACCCGGCCACGGTCGGTTTTATAGCCGGGACGAAGAGTGGACTTAAAATGCTGCTGTGCGTATTCAAAGCGATAGAGAAACTCCTTGAGGGTGAGGCTGCCGGGCTGGCCTTCGCGCTTTTTCCAGAAAGCTACGAAGAAGCGCTTCTTTTCAGAGAACGAGGACAGAGTCTTCATGAAGCTTTTCTCGGTGGGCGTGGCTAAGTACACCATGCCCGATAGGAGCTCGTCCAGTTTTTTTTCTGGGAAGTTATACTGGGAGTCGAATTCGGTTTCGGAAGCTTCTACGAGGGGTTCTCGGGTGGAGAGGACGGTGAGGCGGCGATACCAGCTGGCAAGCACTTCGCCGTCGTTGTTGCAAAGCTCTATCTGGGCGAGGTAGATGCCGCTTGGCAGGCGATGGGCCGCAATAGGGAAGGCAAACGCTTCAAAGGCAGTAGGCTTTTTAGGCCGGCGGGTAAAGGTAAAGCCCTCTACAGCAGTAGTACGCTGCGCATCCACCAGACGCAGGCGCAAAAAGTAGGGGCCCTGTACCAGGCTATCTATATGATAGACTTCCCCGAAGATGATCAGGGTATCGGGATCCACGACACTTCCACCAGAAATGATCGGCTCCATGAAAAGGCCATGCCGCTGATAAGCCGTTTGAGAGGAAGCGAGGCTCCTGGCAAAGAGAATATCGCTGTACCCAAAGCCTGTGAGCGGGGAGGGCACTTCAAACTGCGTAACGGCTTTGACGACCTGAGAACGGGGCTTTTGGTGCCTGTCCTGGGCGGTGATTTCCAGGGTGTAGAGACCAGCAGGCAAGCGTAACCGCCGGACATCTATGTAGATGGCGCTGCGATGTTCTATGAGGGTGTCTGGCCAGGGGCCGATCGTCAGGACAAACTTATCGGCATAAACCGCCTCCTCAGCCAGGTTTTTGATAAGCATCTGGAAGGAAGCTTCTCCTTCATAAAGGGTGTCTGAGCGCCTAACAGGTGTGACAGAAGCGCCCTCCACCGCCAGAAATACCTCTATGTAGGACTGCCCCTCAGGCGAAAAGTAGCGAACGGGCTCTATGAAGAAGCTCACCTGTCCCCATAGCGGTACAAGAAAGAGAAGGTAGCGCACCCTACAAAGTTATCTATTTTTATGCCACCACCAAAGGCCTACCATCCCCGCAAAGAGCCAGGTAAGAAGCTCGGCCCAGCTCATGCTGGCTCGCCACCCTACGAGCGCATGTAAAAGGGAACCGATATACCCTTTATGGTGCAGGGGATGGAAGTATTTTCCTTCGTAAAAGGCATAAAGCCAGCCCTGGGTAGCGGGCGGCTCTGTGGAGGGCGGGAAAAGCTTCCAAGCCTTAGCCTCCTCTATTTCGTGAAGAAGGCGGCTATGCGAGGCCCCATACTCCAATATCTCATGGACGGCATAGGCGGCAATGCCAGCCGCAATAAGAATAAGAAGGATGGAGGAAAGTGTAAAAAAGGTTTTCA
>Ga0197142_1004572_pt1 | contig 11145 bp, 14 predicted proteins | sample GBS60_MetaG_FD_148614 | JGI IMG/M metagenome (GOLD analysis project Ga0197142, IMG submission 148614) | Sediment microbial communities from Great Boiling Springs, Gerlach, Nevada, United States - GBS 60_MetaG | ecosystem: Environmental > Aquatic > Thermal springs > Hot (42-90C) > Sediment... | reverse complement strand
ACACGCGCCAAAAGACGCGGCAACGGTAGCGCCCGCGCGTGCCGAACCAGGAGCCTGTGCTCCAACGCTCACACTCGTAACCGTTCAGTCCGTGCGTCAGCATCATCTATATTATAACCCATGTCGCGCCCTGAATTCAAGCGCTATACGGGTATACTGCTTGCGGGAGGCATAAGTTTCCGATGAACGGCGCACAGTTGCACCTGATGCTGAACCACCTGCCCGTGATGGGCGCGCTGTTCAGCCTGCTGCTGCTTGCGTGGAGCCTGATACGGCGCAGCGCGGAGATTCAAAAACTTGCGTTGGCGGTTGCGTTGCTGGCAGGACTGAGCAGCGTTCCCGCGTACCTCACGGGCGAGCCTGCCGAAGAGGTGATTGAACATATGGCGGGCGTCGACGAGGCGTATATCGAAGAACACGAGTCGATGGGCAAGTTCGCGCTTTGGTGTGGCGTTGCGCTGGGTGTGGCGGCGGGGGCAGCGTTGGCAGCGGGGGTCAAAAACCCGCGCTGGCTGCCTGCAGGCACGGCGATTACCCTCTTGGCAAGCGTGCTGGTGTTCGGCGTGATGGGCTACACGGCGCACTTGGGCGGTCAAATCCGCCACCCCGAAATCCGCGGCAGCGCAATACAACCCACCCCAAGTGAACCCCACGAAAACGAAGCGCACGAGGAGTAATATCAACTGTGTATTCAGAGTTCATCAATTGCTCCCTCGCCTGCCTCGCGGGCGAGGGGGACACAGGGGGTGAGGGGATACAGCCCGCCCTCACCCCCAGCCCCTCTCCCACGCTGTGGGAGAGGGGTGTAGGGGCGACGGGCCCGTCGCCCCTACATGTTCCCCCCTCGCCTGCCTCGCGGGAGAGCGCGACTGTCCAACAACGCTTGCGCTGGACAATCGGTACCCACTCAGAGCATTCCAAGCCTAACCGCTGTGCCCTTGTTCGGCGCGCGCGGGAGGATTGGAGGCGTTTGGGGTATAATGCCCCCCGACGACGAAGGAGGCATCTATGGCACAGGTTTGTGAAGTGTGCGGCAAGGGTCCGATGTTCGGCAACAGCATCCAGCACAAGCATTCGGGGCAGTGGCGCTACCGTGCGCCGAAGACGAAGCGGCAGTGGTCGCCGAACCTGCAGACGGTGCGCGCCTATGTCAACGGCGGCAAGACGGTGCGGCGCATTCGCGTCTGCACGCGCTGCCTGAAGGCGGGCAAGGTGCTGCGCGCCGTCGGATGAACTGGGACGCCCTGATAGAACCCCTCGCGCGGCTTTGCCTCGGCGCGCCCCGCCGAGCAGAGCCGCTGCGCCGTCATACGACCCTGCGCGTCGGCGGTCCCGCCGCGCTGTTTTACAAGACCCACGACCTCGAAGAGTTCGCCCGCATCAGCATCTGGGCGCACCAAAACGGCATCCCCGTATTCATCATGGGGCATGGCAGTAATATTCTCGTGAGCGATCGGGGCATCCCCGCGCTGGTGATTTACAACGCCTGCCGCCAAATGCGCGTCGGCGCGGAGACCTACGCCGAGACGGGCGTCGCCTTTCAGGAGCTGTTTTTGAAGACCGCACAGGCGGGGCTGAGCGGGCTGGAGTTCGCGGTCGGCATTCCTGGCACGCTGGGCGGCGCGCTGGTCTCCAACGCAGGCGCGTACCGCAGCAATATCGCCGACCTGCTGCTGGAGATTGACCTCGTGTCCGAAGGCGTGCGCCAGCGTGTCCCGCCCGACTGGATGCAGTTCTCGTATCGCGACAGTCGCTTGCGCCGCCCCAACCCGCCGCCGACGAGCCTGTTGGCGGTGCGCCTGCGCCTAACGCCCGATTGCCGCCGCGCGATTTTGGGGCGCGCCCGCGAGTTCCAACGCCAGCGTATCCTCAAGCAGCCGCCCGAATCGTCGGCGGGGAGCTTTTTCAAGAATGTGTACGACCGCGCGCTGGCGGAGCGATTGCCGAACCTGCCCGCGCCGATGCGCGAGGCGGGCGTCGTGCCTGCGGGCTACTTGATTGAAGCGTGCGGGCTGAAGGGCTACACCGTCGGCGGCGCGTGCGTCTCGCGCAAGCACGCGAACTTCCTCATCAATCGCGGCTGGGCGACCGCCAGCGACTTCCACGCCCTCGCCCTGCACATCGAGCGCGCCGTGTACGAGACCTACGGCGTGCATCTGGAGCGCGAGGTGCTGCGCGTCGGCGACTGGGGGGAACCCGAAAATATGCCATAATATCTCTGGGAGACCACGATGCGAACCGTTGGGCTGATTGGATTGGCGTTGGGGCTGGCGCTGAGCGGGTGTCAGCGTCAGTCGTACACAGAAGAGGATGTGCAGCGCGCGATTGCCGAGCGTCAACAGCAAACTAAAACAGAAATCGAGCAGGGTGTGCGCGCTGCGCCCCCTGTGGAGGTAGAGAACCCTGCCGCTGGGGGCGCATCGCAGCGTGAGGGCGCACCCCCAAGCGGCGAGGTGAACCTGCCCCCGCCGAACCGCTACGACACCCCGCCCCCTGCCAGCCGCGACCTGCCAACACAAACCCCGCCGCCCGCTGTAGGCGATGTGAAACTCGACCCGCAAACGGGGCAGTACGGCATCCAACCTCCAGGCGCACCCGACACCTACACAATACCGCTGGACAGACAGCAAGGGCAATAGCGCCACTGGACTGCCTGTGAGGGGAGGCGCAGGCGATGACCATTCCAGAACATCTCATCGACACGGTCTACTTGGGCGATGTGTTCGACCTGATGCGTCAGCTACCCGACAAGTCGGTGGACATGGTCTTCAGCGACCCCGACTACAATGTCGGCGTGCGCTACAACGGCAAGTCGTACACCCGCTCGTTCGAGGAGTATATCGAGTGGTACATCGAACTGGCGCGCGAGTCGTTGCGCGTGCTGAAAGACGACGGCAACATGTTTTTCATCAACTACCCCAAGCAGAACGCCTACCTGCGCGTGCGCTTTCTGGACGAGGCGTGCTATGATGTGCAGGACTATGTGTGGGTCTACAATACGAATGTGGGGCACAGCCCGAAGCGGTTCACCACCGCCCACCGTAGCATTCTACACGGTCGCAAGACCGCCCACAATAAGTTTTTCAAGGAGCAGGTCGCCCAGCCGTACCAGAACCCGACGGACAAGCGCATTCGTCAACGCATGGCGCAGGGGCAGAAGGGGCGCATGCCCTACAGCTGGTTCTACTTCGACCTTGTGAAAAATGTCAGCCGCGAGAAGACGGTGCATGCGTGCCAGATTCCGCAGAAGTTGTCCGAGATGCTGATTCTGAGTTGCACGCAGCCGGGCGATGTGGTGCTGGTGCATTTTGGGGGCAGCGGCGCGGAGTTGGAGGTCTGCAAGCGACTCAACCGACGCTTCCTCGCGGCGGAGATTGACCCGACCTACCACGCAATCATTATGAGCCGCCTGCACACGGGGCAGATTCGCGACGAGTACCGCCTCATCAAACGCACGGTCCGCCGCGACGCGCTCGCGCTGCAGCCCGCGCTGTGGAGTGAGTGAGGCGCAACACCGACTGCGCGTTCAGATATGAATTGCCCCCTCTTGCGGGTTCCCCCCGCTTCGCGAATATACCAGTGGGGGATTATCACGAGAGAGCGTACCCGAAGGTATAATTCAGACATGCCCGATGCTGCCCTGCCTGTTGCAGTGGAGCAGAATACACCCGCTACGCGCGGCGTCTACACCGACGCCGAACGCGAACTACTCCGACAACTCCAACTCCCAGAGGAGGACGAAACTCCCTTGGAAAGCCACTACCACGCCCTGCAACAACAACTCCTCGCAGAAGTCATCCACCAACACTTCAAAGGACGCACCGACTACTTCTGCGGCACCAATATGTTCGTCTACTACAGCCTCGAACAAGCCCAAGGCATCACCGAATTCGTAGAAGGCAAACGCGAAAGCGCCCCTTACAAAGGTCCCGACCTGCTCGTTGTGGTCGGTGTGGACGGCACGAAACGGCGCAAGCACTGGGTAGTGTGGGATGAGGACGACCGCTTTCCTGACCTGATTGTGGAGATTACCTCGCCCAGCACGAAGAGCAAAGACACGGACGACAACTTGAAGTTGTACGCGCAGGTGTTTCGGACGCGGGAGTATTTTTGGTACGATGAGGAGGCGGGTGAGTGGATGGGGTATCGGCTTGAGGGCGAGAGTTATGCGCCGATTGAGCCGAATGAGCGGGGTTGGCGTTGGAGTGAGGTGTTGGGTGCGTGGTTGGGTGTGTCGGAGTTGCCGTATCGTGGATGGCGGTATCGTTGGTTGCGGTTGTATGATGTGGGGGGTCGTTTAGTGCCGACGGGCGAGGAGTTGGCGGCGGCGGAGCGCGAGCGCGCCGAAGCGGAGCGTCAACGCGCTGAGCGAGCGGAGCGACGCATCGAGCGGGAGCGTCAACGCGCCGAAGCCGAACGCCAACGCGCCGAGCGGGAGCGTCAGCGCGCCGAGCAAGCCGAGCGACGCCTCGCGGAACTGGAAGCGGAACTCAAACGGCTACGCGGGGAACGGTAGGAAAACACTAAGACGCCTCCAGCAGGCGGCGGACGCGCAGCGCGCGCTCAGGTCGGGCAAGCGGGGCAATCGTATCGCGCGGCGACAGCACAAGGTGCGTGCGGTAGGCGTACCCAAACGGCGCGTCGAGCGTCTCGACAGGGTCGCGGTAGACCTCCAAGCGGCGGTTCTCCAAGTCCAGCACCCAGTAGTCGGGGATACCCGCGCGGGCATACAGGCTGGATTTGACCTCGCGGTCGTAGGGCAGGCTGCTCTGGGCGACCTCGATGACCAACACGGCGTGCGTGGGATGGGCATGCTGGAAGTCGCTGGGGCTGCCCGCGACGACCGCGAGGTCAGGCTGTGGTTCGCTGTCGCCCAGCGACAACGGCGACTGCATCCGCACCACATACCCCTTGCCAAACACACGGCGCAGGCGGTCATAGAGGCTGTGCGTCGCCGTAACATGCTCAGGACCGATGGGCGCCATCTGCAGAATCTCTCCCTCGATGAGTTCCACGCGCTCGTCTTCGCGCAAGATGCCGAGTTCGGCGAGGCGGTAGTAGTCCTCGCGCGTGAACTTGCGTCGGGGCAGCGTTTGCCAAGTGCGCTGCGCCTGCTTCCGTAGGCGGGCAGTACCGACTTGCGTCATCGAGGAGAGTGTACCCAAGCGTGCTTGTAGGAATCCCCACCCCCATAGCGAACCTCACATGCGATGGAACGCGCCAGGGGAGTTTGTGTCCCTCCGATGAGTTGTAGAAGTGGCACGCGTAGAGGTCTACGCACTCTTCCCATGCGATGGGCGCTAATCTGTCTGCAGGTTGCGGAACCGTTGCGCTACAGGGTCTAAGTGCAGCAAGAGCGTCTGGTACGCCTGCTCGATACGCTGGCGGATCTGTTCGGCTTTGGCGCGTTCGGGCGAGTGTTCAGGGAAGCGGTTCGGGTCGCTGCGGGCAATCAGCACACGGTACACATGGCGCACGGTCGCTAAGTCTGCGCCGTCAGGCAGCCCCAGCACACGATAGGCACGACTAACCGCCGACTCTTGCGCGTTCGCAGGCGGTGCAGGACGCGCAGGAAGCGGCTGCGTGGGATCGAGCGCGTCCTGAAGCTCCTGTGCTGCCGCCGATTCTGCTGCCTCCTCGCGGATAACCTGCTCAACGCGCTCGACTAGCTCGCCCCAGTGTGCCTTCATCAATCGCGTGATTCGCCGTCCTAACGCCATTCAGAGTTCCCCTTGCAGCCCAAAGGCAACGAATTCGATTGTACCCGCTCTGCCGCGCAGGGTGAAGTTGAGTCGGACACGGTCGCCCGCCGGTTGTTGGAGCGCAAGGCGCCAGCGGAGCTGCTGCGCGGCGGTCTGATAAGCAGCGGCAAGTTCAGGCTGAAGCGGGAGCGTGCGCAGATGCACGCGCGCAGCAAACCAGTTAGTCGCTTGCACGCGCTTGCCCTCACTGGAGAGCCACTCCAGCTGCACGGGCGCACCGCCCAGCGTCAGCAGGTAGTCCGCGCCGTAGAGCGTCTCGTAGCCGTCGGACGCGCGTGGGCGTTCGGGCAGCTCCCACAGCGCAAAGGCGTGCGGGTCAGTACCGAAACGGCGTCCAACGCCGACCGATACACCCCCACGCGCCGTACCCACCCGCACATAGACCCCCTGCTGGCGATCTGAGCCGTTATACAAGTACGCCACGCGCATGGGCAAATCGCCAATCGCGAACTGCGTGGGCGATTGAATCGCCAGCACACTCTCGTTAAGCAGCAGTCCCACTCCGAACGGCGCGTAGAACTTGCCGACGCGCCAACCCTCCAGCCGCTCGATGTACGCCTCGTCCAGCGCAGTGCGCGTGCGGTCGCCGCCGAGGTTCTGTAGCCGCTGCGCGACATACACGCCGTAGCCCGCCTCGTGATAGAGCTGCAGGAACACCACGGAGTGGCGTGCGAGATCGTCGTACCAGCGCAGCGCAGTCGTACGCTCGTCTATCCGCGCCTGCAAATTCACCCGCGCTCCAAAAAAGATCGTCGGATACTGCGCCTGCAACGCGCCCACAAGCAGCAGGTTCGCCACAACACACCACGCGCGCATGCATAAGAGATTCTACCTACTCGGCTTACGCGCTTATGCCAGCAAGGGATTCCACACCATCGCACCTAGGGTATAATAGTGCGCCGCGCGGAGGGGTGGCCGAGTGGCTGAAGGCGGCGGTCTTGAAAACCGCATCCCACCTTCGTGTGGGACGGGGGTTCGAATCCCTCCCCCTCCGCCATGCATACGGGCAGGGGAGGCGCGTGTGAGACGCTGGTCGATTCGGATTGCGCTCGCGCTATTGGGCGGACTCGGCTCGTATATTGGGCTGAGCGCGCTTTTGTTCGTGGTGGCAATGCAACGCGCCAGCCTCTCGCAAGAGACGCGCCAGTACCACGCGCTTTCTGGGCTTCACGCTGGTGACCGCCTGCTGATTGTTGCACCGCATCCTGACGACGAGGTGCTGGGCTGTGGCGGGCTGATCGCAACGGCAGCGGCACAGGGAGTGCCCGTGCGGGTGGTGTACCTAACCTCGGGCGACGGCTTTACAGTTGCTGCAGCGCTAACCTCCCGCACTGCACCCACCCACAAGGAATGTCTACAGCTCGGACGCTTGCGCATGCAGGAGGCGCGATGCGGGCTGGAGCGGCTGGGACTGCGCCCTGAAGATGCCGTGTTCTTGGGCTATCCCGACCGCACGCTGCTACCGATGACTATTCGCCCGAATCGCGTGCATGTGTCGGTGGCGACCCGCGCCTCCACCGTGCCCTACGCCGAAGCACAGTCGCCCCACGCACGCTACTGTGTGCCCGCGCTGATTGCCGACCTGCGCCGCGCGATTGCAGCGTTCCAGCCGACCCGTGTGTTCACCACCCACCCGCTGGATGACCACGAAGATCATGCTGCGGCTGCGCTGCTTACCCGCGAAGCCATCGCGCAAGCTGTCCAAGCAGGGGAGATACATCCCCCAACGCTCTACTACTACCTTGTCCACTACGGGGATTGGCCCCTGCCGCAGGGAATGCACCCTCATCGCCCGCTGACACCGCCGCTGGGGCTCGTAAGCGAAAGGTGGCAGGTATTCTGGCTCGACGAGACCGCACGGCAGCGCAAGCGCGACGCTATCTGTGCCCACGAGTCGCAGTATGCGGTGATGGCGCGTTTTCTGAGCAGCTTCGTGCGTCGCAACGAGCTGTTCGCGCTCGCGTCCCCCCCGCGCACACGCACCTATCTACCCACCGACGACAACCCTACGGTTCACCTGCAGCCGCGTGCTGACCTAGCAAGCGTGCAGGTAGAGGCGGGACGCGAAGGCGCGCGCGTGAGCGTAGAGACGCGTCAACCACTACGCATGCCCTATAAGTTAGAGATAATACTTCTAACTGTTGATATGCAGGGCGATTGGAGCGACACGCGCTGGCAATATCCCAATCGGCGGCTCGCAGCACGCAGGGAAGACACCACCCTGCACTTGTGGTTGCCGCACCGCCCGCTCGCAAACGCTGCGCGCGCCTACCTGTGGGTGCGAGTCAAACTGTATGAGGCGGAGCTGGATCGGTCGGGCTGGCTGGCACTCCCGACGTTTGCTGCAGGCGCGGAATCGGACGCCCCAACAGGTATGTTAGCGCCTCAATCCGCTCCATCACAAGGTCGCTGAAGGCGTCGCGCGCGGCGCGGTCAGTGCGTGTGCCCCAGACATCCTGATAGCGCACGGGTGTCCCAAAAGCGACTCGCACCTGCGCGCGGCGAGGGAGTTTCGTGCCTTTGCGCCATGCCTGATCGCTGCCAACAATCGCTGTTGGCACCACAGGCGCGCCCGACTGACGCGCCAACAGAGTCACGCCAGGCGTTGGGGGCAGCAGATGCTCGCCCGTACCGCGCGTGCCCTCAATAAAAATCATCACCGCGCGCCCCTCTTTGAGAAATTGCAGCGCGGTCTTGATAGCGCCCACATCTGCCGTCCCGCGCTCCACAGGAAACGCTCCCAACCGACGAATCAGTTTCGTAAACAGTCCATACTGAAATAGTTCCGCTTTGGCGACGAAGCGCAGTTCGCGCGGGCACGCGCAGCCGATTAGCGGCGGGTCTAAAAGGCTTAGATGGTTCGGTGCGATAATCGCCGCGCCCGCCAACGGCACATTCGCCGCGCCGTGCACCTCTAAGTGCCACACCAACCGCGCAACCCCCCGTACCAGCACCCAGCCCGCACGGTAGAGCCAATCGTCCGAGCGCACCATGCTCACTCGATCACAAACTCCGAGCGCACTGTCGTCGGCAAGCGCAGCGTCGCCGATGCCGAGCAGTACCTCTCGTCCGAGAGCTGAACCGCCTTCTCCACCGCCTTCGGGTCCAAGTTGTTCCCTTGCAAGTAGTGCGTGATAACGACCTCTGTGAAGCGTCGGGGATGTTCGGGAGCGCGCTCTCCGCGGATCTCGAGGCGATAGGCAGTCAGCTCCTGCTTCATCTTGCGTAGGATTGCAACCACATCCATCGCTGTGCAGGCAGCCACTGCCAGCAGCAGGTGTTCCATCGGCGTCGCTGCAACATCGTTGCCTCCAGAGTTCGGATGCGTATCGAACAGCACCTTGTGCCCAGTGAGGTCGCACATACCTTCAAACAGCATGTTGCCTTTCCAGACCAGTTCGCCGTCCATACCTATAAGATACCCGTTGACGCCGCGCGGTAGCCGCGCCACAATACACGCTGCAGGTATAATCAAAAACATGTCCCATCTTATGCGCGTGGAAATCGGCGAGCAGCCCGAAGTGCTGCGGCGAGTCGCCGAGCAGGAGTGGCGCGCTATTCAGGCAGTTGCATCGCAGATACGCGAGCGCGAAATCCGTGCGGTGTTCCTCGCGGCGCGGGGCAGTTCTGATAATGCTGCTACCTACTGCAAGTACCTGCTCGAAATCCAAAATGGTATCCCGTGCGGGCTGGCGGCGCCGTCGGTTGTCAGTCTGTATCGTGCAAGTTTGAACCTGCACGGCACGCTGGTAGTCGGCATCTCGCAGTCGGGTCAGGCGCCCGATGGGGTAGAGTATATTGCGCACGCGCGCGCGAACGGCGCCCTGACGCTGAGCATCACCAACGACCCCGAATCGCCGTTAGCCCGCGCCAGCCACCTCACCTTGTGGATACGGGCAGGCACAGAGCGCAGTATCGCTGCGACCAAGACCTACACCGCCACACTTGCAGTTCTCTACCTGCTGTCGGAAGCCTTGCGCGGGCAACACGACGCCCCCCAGCACATCTGCCACGCCGCCGCGCTGATAGAGCAGACGCTCCAGCAGACCGAACCATACCTGCAGGCAATCGCCAACCGCTACCGCTGTATGCATGCATGGGTGGCACTGGCACGCGGGGTCAACCAATCGACTGCCCAAGAGACCGCGTTGAAACTGATTGAGACCTGTTATGTGATGTGTAAGGCATACTCTATCGCTGACTTTATGCACGGTCCGTTCGCGCTTGTCGAACCAGGCTTCCCGTGCCTGCTGTTTGCGCCCGATGGGATAACTTTTGCGACGGTGTTGGAGAGCGCGTCCAAACTGCGTGCAAACGGCGCGGAGGCAATAATCATCGCCAGCAGCGAAGAGATTCTGCGCCTTGCATGCGCACCTGCACCGATGCCCGCAAATATCCCAGAGATGCTGTCGCCGCTTGTGTACGCGGTCGCAGGGCAGCTGCTCGCCTACCATCTTGCACGAGCACGGGAGTTGGATCCCGATCAACCACGCGGATTGCAAAAAATCACGAAAACGCTGTAGCCTATGGAGATACTGCGCACCATCGACTCGGTTCGACAGTGGGTACGGGCACAACGAGGGCGTCCTATTCACTTCGTACCCACGATGGGCTACTTTCACGAGGGGCACTTGAGCCTGATGCGGCGCGCCCGTGCAGACGGCGGCGCGGTGATTGTGAGCATTTTCGTCAACCCACTGCAGTTCGGTCCGAACGAAGACCTCGCGCGCTACCCCCGCGACTTCGAACGCGACCGCCAGATGGCAGAATCGGTCGGTGTGGAGGCGATTTTTTGCCCTACGGTCGAAGAGATGTATCCTGCAGGCTACCAGACGGAGGTGTGTGTCAAGAAACTTTCCCAGCCACTATGTGGAAGGTCGCGTCCCGGACACTTCGAGGGCGTGGCGACAGTAGTACTGAAGCTTTTTCACATCGTGACTCCTGACCGCGCCTATTTTGGGATGAAGGACTACCAGCAGTTGCGCATCATTCAGCAGCTGACGCGCGATATGAACCTGCCGATAGAGATCGTGCCATGCCCGATTGTACGCGAGGCGGACGGGCTGGCGATGTCGTCGCGGAATGTGTACTTGACGCCTGACGAACGCGCGGCAGCGACAGTGCTGTATCGCAGTCTACAGTGGGCGCAAGCACAGTACGCCGCGGGCGAGCGCGACGCTGCCCGACTGCGCACAGGTGTTCACGAGCAGATTGCTGCCGAACCACTGGCGCGAATCGACTATGTGGCGGTGGTAGACGCCGAGACACTACAGCCGATTGAACGCCTTGAACGCCCTACATTAGTTGCGCTGGCGGTCTTCTTCGGTGCAGCGCGCCTTATCGACAATTGCCTACTGGAAGGCTAATCTCAGCGCGGACACGC
>Ga0197142_1004570_pt1 | contig 11148 bp, 4 predicted proteins | sample GBS60_MetaG_FD_148614 | JGI IMG/M metagenome (GOLD analysis project Ga0197142, IMG submission 148614) | Sediment microbial communities from Great Boiling Springs, Gerlach, Nevada, United States - GBS 60_MetaG | ecosystem: Environmental > Aquatic > Thermal springs > Hot (42-90C) > Sediment... | reverse complement strand
CTACCCCCGGCACGCGACTGTCTGAGGATCGGGGTTGCTCTGAACCGGATGGGCAATACTGTTCACCTGGGTGGCCAGTTTCTCTGCGTCGGCGAATCCCAGGTTCACGAAGCGCACCACTCCTGTTTTCAGACTGTTGCAGAAACTGCTCAAAACCGTCGTGCTCCCGTCACAGGTTGATAGGGAGACTGCCATCAATCCAATGTCACTCTTTCATAGTTGAGCGAGTCATCCACGAGATGGAGGTACAGTTTTCGTGTGGCTGCATCTCCGGTCATCCAGGCAGCGCGGTTATTCAGCATAAAAGCATCATCGCCGCGATGCAAATGATGGGCATCGGTCAGTAATCTGGATGGACGAATAATATCGCCGTTAGCGTTGATTACCATACCGTACACACCATTGAAGACATCTTTATTGCTGCCTGTGCGGCGCCATTCTTCCCAAAGTACGATGTAGCGATCGTTTCCGATGCTCACCAATTTAGGTCGCTCGGCGTGCAGATTTGATTCGGCTGAATAGTTCGTCAACCATTTCAAGCGGTTTGTATACTGCCTCCCGCTTGAAACGACCGTCAGAGTATCCGGTAAATTCGGGTCAATGCCATAATCATCGCGCCGAACACGTACAATGGCAAGATTGCGCGGACCGTTGATGTAGTTGTCCGTCACGGCATTGTTTTCGGTGGCAAAGAGGGCGATGTACTTGTAGTTGGGATCATGTTCGATCAGGGCGATATTTCCCAGGCGGGTATAGGTGTTGTTTTCACCTAAATTGCCTTTGATATGAAAGATCGGGTATGATTCGCGGTTACGACCAAAAACAATATAACGCGGATAAGCATCGCCCAGATGGTACTCGATAATGTCATCGCCATCATACAGCAAACGCTGGTCAAAAGAATGACTGACCCACACCGACGATGTGAGCAGAATCGTGCCATGAGTGGCGTCTAAACGGGTTGATAGAGCCTTTTGATGGCGCGTTCCGTTGATGTTCCAGTCCGGTCCGGTATTGATGCCATGCACCAGCGCAACCTCATTGCTACCGACTGCCAGGCGCGCGGTTGATGCAACCATAGGGTTGATAATCATTTCAGCGCGGTTATCGAAGGCATAACGCGCGGTGTCCAGATCAACATTGAAGAGCACGTTACCTGCGGCATCCACCTTGACAACGCGGACGATGTCGCTGCGGTAGGTTTTGGGGGGAGGGTAATAGGGGGTTATTCGACTGCTTTCATCTACACAGGTTGCGTAGTAGCGGTTCCCCGCTTCGTCAATGGCCAATCCCATAATTCGATCAAGCATGGGGAGATTTGTGAGCGCTTGTGTGACACGATAGCCATTGGCGCGCGGTTCGATGCGGAGCAGGACTGCTTTCCAGGGGGTGTCTGCGTTATAATCTTGCGCCAGCACATCCAGCATAACGCCATTCGATGCAACGATAATCTCTGGTGTTTTGCCGTAGATACTATTCCCCAAATCGCTTGTATTCGCGTCAAATGGGGTGAGCACCGAACTGACAGGAATGAAAATCTCAGGCTTGATCAGCAGAGGTAAAAACACATGCGCCGTGCCGGGCAACGCCACGGTAAAGAAATGGTACTGTCCATTGTCTGCATCAGCGTACACTGTACATTCACTGCTGGCGCAGGCGCGCACCTGCCAGTGATAGGTGGCGCCGGGTGTCAGGTCGCTCACCGATACGCTGGTACTGGCGCCCACGTTGGTGGTTGGAGTGCAACCGGCTGTCGTGGCAATGCAATAGCGGTAGTGGTGGACAGTGGCTCCGGCAGATTGCCACTGCAAGGTCAGGCTGTCGGGCTGACCAATTGCGCTTTTGGCTGGCGCAGTTTTTGCGAAGGTAAACGACAGTTGCAGCTTAGCAATAAAGGTGTCGCCTCCACCATTGTACGTTCGATCAAATGCCACTGGCGTGGTTGGGAAGTCAGCAGATTTAGTCTGTCCTACCACATAGACGTTGCCCTGATTGTCGAGTGCAACGGCGGCAGCTTTATCCGAGTCATTCCCGCCGAGAAAGGTGGCGGCGATCAGGGCGGTCAGGTCACCGCTTAGCATTGCAATGAACACATCGTCTTTGCCGTTGTACGTTGGATCAAATGCCTCCCTACTCGTAGGGAAGTTGGCTGCGTTTGTTTTCCCTGCTACGTAGACATCTCCTCGGGTATTGATTGCGAGGGCGGTAGCTTCATCCATACCATAACTCCCTCCGAGGAAGGTGGCAGCGGTCAGTGTAGTCAGATCACCGCTCAACTTCGCAATGAACGCATCGTCGCTGCCGCTGAAGGTCGAATCAAACGAACCCGGCGTGGTCGGGAAGTCAGCAGACCTGCTCCAACCTGCTACATAGACGTTGCCCTGCCCGTCGAACGCAAGGGTAGCGGCTTCATCCCAACCACTCCCTCCGAGAAAGGAGGCAGCGGTCAGCGTCGTCAGGTCGCCGCTCAGCCTTGCGACGAACGCATCGTCACCAAAATTTGAACCGCCGTTGTACGTCGTGTCATACGCCACGGGTGTGGTCGGGAAATTGGCAGACTCAGTCCGTCCCACAACATAGACATTGCCCTGGGCATCGAGCGCAAGGTTGGTAGCTTCATCCCAACCATTCCCGCCGAGAAAGGTAGCAGCGGTCAACGTTGTCAGTTCGCCGCTCAGTTTCGCCACAAACGTATCATACTCATACTCACCGTTGTGCGTCCTGTCATATGCCCCTGGCGTGGTCGGGAAATAGACAGAATCAGTTAGTCCCACAATATAGACATTACCCTGGACGTCAAGTGCGATGGCGGTAGCGAAATTCCTACCGCTCCCTCCAAGAAATGTGGATGCGCGGAGAGTAGTCAAGTCGCTGCTCAGTTTCGCCACAAATGTATCACACAAACCGTAGTTGTACGTCCTGTCGTATGCCCCCGGCGTGGTCGGGAAATTGGCAGACCCTGTCTGTCCTGCCACATAGACGTTGCCCTGCCCGTCGAGCGCCAACACAGTGGCTTCGTCCCAAGAACTCCCGCCGAGGAAGGAGGCGGCGATCAGGGTGGTGAGGTCGTTGCTCAGTTTCGCAACGAACGCATCATCGCTGCCGTTGTACGTTAGATCATACGCCCCGGGCGTGGTCGGAAAGCTATCAGCCCCTGTCTTCCCCGCTACGTAGACATTGCCCTGACCGTCGAGTGTGAAGGCGCCGACGTCTTCCCCCGCTGAACCGCCCAAAAACGTACTCGCAGCGAGCAGATGGGCTACGCTCGCGGGTGCAGCCGTCGAGTGCGCCTGCCCCGCCGCGCCCAGAGGCGCGAACGGCGCGCCGATCTCCTGCTGTGCCAGCACCGTCGGCGTTGGCGCCTGCGGCGTGGCGGCGCTCCCGCTATCCACCTCCAGCAATGGCAGGCGCAGACGATGTTCGCCCGCCTGCACCTCGAGTGTACCGTCGCTGATGCCGACCACAGTTGCCCCCTCTACCTGCAGGCGCACCGCGCCCAGGTTGGGCGCACCGTCGGGTGCAGCCCGCAACCGCAATCGTCCATCCTCAACGGTCAACTCTAGCGCAAGCTGCGGAATCAACCCGGCGATCCGCACCCCCGCCCACACCGGCACATCGGCCTGATGGCGGTCGGTATTGTCGCCGGTCAGGAACGAGACTCGCGTCGCCAGCGGCCCGGTCAGCGTTACCTGCGGCTGGGGTGTAAACCCCTCGCTGGAGAACGTCAGGGTCACTGGGGGGGCGCCGGTGACAGTCAGATGCAGTCGGCCATCACGCCCGATACCCAACTGCGCCTTCTGCGCCAGCATCGCCGCTACCAGGTCATCAGCGAACTGACCACGGTTCTCGATGAAGACATTGCTGTCGGTACGCGCATACGGCAATCCCGTCAGTGTGGGCGGCAGCGGGGCTGGCGTCGGCACGGCAAGTGGAAGCACCAGCCCGATGAGCAGTGTAATCAGTGCGAGCAGAGCTAGCGGTGTGACAGGGCGGCTCAACGGCGGTCGGCGCAGCGGACGCGGGTATGGAACGGCGGTCATGATACACCTCCTGCTGAGAATAGCGATTTGGCAAGAAAGAGACAATGGGACGACGCCAGTTCAGCGGCAGGAAGACCATCGCGCTGCAATGATGTGTGGAGAAGGGGTGTGGCTCATGGACGTATGGCTGCAACGTAAGTACAGGAGTTGGTACAGAAAGATGGTCTCAATTGCACCCGTTAAACCGTAGTGCAGTTGAGACATGTCAACTGTAGCATATGCTGCGCCAGCCTGTCAAGACGGAAAGCAATCGTTGATGTTAATCTTCATCAACGCTGGATTGATAAAGATTGAGATTAATGCTCGAAACGCACCAGCCGTGAGCATGATCTGAGAGTCCCACAGGAGAAGAAAGGCGACCGGCAGTTGCACAGTCCCCTTGGTCAAGTTCTCTCGAGTCGCCCTGCCCGGCTGGATGCGCCGCAGTTCCACCAACGAACGGCTCGACCTGCTCGATGAACCGGTCGGCGACGACGTTCCAGTCATACCCTTCGACCTGCATCCGACCGAAGGCGCCATACGCTGCGCGCTGATCCGGATTACGCAGCAGTTCGATCAGCGCTTCCGCCAGTGCGCCGACGTCGCCCGGCGGCACGAGCAATCCGGCGCGGCGATGCAGGACGACTTCGGGGATTGCTGCAGCATTGGTTGCAACGATCGGCAAACCGCTGGCCATGGCTTCGAGAAAGACGATGCCGAACCCTTCCTGGACGCTCGGCAGGCAAAACACGTCGGATTGGAAGTACATCTGCGCCACCACGTCGTCATCAGGAATGGCGCCGACCAGGTTCACCGCTGCGCCGAGGCGCAGTTCGGCGGCAAGCGCGCGCAGGCGGTCGTGTTCCGGTCCATCGCCGACAATCACCGCACGCGCTCCGGGAACAGCCGCGCGAACCAGTGGCATGGCGCGTAACAGGTCTGCAATATGTTTGCGCGGGTACTGGCGCGCCACACAGAGGATCGTCGCACCATCGCTGCGACGGGGCGTTGCACGCGCAATGCGTTGCCAGCGCGCCAGATCGATCCCTTCGGGAACCAGCCGCACCTGTTGATGCGCTACGCCGTAGTGTCGTCGGATCGCTTCCCGGCAGTATGCCGAGGTCGTAATGACGCCATCGGCATTGCGCGCGTTGATCCTTTCGAGCCTTGATAGCGACCAGAGCAGGCGCCGCACGAAGCCCCGCTCCTGGCGCGCTTCTTCCGCCAGAACCCCCTTGATGCTCACCAGATACGGGGTGCGTCGCGCGCGCTTCGACCAGAGAAAGCCATCGATGTCGAAGCCAACGACAAGATCGTACCGCAGGCGATTGAGGAGCGCTGGCACATGCAGGTTGAACAACAATCGGCGCACTGTCAGGTTGCGGGGCCAGGGCTGGATGGGCGTCAGGCGCGTGACCTGGACGCCGCGCTGCTGGAGTGTGCGTTGCAGTCCGCCGATTGCAACGGCGGTGCCGCTCCCTTCTGCACTTGATTGAACCCACGAATCGATGAAAGCGATGTTCACGATAGCTCTTCCTCCGGTATGATCTCTGGCGATGAGCGAAGCGCTCTGCCGAACAGTTGTACGTGATAGCGGAAGCGGGTGGATGTCTGCGCGGAGGCGGGACATCTGGCGGCGCTAGTCGGCGATCGGTCGGGCGATGACGATGCGGAAGCCGATGTTGTAGCGCCAGTAGTCCGGTGGAAGGTGGCTGCCGCGATACGTGGCTCGTGCGTGGGCGGTGGTGGAGTTGAACGACGATCCGCGCAGAATGTAGTGCCGTCGCTTTTCCGATCCCGTTGCGCCGGACGGGTCGCCGTGGAGTCGTTCCGAGAGCGTGGTTCGCGCTCCGCCCGCCATGTCGCTTCGTCGTGGCGGAGCGTCGATGCTGCTGGCTGTCCATTCCCAGACATTCCCGATCAAATCATGAACGCCGTAGGGACTGACACTGCCGGGGAAGCATCCCACCGGCGTCGTCGCCCAGCGCGATCGTCCATCCGGTCCAGCGCGGGTCTCGGCGACATTCGCAATTCCGGCGATCCAGTGGTCGCCCCAGGGAAAGCGACGTTTCACACGCGCGCGGGGTCCCCAGGTCGCCGCCTTTTCCCACTCGGTCTCGAGCGGCAGGCGAACGACCATGCCTGCCGGGAGACGCCCCTCGGCTGCCAGGGTGCGGGTCAGCCATGCGGCATACGCCACGGCGTCATGCCACGTCACCCCAACCACAGGCTGAGCGGGATTGTTGAAGCGCGGATCGTACCAGTAGCGCGGTTTGGGATGTCCAGGGCGCGCCGCCAGGAAACGCGCGTACTCCGCATTGGTGACCGGGTAGACGCCGATCTGATACGCGGGCAGATCGATCCGCTGCGCCGGTCGTTCTTCGTCGTAGGGTGCATCATTGGCGCCAAACACGAAAACGCCAGCGTCAATCTGCGCCAGCGGCGGCAGTGGATCGGCAAATCGCGGGTCGCCCAGGCGACCGAGCATCAGTCCAGCACGCACCCGATCCTCAACCGCAACGGTCAGATCGGCGATCATCGTCAACAGGCGCTGCTGAACCTCACGCAGCACGTCCGGGTAACGCTGCGGGTCGATTGCTTCCAGGCAGGAGGCTGCCAGGAGCGCCGCCTGTTCAGGACGCGCGGTTGAAGCGCCGGCGCCGGGTCGGAGGGCATGGCGCGCAGGTTTTGCCGATTGCCGTGACGGTTTCTTCTTTGCAGCGCCTGCATCTCCTGCGTCCCGGTTGCGGTCTGGTCGTCCGATCAGATGCCACAGCGTCGCAGCGCCAGCGTCTTCCTCCTTCTCAGCGTGGCGGGAAGGCTGCAACGAGGGATCGCTGGTGCGCAGCCACAGCGCGAGTGTCAGCGTTTCGTGCCAGGTCGGGGTATCAACATAGGGCGCAATCGTCGCCTCAAAGTCGGCGGCGCGCGCCAGGGCATGCGCCGCCAGAAACATGCGCAGCGCGCGCTGCGGCATCGTGTATGCCTGCGGAGGCGTATCGCGTTCGGGATCGACGAGCAACCCGACATCAAGCGCACGCTCGATAATCGCCGCGACCTGCGCATCATCGGCGTCCGGCGCACCATCGCGCACCAGTCGCTCGACGATCGGGCGGGTCAGCGTCGCCGGATGCGCATCATCGTCGGTCGCACGTTGCAGCGCCAGCGCCAGTGGAGCAAGCACAGCGACGGGCGGCGCTGCTTCGCCCCACAGCGCAGCCAGCGCGCGCTGGTAGACCACGGCGCGCGCTGCCGGGAGCGTCTGTCCGTCCGCGTCGGCAACAACCGCAATCGCCAGCGCGAGCGGCTCGAAGGTCAACGCGCGCAACCCGTCGTCGATCAGCAGTCGCCCCTGAAGATCGGCGATCTGTTCGGCAATCGACCCGCCCCGCTGCGGCGCCGTTGGCGCGCCGACCTGCACGGCCTGATCGCGCACAACCCGGCGTCGGCTGAGTGCGGTCAACAGGCGGGCGACCATCTCATCGACATGGGCGCGCTCAAGGGGTGCGAAATGCACCAACTGGAACCCATGAGCGTGCAGCAGGCGCCCCGGCGGCAGGTCGGCAGTCGCATACGGGCGACAGGCGCACACATAGCGGTTGGCAGGAAATGCCGCGACGATCTGGGTGACGACCGGCGCATTGTGTGGCGTCACGCCATCGACAACCACCAGCGCCTCGCCAGCGTGGAGCGCCTGAAGCGCCATTCCTGCGTGCGTCGCAAGATCGTTTGCGTGCAACTGCGCTTCAATCACTGACGAGGGATCGGCGCCCGGATCGATCTGCGGCGGCATCTCGATCACGACGGGCAGCGGAATCGGCAGCGACCAATCGACGAGCGGGGCTGCGGCGCCTTCCGGTTCTCCCGTGACGGCCGCAGCGCACGCCAGCGCCAGGCGACGCACCGCCACGCTCTTCCCGCTGCCGGCGCCCCCTTCGAGCGCCAGACGCGCGCGCGGGATGCGCGCGAGATCGGCAAGCGTCTGAGGGGAACCTGCACTGTCGCGCACAGGAACAACCCCCCGCTCGACATAGATTTCTGTCAGCGGGAGATGACCAATGCCAAATGCTGCGAGACCGGCAATCGGGGCCGAACGAAGCAACTGGCCCGCAATGGCTCGATGGTACTTCAACGCAGTGCTGTGATACAGGCAAACCGGACAGATCGCTCCCCTGGCGCCGTTTGGGACAGATGCGCACAGGTTCGGGATATTATACCGCTTTTTCTACAGTCCATCGTAAGTTTTTGTGCAGTTCGCCATATCTACTATCAGTTGTAAAGATTTTCTTTCGTTTGCCTTGCACCTTGACACGCGCGCCTGTCTGTGCTATTCTTGCCGCGCCATATTTAGGAAGTACTTCCGGTTAATCAATACAATATGTGGATAACTTCAGTGGAACCATTGCCTCTTGCTCCCCATTAGGAACGAGAGACTGTTTTACCTGGCTTTACAATAACTGAATCGCTTTCCATAGTGACAGACGGTGCACAGTATCGGCGCACCCGATGCATGCACCGTTGGGTGTGATCTGTCTCAGGAGGTCAGGCAAGATGACGCAGTCGAACACAGCATTGAACGGAACACACAGCAACGGATCGACCGACACTCTTCACCCGGATGTTGTCGTTCCGACGATGATCATCAAGCGGGATGGGCGTGTGGTTCCGTTTGACGTCTCGCGGATCGAGAATGCGATGGCGCGCTGCTTCGCCAGTTTTGGGCGCATACCCGACACGCCCATCCCCGAACTGGCGCAGCGGGTCGTCAATATCGTCGCTGCCAAGTCGCAGGGCCGGCCGCCGACCGTCGAGGGCGTGCAGGACATCGTCGAGATGGTGTTGCAGGCGGCGGGTGAGTTCGAGGCTGCCAAGCGCTATATTCTGTACCGCGCCGAGCGTGCCAGGGAGCGTGAGCGTCGCCCTGTTCCCGACCATGTGCGGCGCGCGTTCGATGAGGCGCGGGTATATTTCCCGACCGCATTGCAGCAGTTTCAGTTCTTCGACAAGTACTCGCGTTTCAACTACGAGTTAGGGCGGCGCGAAACCTGGATCGAAACTGTTGATCGGGCGGTCAATTATCTCTACGAACTGGCGGGTGATCGTCTCCCGCGCGAGACATACGAACGCATCCGGCGTAACATTCTCGAAATGCGCTCGATGCCGTCGATGCGCCTGCTGGCGATGGCCGGTCCTGCCGCTCGTCGCAATGCGGTGGCGATCTACAACTGTAGTTATCAACCCGTCGAGAGCATCGATTCGTTCGTCGAGGCGTTGATCATTTCGATGGCGGGATGCGGCGTCGGCTTTTCGGTCGAGAGCCGGTACGTCGAGAACTTCCCGCGCATCAAGCGGCAGACAGGGAAGCCGCCGGTCACCTTTGTCGTCGAAGATTCGGCGGAAGGGTGGGCCGATGCGCTGCGCTACGGGCTGGAGACCTGGTTTGAGGGCGGCGATGTGCATTTCGACCTGTCGCACCTGCGGCCGGCAGGGGCGCCCTTGCGCACCAAAGGTGGGCGTGCTTCTGGTCCTGAACCGTTCCGCGCCATGCTCGATTTCGTGCGCAACCGCATTTTTGCCCGGCAGGGGAGTTTCCTGCGCCCGATCGACGCCCACGACATCATGTGCGCGGTCGGCAATGCGGCAGTGAGCGGCGGCGTGCGGCGTACAGCGATGATCTCCCTTTTCGACTACGATGACGATGAGATGCGCCTGGCGAAGGCAGGTGATTTCGAGCGCGAGAACAGCCAGCGCTGGAATGCCAATAACTCGGCGGTCTGGCCCCGCGGCGGGTTGACGCAGCGCGAGTTCATTCGCCATTTTATGGAAATGATCGAGTCGCAGCGCGGCGAACCGGGTATTTTCAACCGTGAGGCCGCCAACCTGATGAAACCGGCGCGACGCAAGGAGGCAGATTTCGGAACCAACCCCTGCGGTGAAATTGTGTTGCGCCCGTGGCAGTTCTGCAACCTGAGCGCTGCCGTCGCCCGCGTTGATGACACCTTCGAGACGCTCCGCGACAAAGTCGAGGTGGCAACGATCATCGGCACGATCCAGTCGCTGGCGACCCACTTCCCCGGCTTGCGCCCGATGTGGAAGCAGAATTGCGAGGAGGAGCGTCTGCTCGGCGTCGATATTACGGGGCAGATGGATAGTCCTGTCGCACAGGATGCGCAGGTCAAGCGGCGCCTGAAGGAGATTGCCATCGAGGTCAACCGGCAGACTGCGCTCAGCCTGGGCATTAACCCGTCAGCGGCGATCACATGCGTGAAACCGAGCGGCAACTCATCGCAACTGCTCGACTGCTCTTCCGGTCTGCATGCCCGCTGGGCGCCGTACTACATCCGCAATGTGCGCGTCTCGGCGCACTCGCCGCTGTTCAAGGTGTTGCGCGACGCTGGCGTGCCGATGGACCCGGAGAACGGTCAGACGCGCGAAGATGCCACGACCTGGGTCATCCACTTCCCGGTCAAATCACCGGATGGCGCAATTACGCGCAACCAGCGTTCAGCCATCGAGCAGTGCGAATACTGGTTGCAGAATAAACTGTACTGGACCGAGCATAATCCGTCGTGCACCGTCACCTACAAGCCAGACGAGGTGATCGATCTGATGAAGTGGGTATGGGATCACCGCGATATGATCGGCGGGCTGACCTTCCTGCCATCGTTCGATGCACAGTATGCGCAAATGCCTTACGTTGAGATCACGAAGGAAGAGTACGAGCGGCTGGCGGCGGAGTTCCCGGAGATCGATTTCAGCAAGATCTGGCGCTATGAGGAAGAAGACCTGACGACCGCCGCGCAGGAACTGGCGTGCATGGCTGGCGTGTGCGAGGTTGAGGTTCCGCCTTCGGCGTAAAACACCCGAGAATCGATCAGGGGCGCAGCACACGCTGCGCCCCTGATTCTTCGTGAGATGCACCTTTACCGGAACAGGCAGGAACGTCCTGGCTCAATCGAGGACATACACCTCCGTGATCGCTCTGACTTCTGGAAGGCAGGGTCCTGCCAACGCTATCCACGTGCCAGCAGGTAGTCGTGCGCCGCCAGTGCAGCGCGCGCCCCTTCACCGATTGCAATCAGGGTGTGTTCGCCGTACACCGTCGTCACATCGCCAGCGGCGAACAAAC
>Ga0197142_1004569_pt1 | contig 11151 bp, 10 predicted proteins | sample GBS60_MetaG_FD_148614 | JGI IMG/M metagenome (GOLD analysis project Ga0197142, IMG submission 148614) | Sediment microbial communities from Great Boiling Springs, Gerlach, Nevada, United States - GBS 60_MetaG | ecosystem: Environmental > Aquatic > Thermal springs > Hot (42-90C) > Sediment... | reverse complement strand
GAAAAGCGCTCAAATCCTTTTGTTCCGGCCTAGGAACGGGCACCAAGAAGCGAGGCAAGTGCCGAGACCAGCTCAGCGATTCGGTAAGGCTTTTGGAGGAACACGGTGCCAGGACGATGGAGAAGAGCCTCCCATAGAGGTTCCGGCGCGTGCCCTGAAGAAACCACCAGCGGCAGATCAGGCTGCCGGGCCAAAAGCTCTCGGGCAAGCTCTGCACCGTTCATCCCTGGCATCAACATGTCCAACACCGCCGCGTCTAAGCTGCCCTCGCCCACCAGCAGCAAGGCATGCTCGCCCGAGCCGGCCGCCAGCACCTTAGCGCCTTCCAAGCGCAAAAGCTCGGTGAGGCTTTCCAAAACCTCTGGCTCGTCGTCCACCACCAGGATGTGCTTGCCGGCCAAACTCGCCTTAACCTGCTTGGGCTGCTCGGCCGTTGCTTCTGGTGGGGCCGCCGGCAAGCGGATCGTGACCGTCGTCCCCTCTCCGATCCCGGATGCAATCCCCACCTCGCCCCCGTGGGCCTGTACCGTGCGGTACACGGTGGCCAGCCCCAACCCGGTCCCCCGGTCCGCCGGCTTGGTAGTGAAAAACGGCTCGAACACCCGGGGGAGCAGCTCTTTCGGGATCCCTACCCCAGTGTCCTGGACATGGAGGATAACAGTTTGGTCCTCTTGCCAGGCGCGCAGCACCACGCTTCCACCCCCGGGCATGGCGTCCCGGGCGTTGATGAGCAGGTGCAAGAGTGCTTGCTGCAACCCGGAAGCATCCCCAACGACCCAAGGCTCGCCGCTCACCTCAAGGACCAGCTGCACTTTGGGACCCAGCGTGTGGCGGGCCAGCTCAGCGGTTTCGGTGAGAAGCCTGCGCATGTTCAAAGGCTGCTTGGCGGGGAGCTCCTTGCGTGCAAAGGCCAGGATCTTGTTTACCACCTCCCCACCCCGCTGCGCCAGCTCCACCAGCCGCTGCAGCTGGGCCCGATAGGCGGCAGGCAAGGTGCGCCCCAAAAGCTCCGCCTCCCCAACAATCCCTGCCAGCACGTTGTTGAAGTCATGGGCGATGCCGCCGGCCAAGGCGCCCAAAGCGGCGAGCTTCTCCCGCTCCGCCAGCTCCTCTTCCAGGAGCTTTTCCCGGCGCAAAAGCTGGATCCGCTCCAACTCCCGCCCCAGGCGTGTGGCGTAAATCTCCACCACCTGTCGTTCCAGCTCGTTGAACACCCTTGGCTTTTCCGAAAGCACCGCTAAAACGCCCAGCACCTTTCCGTCGCTGGCGGGCAGCGGCATTCCCAGATAAGCCTGGGGGACGATGGGCACAAAGGTAGAAGCGTCGTAGCGGGCGGAAAACCCTTCGGAAATTGCGAGGGGGGCGTTGCACCGCACCACCGCTTCGCAGGGGGTTTGGGCCAAGGGTAGGCGGGTACCCCGTACCGGGCCTTCCGCCCCCAAGACCAGTAACTCCTCCCCCACCAGCTCCGTGACGAAAACCACGGGCACCTGGAGCAAATTTGCCAACGACCGGGCGGCAGCAGAAAAGGGATCCTGGCCCGGAAGCCCCACCACCGCCCGGTAGGCGGCTTCCAAAAACCGCCGGGCCTGTTCCTTTTCGCTGTTGTCTACGATCATCCCCACCACCGCTGGGCCCGTGGGGAGCACCGTGAGCGCCCCGAAAACCTCCACAGGAAAGCGCGTGCCGTCAGCGCGAAGCGCGGTAAAGCTGTAGCGCACGCTCTCCACCTCCCCGGCAAAGCGCTTGCGGAGGTTGTCCGCCACCAGCTCCCGGTCCTCGGGAGCCACCAGGTCAGGGACCCGGAGCCTGTGGAGGATCTCCTCCTGGGTGTAGCCAAACATCTCCGCAAATCGCGGGTTCACGTAGAGGAAGCGATCCCCCTGGATGAGGTACACCCCCACCAGGGAGTGCTCCACCAAGGAGCGGAACAGGTTTTCCGAGGCGGCGAGCCGCCCCAAAGCTTCCTGCCGCGCAGCATCAAGCCGGGACACGCGCCGGGCAGCCACCAGGGCCACGGTCCACAGCAGCCCGGAAAGCACAGCCAAGGTTGTCGCCACCGCCACCTTCAGGTTGGCCCGCCGCGATGCCAGCGGGCTTTGCAGGAAAGGGGTTCCCACCCGCAGCTCCAAAACGCCCACCACCTTCCCCTCAGCAAACTCCTCGTGGCAACGCTGACAAGCGGCGCTTGCTTTCACCGCCACCAGGGCCAGAAGGCCGGAGGCAAAGCCTCCAGGCCATAGCATGAAGCTTTCTTCCCCTTCCCTGATCCGCCTCGTTAGGACCGTCCCTGTCTGCGCCCCTTCCCCCAGGGGGAGCAAGCGGGCCCGCTTCGCCATCGGGATCGGCAGCAGGTGCGGATCCCGTCCTTCCTTTTGGAAGGCCTCCGCCACCCTGCTCACCTCAAGGTAAGGAGCCACCAGTCGAAGGTTTTCCTGCCACTGGTGAGCTGCCACCAGAGCCGCTTCTTCAACGCTCCGGCGTAGCGCCTCTTCTAGGTAGTTGCTGCCCCAAAAAACGGCTACGAGCCCAGCCACGACAAGACCCAACTGGACCACGAGGGCCACAACGAACACAGGCCGGAAGGCCGCGGTGGCAACAACGCGCTTTCCCACCAGCCTATGCTAGCGCAAGAACCGTTGGCCGCATTTTTTCGTTTCAAACCCTTGGGGGGCGCTATGGGCAAAACGCTTTTGCTGCTGCTCCTCGCCGCACCTGGTTTTGGGGCGGAGCGTACGCTGCAGGTGGTTACTCCAGCCCAGGGGATCCAAGAGGTAATGGTGCGGCTGGGTGTGGGAGACGTGGTGGTTACCGGATGCCAATGTCAAGAGGTGCGAGCGAGTGTTGCAGTGCGGGGCAAGCGTTGGCAGGTGGAAAAGCTTAAGATTGCTGCGCACCGCGAAGGGGACAAGCTCACGCTGGCCCTTGCCCCCGCCGAGCAACCTGGCCGTCACCCCCGGGAGGACTGGACCGTTGCCTTGCCCGCAAACTTGGCCCTCCAAGTAAAGGCGGGGGTCGGGGATGTGCGCGTTCGGCATGTGGTGGGGGAGGTTCGCCTAGACCTGGGGGTGGGTGACGTGGCGGTGGAGGGGCTTCGGGGACCGCTTGTTGTGGCCACAGGCGTGGGGGACATTGAGGTGAGCGGGAACTGGGAAGCCGTGGGGTCCATCAAGCTTGCCACGGGGGTTGGGGACGTCCAGCTTCTCACCCCCTACCGCCGCGAGAAAGGGCGAGGTTTTGCGGCTGAAAGCCTCCAGGCCCAGGGACCCGGTCCCCACCCGCTCAAAGCCACCGCCCGGGTAGGGACGATTAGGGTGCGGCTCCAACCCGAAAGGTGAAAGCTAGGTCTGGAGCACCCCCCAGCGATACGGGGGGAGCTCTCCTTGGTGCGCGCAAGCTTCTAAGCAAAACGTAATGACCTCTCTGGTACGCCGGGGATCCAGGATCCCGTCCACCCAGAGGCGAGCCGCAGCGTAGCGGGGGTCCATGGTGGCGTCGTAGCGCTGGCGGATGGTCTGGAGCATTTGCTGTTTTTCCGCTTCCCCCACCTCTCGCTTGCCCAACTGCAGCTGCAGCAAAGTTTGGGCCGCTTGGTCTCCCCCCATCACCGCGATGCGCGCCGAGGGCCAAGCAAAGATGAAGCGCGGACCGTACGCTTTGCCACACATAGCGTAGTTTCCAGCACCAAAAGAGTTCCCCACGATGATGGTGATTTTCGGCACCGTGCTGTTAGCCACCACGTGGACCATCTTGGCCCCGTCCTTGATGATCCCCTCCCGCTCCGCCCGGCTCCCCACCATGAAGCCGGTTACGTCCTGGAGGAAAACCAACGGGATCCCCTTCTGGTTCATGAGCTCCACGAAACGGGCTCCTTTATCCGCGGCGTCCGGGTAAATTACGCCGCCGATCTGCATCTCCTGCTCGGCAGGGCCCAGCCCGCGTCGCCGGGTAACGATTTGCCGCTGGTTGGCCACGATCCCCACAGCAAACCCGCCGATCCGCCCCTCGCCGCACACCAAGGTCCGCCCCGAGGTGGCCTTGTACTCCTCGAACTCGGAGCCATCCAGCAGGTGGGCCAAAAGCGCGTAGGTGTCGTAAGGTTTGGCGCGATCTGGGGGGAGGACACCCAAGATCCCCTCGGGGTCCACCGCAGGAGGCACCTCAGGAACCCGGTGGAACGGGGCCAGTCGTGGCTCAGCCAGTCGGGCGAGTCGGCTGCGAATCGCGGCAATACAGCTGGCGTCGTCCGGGAAGCGGTCGTCCACCACCATGGAGATGTCGGTTTGCACCTGGGCCCCTCCCAGGCTTTCCACATCCACGGTTTCGCCAATGGCGGCCTTCACCAGGGCTGGACCAGCCAGGAAGATAGACCCGGTACCTTCCACAATGAGCGCCTCGTCCGACATGATGGGCAAATACGCGCCCCCAGCCACACAGGGGCCCATAATGGCCGCAATTTGGTAAATACCGGCTGCCGAAAGCCTTGCGTTGTTGTAGAACACCCGGCCGAAGTGCTCCTTATCCGGAAAGATCTCCTCTTGGAGGGGAAGGAACACCCCCGCTGAGTCCACCAGGTAAACCACCGGAAGTCGGTTCTCCAGTGCAACCTCTTGGGCCCGGAGGATCTTCTTGCACGTCATCGGGAACCAAGCCCCGGCTTTCACCGTGGCATCGTTGGCCACCACCATGCAGCGCCTGCCGGAAACCGTGCCGATACCGGTGATTACCCCGCCCCCGGGCGCGCCACCCCACTCCCGGTACATCCCCCACCCTGCCCAGGAACCCAGCTCGAGAAACGGCGTCCCGGGGTCTAGCAACGCCTCCACCCGCTCCCGGGCCAGCATCTTGTTCTGGCGCTTCTGCCGTGCCGCGGCTTCCGCCCCTCCCCCTTGGCGCAGCTGCGCTGCTTCCCGTTCCAGAGACTCCAGGACCCCAAGCCAGTACTGCCGATACTCCTCCTTCCAAGCCTGCTCCCGAACCAAAAGCTGCACAGCCACCTCCGGCGCTATGGTAGCGCCGCCCCCGTTTCCCTGCTGGTGATCCTCCGGACCGCCCATTGAAAAATCTGGAAATTTATGTCAAGATTTCTGTGTTGCGGGAGACGGAGACGGGGTAGCGATGCGGATCACCACCACCGAGGAGTACGGGTTGCGGCTGGCGATGCAGCTCGCGGCAGCCTTTCCCGAGGGGCTCACGCTCCCCGAGCTTTCCCAGCGAGAAGGCATCCCCCAAGCCCTGGCCGCCAAGGTTTTAGCCCGTCTTCGGGAAGCAGGGCTGGTCCGGGCAAGGCGGGGCCGCCGGGGGGGGTACGAGCTGGTGGACCCTCCCCAGGCCATCTCTCTGGACAAGGTGTTCCGGGCCTTGGGAGATCCCCTGTTCCATGCAGCGTTTTGCCAAGACCATGGCGGGGAGCTTCTCTGTTGCATCCACGCCAGCGATTGCGCGGTGCGTCCGCTGTTTTACCACTTGGACCGGATGTTCCAAGCGTTTTTTGCCCGGACCACCTTGGAGGAGCTCCTAACCGGCGAGCGTCAGCTTGCCCGAAAGCTTGCAGCCGAAACCCGACTTCCCGCGCTGGGAAGCATCAAGTTCGAAGGAGAAACAGCATGAGCGAGCGAAAGCCAGTGTTTGCTGCGGAAGACCTCCACGTGTGGGTGGGGGAAAAGGAAGTGGTGAAGGGGGTGAGCCTGAAGATCTACCCGGGGGAGGTGCACGCCATCATGGGCCCCAACGGCTCCGGGAAGACCACCCTGGTGCAGGCCATCATGGGCCACCCTGCGTACTCCGTGGAGGGGAAGATTTACCTGGGCGGCGAGGACATTACCGCCCTGGAGCCGGACGAAAAGGCCCGAAAGGGGATGTTCCTGGCTTTTCAATACCCGGTGGCGGTGCCGGGGGTCACCGTGGCCTCCTTCCTCCGGGCTGCAGTTTCTGCGCGCCGGGGGCAAGAGGTTCCCGTGAAAGAGTTTCGGCAAGAGCTGCTCGCGCGCATGGCCCAGCTGGACATGGACCCCGCGTTTGCCGGCCGTTACCTCAACGACGGGTTTTCCGGCGGTGAAAAGAAGCGCCTGGAGATCCTGCAGCTTTTGATGCTCGAGCCCACCTTTGCCATGCTGGACGAGACTGACTCAGGGCTAGACATCGACGCCCTCAAGGTGGTGGCTGCCGGGATTAACGCCGCCGCCACCCCGGAAAGGGGTTTGCTTTTGGTGACCCACTACCAGCGGCTTTTAAACTACGTGCAACCCCAGGTGGTGCACGTGTTCATTGGGGGCAAGCTGGTGCGCAGCGGCGGGCCGGAGCTTGCCCTCGCGCTTGAAGAAAAAGGCTACGATTGGCTCGAGCAAAGCCTGGGAGGTGGAGCATGAGCAGCGTGCAGCTGGATATCAACCGCGACTACGCCGAGCGCTACGGGTTTGCCGACCCGGTGGAGTACTTCGCCAAAGCCCCAAAGGGGATCAACCACGAGGTGGTGGAGATGATCTCTCGGCTCAAGGGGGAGCCGGAATGGATGCGCCAGCTTCGGCATCGGGCTTTGGACATCTTCTTCGCCAAGCCCATGCCCTCCTGGGGAAACCAGGAGCTTTTGCGCCAAATTGACTTTGACGACATCACCTACTACGCCCGGGCCACGGAAAGACCTGGGACCTCTTGGGAGGAGGTTCCGGAAAACATCAAGCGCACCTTCGATCGCCTGGGTATTCCGGAAGCGGAGCGGAAGTTCCTGGCGGGGGTTTCCGCGCAGTACGAGTCCGAGGTGGTGTACCACTCGGTGAAGAAAGAACTGGAGGAGCAAGGGGTCATCTTTCTGGACATGGACTCGGGGTTGCGGGAGCATCCTGAGATCGTGCGCCAGTACTTTGGCACCGTCATCCCTCCCACGGACAACAAGTTCGCCGCGCTCAACACCGCTGTTTGGTCTGGGGGCTCTTTTATTTACGTGCCCCCCGGCGTGCACGTGGCCATCCCGCTGCAAGCCTACTTCCGCATCAACGCCGAGCGCATGGGGCAGTTCGAGCGAACCCTCATCATTGCGGACGAGGGCTCCCGGGTGCACTACATCGAGGGCTGCACCGCACCGGTGTACTCCACCCACTCGCTCCATTCCGCGGTGGTGGAGCTGGTGGCCAAAAAGGGGGCATATATCCGCTACACCACGATCCAGAACTGGTCCCACAACGTTTACAACCTGGTGACCAAGCGGGCCATGGCGTTCGAAGACGCGGTGGTGGAGTGGGTGGATGGCAACCTGGGCTCCAAGCTCACCATGAAGTACCCCTGCGTGGTGCTACGGGGGGAGCGGGCCCATGGGGAGATCCTTTCTATCGCCTTTGCCGGTCCCGGACAGCACCAGGATGCCGGTGCCAAAGTCATCCACCTCGCCCCCAACACCACCTCGAAAATCACCTCCAAGTCCATTTCCAAGGACGGGGGGCGGGCCTCCTACCGGGGGTTGGTGAAGATCCGCAAGGGGGCGCACGGGTGCAAGACCTCGGTGGAGTGCGACGCGCTGCTCATCGGCCAGGCGGCCCGTACCGATACTTACCCCACCATGGAAATCGCTGAGGATGACGTGCGGGTGGAGCACGAGGCCCGGGTTTCGAAGCTGGGGGACGAGCAGCTCTTTTACCTACGATCCCGGGGCCTTTCCGAGGAACAGGCGCGGCTCATGATCGTCAACGGCTTTATTGAACCGTTTGTGAAAGAACTCCCCATGGAGTACGCGGTGGAGCTGAACCGGCTCATTGCGTTGGAAATGGAGGGGTCCGTTGGCTAGCAATCCGCTTCCGGAAGAAAAACCCCTGGCGCACCTCGGTGACGTGGCGGCCCTGGCAGCAGCCCTTTCTGAGCCCGCCTGGCTTGCAGCCCTCCGGGAGGAAGCTGCGGCGCAGGCCCGGACCTTCGAGCTTCCGGACCGGGCCCGGCACCTGTGGCGCTTCACCGATCCGGCGCAGTTTCTTCCCCAGGAGGACCCGGCGCAGCTGGGGCCCGGCGCACCGGTGCCGTCTTGGCAACCCGAGGAACAGCTGGCTTCCGCGGTGCTGCTGGCGGGGCCCACTCCCCAGGTGCTGTTGCTCTCCCCCGAGGCCCAGCGGGCGGGGGTGGAGGTGCTGGCCTTGGGGGATGAGCGCCTGGTCTCGTTCCTGGGCAAGGCGGTGCCCGCAACCCACGGTTTTCTCGAGGCGTTGAACGCCGCCGCGTTTCGCCCCGGGGTAGCGGTGCTGGTGCCTGCCGGCGTGCACCTGGAGGATCCCATCCGCCTGCGGGTGGTGGCGGGCTCCCCCTTGCTCTTGCCCCGGGTCTTGCTGGTGGTGGGGGAAAACGCCAGCGTGGAGGTTCTGGAAGGGCACGTGGGGAACCGGGGGATGGTGCTGGGGGTCACCGAGGCGTTCGTGGCGGCAGGGGGTGAGCTGCGCTACGATGTGGTGCAGCGGTGGGATGGCCCGGTGGTAGGCCATCTCACCAGCCGGGTGGTGCTTGGGGAGGGGGCCCGGGCCAGCTTGGCTTTGGCCTCCTTCGGCGGGAGGGTGACCAAGGTGGATACCGGCGTGATCCTCGCGGGCAAAGGGGCGGAGGTGGAGACCTACGGGGTGTGCCTGGGCACCGGGGAGCAACACTTCGACCATCATACCGAGCATATCCACCAGGCAGCCAAGACCCACTCGAACCTGGACTTCAAGGTGGCCCTCGCCGGCAAAGCGCGTTCCGTGTACACCGGGCTGATCCAAATCGCTCGGGACGCTGCGGGGTGCGAGGCGTACCAGGAAAACCGCAACTTGCTGCTTTCAGAGGAGGCCCGGGCTGAGTCAATCCCGGAGCTGGAGATCCTCAACGAGGACGTGCGGTGCACCCACGGGGCTACCGTAGCGCCGCTCGACGAAGAGCAAATCTTCTACCTCCGCTCCCGGGGTCTGCCCCAGCATCAGGCCATGCGGCTCATCGTGTACGGTTTCCTGGACCAAACCCTCTCCCGCCTTCCCCAGGCCACAAGGGAGCGGATCGAGGCGCTGGTGGCAGGCAGGCTCCACGGGGAGGTGCTGTGACGGCCACGGCGGTGGTGCTCCGCCCCCAGCGGGTAGCAGAGGAGTTCCCGATCCTCTCCCGGACCGTGCGCGGCCGGCGCTTGGTGTACCTGGACAACGCCGCCACCACGCAAAAACCAAAGGCTGTGTTGGATGCCTTGGTGCGGTTTTACACCCAGTCCAACGCCAACGTGCACCGAGGGGCGTACACGCTGGCGGAAGAGGCGACCGCGGCGTACGAACGTTGCCGCGAGCGGGTGGCGCAGTTTTTGGGAGCCCCCGACCCCCGGGGGGTGGTGATTTGCCGCAACGCCACCGAAGCCATCAACCTGGTGGCCCGCTGTTGGGGGGTTAAGCTTTCCCCCGGGGACGAGATCCTCACCTCCGAGCTAGAGCACCACTCCAACCTGGTGCCCTGGATCATGCTGGCCAAGGAGCGGCAACTTTCCCTCAAGCACATCCCCGTTACCGACAGCGGCGAGCTGGACATGGCAGCCTTTTCCCGGCTGCTTTCCCGCCGCACCCGGATCTTGGCCATTTCTGGGATGTCCAACGTGCTGGGGACCATCCCCCCGGTGGCGGAAATGGCGGAAGCCGCCCACCGAGTAGGGGCGGTGATGCTGGTGGATGGGGCACAGCTGGTGCCCCACGCAACGGTGCGCTTTTCCGAGCTGGGGTGCGATTTTTTGGCGTTCTCCGCCCATAAGATGTACGGTCCCACCGGTGTGGGGTTTTTGGTGGCCAAGCCGGAGCTTCTGGAGGCCATGGAGCCGCTTTACGGCGGCGGTGAAATGATCCGGGAGGTCCACCTGGACCGGGCCGCCTGGAACGAGATCCCCTACAAGTTCGAGGCAGGCACCCCAAATATTGCCGATGCCGCTGCTTTCCCCGCAGCTCTGGAGTTCGTGGAACGCTGGACTCCCCAGGCGATCCGGGCCCACGAGGTGGAGCTCACCGCCTACGCCTGGGAGCAACTTTCCCGCTTCGGCGGGCTTACCCTCCACGGCCCGGCAGACCCCACCCGCCGCGGCGGGCTCATCTCCTTCGTGGACCAGCACATCCATCCTCATGACCTGGCCACGGTGCTGGATACCTACGGGGTGGCGATTCGCGCGGGACACCACTGCGCCCAGCCCCTCATGCGCCGCCTTGGGGTCATGGCCACCGCCCGGGTTTCTTTCGCCGCCTACAACTCCCGGGAAGACGTAGACGCGCTGCTCTACGCCCTGGCTGCGGCCCGGCGTTACTTTGGGGTAAGCTGAGAGGGGCAGAACCATGGCGGCCCGCCCGGAAGTGGAGCTATCGGAGCTGTACCGTGAGGTGGTGCTGGACCACTACAAGCACCCTCGGGGGAGGGACCCTCTACCCAAAGCCGACGTCACCGCCAAGGGGTTCAACCCGCTCTGCGGCGACGAGGTGGAGGTGGCGTTGGCCTTGGCGGGGGAGCAAATTGCCCAGGCTCAGGTGGTGGCCCGGGGCTGCGCCATCTGCACCTCTTCCGCCTCGATGATGGCCGAGGTGCTCGGGGGCAAAAATCTGGCCGAGGCGGAGGCGGATGCGGAGGCCTTTCGTCAGGCAATGCACGGCAAGCCTTTCCCCCAGGACCGCAAGCTGGGGGACCTGGAGGCGCTGGAAGGTGTAAAGCACTTCCCGGTGCGGGTAAAGTGCGCGCTGTTGCCCTGGATGACGCTCAAGGACGCCATCGCCGCCTACCGCCGGGGCGAGCGAGACACCCAAACCACAACGGAGTAAGCCATGGCCGAGTTAACCCCGGAAGCCATTAAGAAAGCCTTGCAACCGGTGGTGGATCCTGAAATTGGCATCTCGGTGGTGGATTTGGGGCTAATCCGGGGCATCGAGATCACCCCAGAGGGCAGCGTCATTGTGCGCATGACGCTTACCTCCCCCTTTTGTCCCGAGGGGCCTGCCATTGTCCAAGAGGTGGAGCAAACCGTGCGCTTGTTGCCCGGGGTGAAAGAGGCAGCGGTGGAGTTGGAGTGGAACCCCCCCTGGGATCCCCGCACTGAGGCCTCCGACGAGGTGAAGGCCATGTTGGGGATCTGGGACTAAGCCCCTGACCTTCCGCCCGATGGGCGTTTTTCAGCAAGCAAGCAAGTTAAATCCTGTC
>Ga0197142_1004568_pt1 | contig 11151 bp, 11 predicted proteins | sample GBS60_MetaG_FD_148614 | JGI IMG/M metagenome (GOLD analysis project Ga0197142, IMG submission 148614) | Sediment microbial communities from Great Boiling Springs, Gerlach, Nevada, United States - GBS 60_MetaG | ecosystem: Environmental > Aquatic > Thermal springs > Hot (42-90C) > Sediment... | reverse complement strand
GCTGAGAGCGGCAAAGTGAAGCTCGTCGAGTGGAGCAACGCCGCGATGGCCTGGCGCTTCAAAGCAGCGGCGATGGGTGTGCCGTTCATCCCCGTCAGATCCATGCTCGGCACGGATACGCTGAGATATAGCTCCGCGAAGGTCGTCAGAGATCCATTCACGGGAATCCCCGTGACGCTCTTGCCCGCGCTCATCTTGGACGTCGGGATCATTCACGTTCACCGTGCGGACAAGTACGGCAACGCCCAGATTGATGGGATTTCGGGCTTTGCGTTCGAGATGGCTCGCGCCTCGAAGCGCTTAATCATCAGCACCGAAGAGCTTATTTCGACCGAAGAGATTCAGCGATATCCTGAGCGCACGATCATCCCGTGGTTCTTAGTAGACGCGGTCGTCGTGGCGCCCTTCGGGTCGCACCCCGGCGAGATGTGCTATTGCTACGAGCGCGACCAAGAGCATCTGTTAGAGTTTCTCAAAGCCGCCGAGACTGAAGAGACGACGCAACAGTACTTACAGAAATACGTCTACGGTCCCAAGACCCATCAGGAGTATTTAGATCTGATTGGGCGGGATCGCTTAGAGGCATTGAAGCGGGCTAACAAGGGACGGTGACCTCATTCCCCTCACCCCTTTCTCCCCTCTCCCTCCGAGGGGAGAGGGGCTGGGGGTGAGGGTGCTGCGGGAAGGAGATGAAGCAATGAACACAGACTACAGCCCCACAGAACTGATGATCTGTATCGCCGCGCGCTTGATGAAGGAGGCGCGCACGGCGTTCATTGGGACGGGCATCCCGATGTTGGCGGCTGCGTTGGCGAAGAAGCTCTACAATCCCGATCTCATTGCGATCTTTGAGTTTGGCGGCATCGGGGCCTCTCTTGAGGACTTGCCCCGCGCCGTGGGCGAAGCCCGCACGTTCTATCGAGCGATGGTCGCCACAGGGATCTGCGACGTGATGGAGACAGCGCAGCGCGGGCTGATCGAGTACGGCTTTCTGGGTGGAGCCCAGATCGATCCCTACGGGAACTTAAACACGACGGTGATCGGGCCGCACGACAAGCCCAGAGTGAGACTGCCCGGCAGCGGGGGAGCCAACGACGTGGGATCGCTGTGCTGGCGCACCATCGCGATCATGAAGCACGAGAAGAAGCGCTTCGTTGAGAGAGTGGACTTCATCACGACGCCGGGGTACTTAGACGGTCCTGGGGCGCGGGAGCGTGCGGGGCTGCCCGCAGGGACCGGGCCCTATCGCGTCGTGACAGATTTAGCTCTTTTGGGGTATGACGATGCGACCAAGCGCATGATGCTCGTGGCGACCCATCCAGGGGTGACCATCGAAAAAGTCATAGAGAACACGGGTTTTGAGCTGATCATTCCCAAAGAAGTCGCGCAGAACGAACCACCAAGCTCAGACGAGCTGCGAGTCCTGCGCACTGAGGTCGACCCGGAGCGACTGTATATTTAGATCTGTCGTTCGAGCTGGTCCTCTAGAGTGATGCTCATCCCCAGGCGCGTGAGGGCTTCGCAGACCTCGCGAAAGCGCGGGTCGGCCTGCAGAAGATTCCACGCTCGCTCGTCTTCGGTGTCGATGCTGCACTGCCAGATAGTGGGGCGCTCGGTCCGGTAGAGCGCCAGGTCGTAGACCCCGTCGAGCTCGAGGGCGATCTGGCGCGCCCGGTGCATCAGGACGAAGAGGCGCTCATCGGGCACGGCCTCCGGCTTGACTAGCTCGAACGTCAGGATCATTTCGTCCCCCCCTCTCGCTTTAGGATTTGCTTCCGCAGTAGTCCTCTCATACAATTCTCTTAGAGGTGACCACTATGAAGCCTCAGCTCTTGGAGCGCATCTCTATTGATCCGCAGATTTGCCACGGTAAGCCTTGCATCAAGGGCACGCGCATCCCGGTCTTCGTTATCCTCGATGCCCTCGCCGCGGGCATGACCCACCAAGAGATCATCGAAGAGTACCCCCCAGTGACGGAAGAGGACATCCAAGCGGCTCTCTTCTACGCTTCGTTGGTAACACAACAAGAAGAAGTACCGCTGCTCATGTGAGATGAAGTTCCTCCTCGTTGTCTTGGAGCCGCATCGTTACCGGGTCCTCCGCTAGGGCTACGGGTGGCGAGGGGCATCCGAGCCGTGAGCTCAGATGCCCCTGCGAAACCCTATAGACCTCACTCTTAAGCAAAAGGAGCGGAGGTGAGAGGCTGCTATCATCCCTCCGCTCCTTTCCTTTCGCATCGCCCGCTAGTATCTCTAGTGGAGCCCATACTCGATCACAATAAGCCCGTTCCCGATCCTTGTCACGAAACATCGCGGCGCCATAGGCTCAGCCGGTGTGATGATCGTAAGTTCGAAGGGAATCCTTTCCAACTTTTCCGGTAGAGTCCGAGTCCTGTCAACCCTAGCTTTGAGCGCTGCTACCTCCTTCCCTGCAGCATTGTAGAGAACTGCCCTTTCGCCTACGAGTCTCATTATGTATGCTCCAGGGGGTAGCCGGCCTGTGCGGTCCTCACCAACATAGAGGCCACCCAACCAAATTGGCTCCTTCTTGCCAGGATACCCCAGTAGCTGTTGGACTTGAGAGAGAAAGGCTGATTCAGGGTGTGGAGGAACATAACCTATCAGGCGAGGCCCACCGTCGGACCACAAGACTGCCGAATCGAAATCTAAACGATCCTCTGCTTTTAGTGCGAACGGCGCAAATTGGTTCTGCAGCATCTTAACGATATTCGGTCTTGCGAATGGATTCCCGCCAACCTGCCCGTATCCAACAACGACCACGAGTGCCAGGAGCACCCCCAGCACTCCCCAAACCTTCCGATTGCGCAACATCGTACATCACCCCTTTGTGAGTTTCGGCCCCTTGGGCCGGGATTCAGCATCAGGATAAACTTCGAGCGTGAAAAAAACGTGAAATGACGAGAAAGGTGAAAATTTCGTCAAAGACAGATAAGCCTTGAAGGCGAATGGCGGCAGCACTATAATAACATTACGGGATGATGTCATATGAGCTTTGTGAGAACTCAGGTCTACCTCAAGCCTGAACATCATAGCTTCTTGAAGGAGGAGGCTAAGAAGCACAAAGTTTCCGTAGCAGAGTTGCTTCGCTGCATCCTTGACGACTACATGCAGCGAAGCAAAGCGAAAGAAGACTTTATGCAGATCGTCGCCCTGGGCCACAGCGGCCTCCAGGACGTCTCCGCCAAACATGATCAATACCTAGCTGAGGCGCTCCAGGCTGAGCATGTTCATTGATACTTCGGCATTCTACGCCCTGGCCGACAGCAGCGATCGCTACCACAAGGCTGCTAGAGCCTATTACGAATCGGTCGTGGGACAGAAGCGTCTGTTTACTACGGACTATGTGCTGGTAGAGTGCTGGTTTTTGATCGGCAGTAAGCTAGGGAGGAGCAAAGCCTTGGCCTTCTGGGATGGCCTCCGCTCCGGCATCGTTACCCTGATAGTCGTGCAGGGAAGAGATCTCGAAGCAGCCAGAAGGATCTTAGACGATTTCCCAGACCAAGATTTCTCTCTGGTGGATGCCACAAGCTTTGCCATAATGGAGCGGCTAGGGGAGAGGGAGGCCTTCACCTTCGATGAACATTTCCGGCTCTATCGTTTTGGCAAGCGGAGAAGTCAAGCATTCACTATCTTCCCTTAAGACCCTCTAACCGCGCCCAGGCCTGGAGAATCTTGCGGTTGATGGGAACACCCTCAAGAAAGCTCTTTCGGAGCGACTCCTCATGGATCTGCCCGGCCACACGGCAGACTTCGTCGTAAGCTCTCTGTAGATAAGCTTTGGCTTCATCGGTGCGCCCGCTCGCGTGTAATATCTGATAGTGCGTGAAATAGAAGCGCTGCGCTTGGGCGATTATCCCGTGCTGAGATTCGAGCACCTGCATGGCGCGCGTGGAGCAATCTACTGCTAAGCTTAATTGCCCGAGCCCTAGATGCGCCCGACCCTTCTCCGAAAACGTCTCGACTTCTAGGCCTTTCAGGCCCGCTTCGCTCAGCATACTCACTACGCGATCAAGATAATCGAGCGCTTCCGCGTAGCGCCCTTGCTCGTTCTGGAGCGTGCCCAGATTCAAGAGGATGACCCCCAGGCCCCGCCGGTCCCCCACTTCGCTCATAAGAGCATAAGCGCGTTCATAGCACTCTTGAGCACGCGCCCATTGGCCAAGGTCGCAGAATATCAGCCCCAGATTGTTGAGCGCTGCCGCTTGCCCCCACAGATCACCAGCCCTCTGAAATTCAGCGAGCGCGCGCTCTAAGTTCTGCTGGGCTTGCGCGTACTCCCCCACAAAGAGCTGAATGATCGCAAGATATCTCAGCGCGTATGCCTGACGGTGCCCATCGCCGAGAGATGCCCACAGCTCTCCCGCCCGTTGGAAGTGCTCTAATGCTTGACTATGCTCCCCCAGTTGCCCGTGAATATCACCAATATTATAGAGCACCCTCGCCGTGACAGAACGGTCAGGAAGTTTTTGGCTGATCTCTAAGGCTTCTCTCAGATCGTGCTGAGCGACTTCGCTGCGGCCTGCGGCCAGCTCGATCCACGCCTTCTTTTGATAAGCTTGGCAAAGCTGGGTTGTCTCGCCCAATCCTTGCGCAAGGGAGATCATCTCCGAGATCATAGCTTGCAGCTTCGCCAGCGCCGGCTTGATGTCGTAGATCGAGGGAAAGAGATCTGTGTAGCAATCCAAGAGCTCGAGCTTGGTCTTGCGCAAGCGCGCCGCGCCTTGGGCTCCGAGCTTGGGGAAGAGCCCAAGAGCCCTTTCGGTGAGCGTGAGGGCTTCGCGGTACGCATAAGCGCGCTGGGCCCGTCGGGCCGCTCGGAGCATATACGTGAGGGCTTTTTCCCATGCCCGCGCTCGCTCGTAGTGCCCCGCAAGCTCTTGGGAAAATTCTTCAAGGCGATCTGGACAGAGCTTCTCAAGCGCCTCGGCGATTCTCTTGTGTCCCAGTCGTCTTCGATCTGTGCTCAGCCCCTCGTAGACGACTTGGCGGACTAACTCGTGAGCGAAGCGATAGCGTCCCTCGCGCTCGACGAGCAGCCCCACACGGCGCAATTCATCGAGCCGGTCGAGCAGAGCTTCTTCAGGTTGGTGGAGGACCTCGCTCAAGAGCGGCAGCTCGCATGCCCGTCCGGCTATCGCCGCATAGCTCAGCACAGCGTGGGCCCGCTGGGGCACGCGCCGCAGCAAAGTCCCGATGAGCTCTTTTAAGCTCTCCGGCACCTGCGCCGCGCTGATCTCTTCCGTTGTGAGCCTCCAGAGCCCTTGGGGATCGCGCTGGAGCGTGCCGCTGGCTACCAGTGAACGCACAAGCTCTTGCACAAAGAGCGGGTTGCCCTCGGTCTCCGCGTAGAGCGTATCAAGAACTGCGCTGTCGTACTGATGCAAGAGCTGACTCAGCAATATATCTGTCTCTTCTCGCGTCAGCGGCGACAGCACAAGCGTCTGCGCACAATCCCTGGGAAGCCTATCGAGCCAGTTGCGCAGCGGGCTGCCCTCCTGGGCTTCTTCGATACGATATGTCCCGATGAAGAAGATTCGCTGGTCTTTTAGATGGGTTATGAGATAGCTCAGGTACTCCAAGGTTGCGCCGTCGGCCCAGTGCAAGTCGTCCAGAAAGAGAATCAGTGGGCGTTCGCGGGTGCAAAGCTCGAAGAGCCCCGTGAGCGCGGCGAACCAGCGGGCTTTGCCTTGGGCGAGTGGCAACGGGGGATTGGGTGCAAGATCGGGAAATTTTTCGTGAAGTTCAGGGATGAACTGAGCGAGCTCACTGCGCCAGAGGATAGGGAGCTGCGTGAGCGTCTCATCAGAGATCTGCTTCAGCCCATCGCGAGCAGCTTGGAGTATGGGATCGTAAGGTGGTGCGTCGGCGTAGGCTGCGCCACGGAGGCAGGCTGCGCCTGCACTATTTGCAAAATGCTCGACCAAGCGGGTCTTGCCCACGCCGACCTCGCCCCCGATCAAGAGGGCTTGGCCTGCGCCAGCGCACGTCTTCTGCCAGAGTTTGCCGAGCGCGTGACACTCGCGCTCGCGACCGACGAAGGGCGTCTCAGTGGGCAGTTCAACGGCGCGAATTGGCTCTGGCAGCGCACCGCTTAAGATCTTCTCGTAGAGCGCTTGGGTTTCAGGCAGGGGCGGGACGTGCAGCTCTCTCCGAAGAATTTCGCAGTACTCTCTGTATTGTCGCAGGGCTGCCGCGCGATCGCCACTGAGGGCGTAGAGCGTCATCAGCTCGCGGTGCGCCCGCTCGTGCCACGGGATGACGCGCACGATCTTTTCCCAGACGGAGATAGCTTTTGGAAATTCTCGATCTGTCTGATAGATCTCGGCGAGCTGCTCTAAAGCCTCCAAGTAGAGTGACTGGAGGCGCTCGCTCTCAGAGAGCGCCCAGTCTTCGTAGATATCTGCTAGGGGAGTGCCACGATAGAGCGCGATCGCTTGTTCTAAGGCCCTCACCCGGCCCCCTGGGCCATCCTCTCCCGTTTGAACGGGAGAGGGGCTGGGGGTGAGGGTGATAAGTCGCTCGAACTCCTCGCTATCGAGCCAGAAGTCCCCAGCTTTTGTATTGAATCGCACGGCACCGCCGGAGGTGATGAGCCATTGTTCTGAACCGAGCATCTTGCGCAGGAGCGAGAGGGCTTTCCGGAGATTGGCCCGCCCGTGCTCTTCATCGGCCTCGGGCCAGAACAGATTCGCGAGCGCCGTGCGCGGGTGAGCACGATCGTGTTGGAGGACAAGATAGATGAAGAGCTCCTTGACTTTTTGGGTTGGGAAGTCAAGGAGCTGCCCGTCGCGGCGGACCTCGATCTCCCCCAGAAGCTGAACTTCTAAGCGGGCCATCTCCGGTGCTGACTTTCACTTCACTAATAATACTGAAAAGTCAGCCGGAAGTTTCGCCCAGAAGTTCAGCTACGCCTCCTCGTACAGATATCTCTTGATGTCGAGCTTGCTCGACTTCTCGAAGGGCTTGTCGAGGATAATCAAGTCTTGCTGACTGTGTATGCGCTTGTACGGCGCAAATTCTTTGCTCTTCTCCTTGATCGCCTCCCAGATCATCTTCTTCAACTCTTCGGGAGAGTGCTTTTGCAAGAGCTCCGGCTTGGGATAGACGAAGGCTTTGATCACTTCGACGCCCTGGCGCTTGCCCCCCTTAATCATAATCTCTTCGATGAGGGGGATCTGCTTCAACTCAAATTCGATCTCCTCGGGGTAGACGTTCTTGCCCCCCTCAAGGACGATGACGTTCTTCTTGCGGCCCTTGATGTAGAGCCAGCCATCCTCGTCTAAGTATCCCAAATCGCCTGTGTGGAGCCAGCCGTCAGGGTCGAGGACCGCTCTGGTGGCTTCGGGGTTTTTGTAATAGCCCTTCATCACGTTGGGCCCACGGACGACGATCTCCCCGATGCCCTCTTCGTTGGGGTTGTCTATTCGTATTTCGACGCCGGGGACTGCTGGGCCGACTGAGCCGATCTTGTCGTTGAACGGCGTGCTGAACGTCAACACCGGTGAGGTCTCCGTCAGACCGTACCCCTCAATCATCCCGATCCCCAGCCGCCGTAAGCCGCGCATCACCTTGGTGTCCAAGGGTGCTCCACCTGAGAGAAAATATTTGAGCTGATTGCCCCCTACCAAGCGCTTCTTGATCTTCGTTCCCAGAAGAGTTGGCGCGTAGCGCCACAGGAAGCGCGCCAGACGGTTCTCTTGGATCGTGCTCTCTAGTTTCTCGTACATCGCATGGAAGAGCTTGGGCACGCCCACGAGAATACTGACTCTATTCTCGACCATGTATTTGGGCAGATTCTTATAGTCGTCGGTATAGATGAGCTGCGCGCCAGCATGGAGACAGCAGACGAGCACGATGAGCCCAAAGACGTGATACCACGGCGGGATCGCCAGAACCACATCGTGCTCAGTGAAGTCAATACGGCTGAGCGCGCTCTGAGCGTTGCTCACGATGTTCGTATGCGAGAGCATGACGCCCTTGGCATTGCCCGTCGTCCCCGAGGTGCAGAGCATCACCGCGACTTCCTCAGGGTCGGCGGGGACTCTCTCGAAGCGCTCGCTGCTGAGCCAATCGCTCACGGTGGGAACCCCCGGTAGACGGTCCATCGTCACGATGTGCTGGAGCTGTCTCTGATCTTTGACCATCTCGTAGTGTGGGGCGTCGGCGACCACGGCGCCGACAGCGTCCATATCGCGCAATACGTGCTGGACCTCTCTCGTTTGCCAAGAGGCATCGATGGGCAAAGCTATCCCTCCAGCCTTGAGAATCCCTAAGAAGGCGATCGCCCAGTCGGTGCGGGGTCTCCCAATGATCGCAAACTTCTCGCCCTTTTGAAGGCCGCGCTTCTTCAGGGTCGTCGCAAATTGATCCGACTTTCTCTGCAGTTCCCCATAAGAGATCTGGTCGTATCCCTCGGTGGGCTTAGGGATCTTGATGGCAATCTTGTCGGGGTGCCGGCTCACCTTATGCTCGATCAGATCAACAATCGTCTCCGTGCGTAAAGCTATGCTCATAGAGACCCTCCTTCACTCGATCCATCGTCCGTCTTCAAGATATTGTTGAGCTTCTAGCGCGGCGATACACCCGTCGGCGGCCGCGATCACCGCTTGGGCGTATTCCCCAGAGAACTTTCTGACATCGCCCACGGCGAAGACCCCGGGGATCTTCGTGCGCGTGCGCTCGTCCGTGAGAATGTAGCCCTTCTCGTCCATCTCGAGCTTCCCCTTAAGAAACTCGGTGTTGGGCCGATGCCCGATGCTCACGAAGATCCCCTGAATATCGCGTATCTCAGTGAGCTTGCCCGTGGCCAAGTCTTTGAGGACCACGCCCTCGACCCGCTTGTCCCCAAGAACTTCTTCGACGACGGCGTTCCAGATGAACCCAAACTTTGGATGGGCTTTCACTTTCTCGACCAAGAGTTGATCTTTGGCGCGGATCGCTTTGGGGTCGTCTTGGGGATGGCGCACCACCATGCGCACGGAGTTCACCAACTTTAGTAGAAAGAGCGCCTCGGTGAACGCCGCGTCTCCCGCCCCGACTATGAGAACGTCTTTGTCTCGAAAGAAATAGCCATCGCACGTGGCGCAGTAGGAGACGCCTCGCCCCAGAAGCCGATCAGCGTTCTTGGCGGGGAGCTTCACGGGTTCCGCGCCGGTGGAGATAATAACTGCGGGGGCTTCGTAGAGCCCCTGATCGGTCTTAACGATTCTCTTCGCCCCACTGATGACGAGATCTTTGGCTTCTTCGATCTTGATCTCGACGCCGAATCGTTGGGCCTGCTGGACCATGCGCTGCATCAGTTCCGGGCCCATGATGGGCTCAGGAAATCCCGGAAAGTTTTCTACTTCCGTGGTGTCGTTGAGCTGGCCGCCAGGGGTCTTCTTATCTAAGATGAGCGTCTTGAGTTTGGCGCGACCAGCGTAGATCGCAGCCGTCAGCCCTGCAGGCCCGCCACCAACGATAATCAGATCATACATCTATCTGTTCTCCTCCTTTGTCGAGAACCCCCTATGATAGCGTGTGAGGGGAGAATAAAGCAAATGTGGGTGAGGGCCTCCTTGCTAAACTTCAAAAAATCAGTAAACTGTAAGTTATCAATCTATACTCATCGCCCGCTCCCATGCGGGATGTGCGATCCTTGAAACTCTACAGAGGAGGATTTTCTTATGGTCGTTAAAGCACCAAAAGTGCAGGACTCCACAGCGCTCTTCCAGAAGATGAGCCAATACGTCCCTCGGGCGGTCTCCCCGTTAGCGCCGTTTATTATAGCTGAGGGTCGCGGCGCCATAGTGAGAGACCTCGAGGGGAACTCCCATATTGACTTTACTGGGGGCTGGGGATGCCTCATCGTGGGGTATGCCCATCCCAAGGTCGTGCGCGCCATCCAAGAGCAAGCGGAAAGATTCACCCACACCGACTGCAGCGTCATCATGTATGACGTCTACATCGAGCTTGCGGAGCGCTTGGTCAAGCTTGCCCCCGGCCCATCCCCAAAGAAAGCGATCTTCTTCAACTCTGGGGCAGAAGCCGTGGAGAACGCCGTCAAGATCGCCCGATCGTATACAAAACGCAAAGCTGTCGTCGTCTTTGAGGGTGCTTTCCATGGACGGACATACATGGCCCTCACGATGACCCACAAAGCCAAGCCCTATAAAGAGGGCTTTGCTCCGTTCTGTTCTGATGTCTATCGCATGCCCTTCCCCAATCCCTATCGTAATCCTATGGACTTTCGCCACTGGGAGAAGCAGCTCTTGAGTCTCGTCAATCCCGACGAGATCGCCTGCATCGTCTTTGAGCCGGTGCAGGGCGAGGGGGGGTTTGTCGTCCCCCAAGAGGGCTTTGTGCAATTCTTGCGGGAGCTCACCCACAAGCATGGCATTGTCTTGGTCGCCGACGAGATCCAGACGGGCATAGGGCGCACCGGAAAGTTTTACGCGACTGAGCATTACGGCATCGAGCCCGATCTGATTACGCTCGCGAAGTCGCTTGCCGGGGGGATGCCCTTGAGCGCCGTCGTCGGTGTGCAGAAAGTGATCGACGCGCCGGGGGACAGCGCCATCGGCGGGACGTATGTGGGCAACCCTGTGGCATGCGCGGCGGCCCTTGCCGTGCTCGAGATCATCGAAGAAGAGCGCTTGCTCGAGCGTGCGGTGGAGCTCGGTCAGTACATGCGCGAGCGCTTCGAGCAGATGCAGAAGAAATACGAGATCATCGGGGACGTGCGCGGCTTAGGGGCAATGGTCGGCATCGAACTTGTCAAAGACCGCACGACCAAAGAGCCCGCCTCAGATGAGACGATGGCCGTCGTTCAGGAGTGCTTGGCCAACGGCGTGATCATCGCCAAGGCAGGCTTATATGGGAACGTCATCCGCATGCTCATCCCGCTCGTGATCAAAGAGGACGAGCTGAAGCGCGGTCTTGATGTGCTCGAGCAGGCGATCGCGAAGGTGTCGCGCTAGGGAATCCCTCACCCCTCAACCCCTCTCCCGTGGGTAAGCCACGGGAGAGGGGCCAGGGGTGAGGGCCATTAAAAGAGATCAGAGGGCGCTTCTATATCTTCTTGAGGTAGCTCCTCGATGAACCGCGAGGGCGCATTGAAGAGGAGCGAGCCGTAGAGCGCCCGCTGAGCTGT
>Ga0197142_1004565_pt1 | contig 11157 bp, 8 predicted proteins | sample GBS60_MetaG_FD_148614 | JGI IMG/M metagenome (GOLD analysis project Ga0197142, IMG submission 148614) | Sediment microbial communities from Great Boiling Springs, Gerlach, Nevada, United States - GBS 60_MetaG | ecosystem: Environmental > Aquatic > Thermal springs > Hot (42-90C) > Sediment... | reverse complement strand
GACCGGCAGCGTCATCGCTCCAACGGCAGCCCTGGAACGCCGTTTCGTTCGGGTTATCGGCCTTTCCCGGGCGGGACCTCCACGGCGCCGTAGCCACCGCCGCCGGGGGTCTCCACCCGGATACGGTCGCCGGCGCGGGCACGAAACGAAATCTTGCCGGGCAACGGCTGCGGTTGAGCGGTCTCCCCGGCTGCCGTCGGCTTCGGTAGATACCAGTTGGCGCCCGGGGCGCCGGGTCCGCCCCCGGCCGCGCCCCAGGGCGCGTGCCGTCGCCGTTCACTAAGCAGGGTTACCTGGGCATCGGCCAGGAGTTCGATCTCGCGCACCAGGCCATCGCCCCCGCGCCGACGGCCGGCGCCGCCCGAACCACGGCGCAAGGCATAGCGGGTCACCCGCAGGGGATAGGCGTATTCCAGGGCCTCGACGGGGGTGTTCAGCGTATTGGTCATGTGCACATGGACGCCCGACCATCCGTCCGCCTCGGCGCCGGCGCCCATGCCTCCGGCCACGGTCTCGTAATAGGCAAAACGGCCGCCCGTGCGGGGATCGTCTCCGCCGATGGTGATGTTGTTCATCGTACCCTGGGAGGCTGCCGGCACCCGCTCCGGCAGCGCCTGCGCGAAGGCGCCCAGAAGCACATCCACAATCCGTTGCGAGGTCTCCACATTGCCCGCGGCCACGGCGCGGGGAAAGCGGGCGTTCACCAGCGTCCCTTCCGGCAGGATCACATCCACCGGACGGAAAATGCCGGCGTTGGTCGGCACCTCGTCATCGGCCAGCAGACACCGCACCACATAGAACACGGCCGAGAGCGTGACGGCAGCCACCGCATTGATGCCGCCCGGCGCCTCCGCAGCCGTGCCGGTGAAATCCACCCGCAGCCGCTCGCCTTGGGCTTCGATGGTCACCACGATGGGGAGGTCGGTAGTGCCCATGCCGTCATCATCCATGACATCCTGAAAGCGGAAACGGCCGCGCGGCATCGTCCGGATGAGATGGCGTACCATGGCCTCGGCGTAGTCCTGCAAATGCGCCATGGCAGCATGAAGCACGTCATGGCCGTAGCGACGGGCCAACGCCCGCAAGCGGTCGGCGCCCACCTCGTGGGCCGCCACCTGTGCGGTCAGGTCGCCCAGGCGTTCCTCGGGCGTGCGGCTGTTGCGGGTGATCAGGTCGAGGATGCCCTCGTCAAGCCGACCATGCCGCATCAGGCGCACAGGGGGGATGATCAGCCCCTCCTGGAACAGCTCGGTGGCCAGGGGCATGGAGCCGGGCGTCATGCCACCCACATCGGCGTGATGGGCACGGCTGGCCACATAGCCCAGCAGGATCGGTTCCCCGGCCGCGGTGCGGTCATACACCGGCGAGACGAGGGTGATATCGGGCAGATGCGAGCCGCCGTGATAGGGGTCGTTCAGGGCGACGATGTCGCCTTCGGCCAGGTCGGGAAAACGCGCCAGCGCCGCCGCCACCGAGAGCGGCATGGCGCCCAAATGGACCGGGATGTGGGCAGCCTGGGCCACCATCAGGCCGCGGGGATCGAAAACGGCGCAGGAAAAATCGCGGCGTTCTTTGATGTTCGGCGAAAAGGCCGTGCGCCCCAGGGCGGCCCCCATCTCCTCGGCCACCGCCGTCAACAGATGCTTCATGATCGCCAACAAAATCGGATCGTCCATCGGTTCCTATCCTTCAGGAATTCGGGGTTATCACCAGATGGCCCCACGGGTCCACCTGAGCCTGCCAGCCGGGCAGCAGCACGGTGGTGGCATCCTCCTGCACCACCAGAGCCGGGCCGAGAAGGTGATGTCCGGCCCGGAGTCGCGGCCGTTCGTACACCGCCGCGGCCAGCCAGGCGCCGGCCGCGCGCAGCCAAGTCTCGCCCACTTGCGCCGGCCTCGGATCGGGCGATGTGGCCGGTGCGATGGTGGGCAGCTCCGGTTTGGCCCGTAAGCCGCGGCCGGTGACCCGCACATTGACCAGTTCCACCGGGGCCTCCGGCCGTGCGTAGCCGTAGCGTTGCCGATGGGCCGCATGAAAACGGGCCGCCGCGGCGGCCGGATCGCAGTCAGCGGCCGCTACGGTCAGCTCGAAGGATTGACCGCGGTAGCGCAGATCCAGGGCCGGCTCCACCGCCATAGCCGCCGCCGTAAAGCCCTGCTCGGCCAGGGCCTGGCGCACCTGGCTCAGGAGAGGGACCAGCGCCGCCTGCAGCTCGTCTGCGGTCATGGCGTCCAGAGGCCGCATCACGGTGTGCGACGCATCCACGGTGAAATCGGCCAGGATCAGCCCCAGCGCCGAGAGCACACCGGGATGGCGGGGCACAAGGACACGGCCGATGCCCAGGGCCGCGGCCAGGGTCAGGGCATGCATCGGACCGGCGCCGCCGAAGGGGACCAGGGTAAACCGCCGCGGGTCGAAGCCGCGCGCCACGGAGATGACCCGGATGGCCTGTTCCATGGCCGCATCGGCAATGCGCACGACCCCCTCGGCCAGATCCACGAGGGAAAGGCCCAGCCGCGCGGCGAGAGGGCGGGCCGCCGCCTCGGCGGCGTCGCGGTCGAGCCGCATACGACCGCCCAGGAAATGGCTTGGATCCAGCCGGCCCAACAGCAGGTTGGCATCGGTGACGGTAAAATGGCGACCGCCGCGGCCATAACAGGCCGGACCCGGTTCGCTACCGGCGCTGGCCGGCCCCACGCGCAGAACGCCGGCCGTGTCGATCCAGGCAATCGAACCGCCGCCCGCACCCACGGTGTGGATATCCAGCATGGGTACCCGCACCGGCCAGCCTTCGATGCTGCCCTCGGTGGTGCGGCGGATGGCGCCGTCGGCCAGGGAAACATCGGTCGAGGTGCCGCCCATGTCGAAGGTGATGATGTGGTCATACCCGGCCAGACGGGCGATGTGGAAAGCCCCGGCCACACCGGCCGCCGGCCCCGAAAGGAGGGTGCGCACCGCCTCCCGCCGCGCCGTGGCCGCATCCAGAATGCCCCCGGACGATTGCATGATCCAGAGGGGATGACCTGCCAGTCCCTCTTCCAGGGCATCGAGATAGCGGGTCATCAAGGGCGAGACATAGGCATTGAGCACGGTGGTGGCGGTGCGCTCGAACTCGCGGAATTCGGGCAGAATGGTCGAGGAAAGGGAAACCGATAGCCCTCGTTGCGCGGCCAGACGGCCGATCTTCTGTTCGTGGACCGGGTTGGCAAAGGCAAAGAGCAGGCACACGGCCAGGGCTTCGGCGCCGGCGGCGACGATGGCATCCAACACCGCCGCTACGGCGTCTTCATCGAGTGGGATCAGCACCTGTCCGTCGGCGGCCACCCGCTCGACCACCTCGAAGCGCAAGTCCTCAGGCACAGGCAGCCAGCGCGGGGCAAAGGTGAGGCGATAGAGGCTCGGGCGGGTCTGCCGGCCGATGGCCAGGACATCGCGGAAACCCGCCGTGGTGATGAGGGCCGTCACCGCGCCACGGTGTTCCAAAACGGCATTGGTCGCCACCGTCGTGCCATGGGAGACGACCGTACCCGGCGCCACGGCCAGGGCGGCCATGCCCTGCAGCAAGGCCGTGGCCGGGTTGGCTTTGGTCGAAAGCAGTTTGTAGATGCGGAGGTCGCGACCGTCGTAATAGACCAGGTCGGTGAAGGTGCCGCCGACATCGACGCCGAGGAGGGTGGGCATAGCAGGGGGTTCCAAAAACGGTGGCCAGAAGACAAGATATCGACGTAGGAGGGAACCTTCCCAATGCCGGAGATGAGGAAGCGCATTGCCAGGCCGCATTTTTGATGGTACAATCCTCTTCAAATCTCCGCAACCCGCAGTCAGGTGCTTATAGCACCGGCCGTCTTCGTCTCCATCTCCCTATCAGGAGTTTCCTATGAACCAGACCATCGTTGACCTGCTTGGCGATGAGGCCGAAAGCCTCTTGACCTATGAGTGCAAGGGTATTCCCAAAAGTATGCTCCATCTGCCCGGTCCCGACTTCGTGGATCGGGTGGTGGCTCTGAGCGACCGTCCCACGCCGGTGCTGCGCAACTTCCAGGCCCTGTTCAATCACGGCCGCCTTGCCGGCACAGGCTATCTCTCCATTCTGCCGGTAGACCAGGGCGTCGAACACAGCGCCGGCGCTTCCTTTGCGAAAAATCCCATTTATTTTGATCCCGAAAACATCGTCAAACTGGCCATTGAAGGCGGATGCAATGCCGTTGCCTCAACTCTGGGCGTTTTAGGGGCAGTTGCCCGCAAATACGCACACAAGATCCCGTTTATTGTCAAATTTAATCATAACGAATTTCTGACCTATCCCAACAAATACGATCAGATCATCTTCGCCAGCATCAAACAGGCGCGCGATATGGGCGCCGTGGCCGTGGGCGCCACCGTTTACTATGGCTCGGCCGAGTCCTCCCGGCAGATCGTGGAGGTGAGCCGGGCTTTCGAAATCGCCCACGAGATGGGATTGGTGACGGTGCTCTGGTGCTACCTGCGCAACAGCGCCTTCAAGAAGGACAAGGACTATCATGTGGCGGCCGACCTGACCGGCCAGGCCAATCATCTGGGCGTGACCATCGAGGCCGACCTGATCAAGCAGAAGATGGCCGAGAACAACGGCGGCTATCTGGCCCTGAGCACCAAGGAAAATCCCTACGGCAAGATTGACAAGCGGGTTTATACCGAGCTGATGACCGATCACCCCATTGACTGGACCCGCTACCAGGTGGCGAACTGTTACATGGGCCGCGCCGGTCTGATCAACTCCGGCGGGGCTTCGGGCGAGAACGACTTTGCCGAAGCCGTGCGCACGGCCGTGATCAACAAACGCGCCGGCGGTATGGGGTTGATCTCCGGCCGCAAGGCGTTCCAGCGGCCCATGGCCGAAGGGGTCAAGCTGCTCAACCTCATCCAGGACGTCTACCTGGACGAGAGCATCACCATCGCCTGAGCCGATCCGGGGAATAAGAGCCGAACTTCAGGGGTTGCGGCCGGGCGGCCCTTTGTATGGCCTGGGGCCGCCGGCCGCAACCCAACCGTGCCCACGGCCAAAGGGGATGCGGCGCCAATGATGTCCTGCGCCAGGCGCTGCATCACGGCAGACCCTCTGTTCCCCATCCCCCACAAGGGGGCGGAGGGTGCCCGACCCGGGCAACCCCCAGGCCCTGGACCGTCCCCACCGCCTGCTTCCACTCCCCGCCCTACACACCCTCACCCTCACCTCCCCGCGCGACGCCCCAGGGCTATCCTGCCTGCCGGCGCCACCCGGCGCGGCGGCGCCGTGCCGATGCCTGGGGGGCCATCCCCGCAGCCCTTGCGCCCACGGCCTCCTTTTGACCGGTTGGCGGCAAAAGAGGGCCATACGCCGGCACCCTGCTGCGCGATCTGATGGGTGGCCTGGCAGTCTTCCAGGACACGCTGGCAAAGCCGGTGAAAGTTGCGGTCATACCAGGAGGGAGACGGCAACACCGTCTTCTGCTCATTTCCTGAAGGTATCCAACCCATGGCTCGAAAACACATCGCCCTTTTGGTTGGGATCGTCATCGTGAGTCTGTTCTTTTGGTTTCTCATCGCTCCACCGCGCGTTTGGTTGAACATCACCAAGTCGGTGACGCCGACGGCAGCCACCGGCGCCCTTCTGGTGGAAAAATACAAATGCCGCGACTGTCATCGCATCGCCGGTCGCGGCGCGCTCAAAGCGCCAGGCCTGGATGGCGTCACGCGGCGCAGCGATGATCCGCTTCACCTGACGCTACGCCTCTGGCTGCGCAATCCGAAAGCCGTCAAAAGAGACACCGCCATGCCCAACTTCCGCCTCTCTGACAGCGAGATCGAGGCCATTGTCCGCTATTTGATCGAAATAGATCAGAGTCGGTAAAGCGGTCTTGGAGATGCGGGGCGGTTTGGCCATGCGTCAGCCAAGAGGGCGATTCATGACCACGAAGCCCGGCAATCGGCAGAGGCGTCGTGGTGTCCGGGCTGTGACGGGCGACTGCGCTCCAAAGCCCGCCGTCCCCTTCTCCTGTTCCTCAGCGGTCAACAGGCCGGACATCCTGGACGAACACAAAGATGGCCATTTCCAGAGGGATGGCATGAATCATCTCGCCCAGGCGGAGCGTCATGGTCTCGCCCCCGCGTGCCAGGATTTCGACCTGGGTGCCGGGATAGATGCCACAGGCCCCCAGCTCGCGCAACAGCACGGCATCGTGATCGCTCACTTCGGCGATCAGCGCCCTTTGCGCCGGTTGCAGATCGGCCAGGCGCTCCCGTGGCGAAGAAGCCATTTCCCCCTCGCGCGTGGGAATAGGCGCACCATGCGGGTCAAGGGTGGGGTAGCCCAGCAGGGCGTCAATGCGATCTTCCAGGTCTTCGGAGAGGATATGCTCCCACTTATCGGCTTCTTCGTGCACCCGATCCCAGGGCACGCCCAGGGCTTCGGCCAGATACAGCTCGATCAGACGGTGATGGCGAATGACCTCGAGGGCGATCTTGCGGCCGGCTTCGGTGAGGATAACCCCCTGATAAGGCTCATAGGCGACCAGGTGCATGTCGGCCAGTTTTTTGATCATGCCTGTGACCGAGGCCGGCGTCACCCGCAGACGTTCGGCCAGGGCGGTGGTGGCCACTCTGCCCTGGTCATGCTCGATTTCGTAAATGGTCTTGAGATAGTCTTCAACGGCCGGGGTACGCATGGCAGCCGGGAGGAACGAAAAAACGATCCGATGCGAGCGAGAGGGGCGGAAGCTAAAGGGCTACTCCGATTATCCGTCTTTTGCGTCTTTCTGTCCACCGGCGCCGCGAGGGAGACAAAAGCGAGGTCTCCCGAAACCAGGGCTTTCTCCCGTAGTCGCTCCTCGGCCCCGTTTGCAGTCGAAAAGACCCGACCCGCCGATTTGCCAAATCGTCTATCCTCTGCTATCGTCCTCCCTGCCACCGACCTCCCAGCGGTGAGCTGCCCTTGGCGGTGACAATCCGTCCGCTCGGATCCGCGCAGACCGAGACGGCTACCGGCTTAGCGCCTATCCGGAACCCCGGCAGGGTGGATGTTCTCCTGGCGGCCTGAAAAGGCCGTCCCCAGGGTGTTTGCGGATGGGCCTTTGTTCCCGGCTTTTCGGCCACAGGTCTGCGCCTGTGGCTTTTTTGTTATGGCGCCGTTCGACCCATCGCACCGTCTCCGGCATGGCTTTAGCCATCTCCTCCGCTCCCTGGATGTCCGTTGGCCATGACCACCCTGCCTCGCCTGGTCATCATCGGTGCCGGCCGCGTGGGTAGCACCCTGGCCCTGGCTGCCCATCGCGTCGGTTATCCGGTCACGGCCGTGTACAATCGTACCCCCTCGCGTGCTCAGGCCCTGGCGCAAGCGGTGGGGGCCATGGCGTGTAACGACCTGGCCACGGCCGTCGCCGTTGGCGATCTGGTGTTCCTGGCCGTGAGCGACGATGCCATTGCCCTCGTGGATGCGGCCGCCGCCGACGCCTGGCGGCCGGGCCTGGGCGTGGTCCATCACTCCGGTCTGCACGGGAGCGGTATCTTGCGCCATGCTGCCGCCGCCGGCGCCCTGACCGGCACCCTTCATCCCCTGCAGACGATTGCCGATCCGCAGACGGCCCTCGACCTGTTGCCCGGGGCCTGTTTTGGTCTCAGCGGCCATCCCGATCTTCTGCCCACCCTGCACGAGTTCGTCCTGGCCCTGGGCGGGCGACCGCTCATCGTGCCCGATGCGGCCAAACCCCTTTATCATGCCGCCGCCGTTTTCGCCAGCAACTACGTCATCGCCTGTTTTGCGACGGCGGTAGCGCTCCTGGGCGAATTGGGCATCGCCCCTGAGGACGGGGCTCGTGCCCTCTTGCCGCTCATCCGGGGCGCTGTGGACAATCTGGAACACCGCGGGTTGCCTGCTGCCCTGACCGGGCCTATCGCTCGCGGGGATCTGGGCACCCTGCAGGCGCATCAACAGCAACTGGCCGCACGACGGCCCGATCTGCTGAGCCTTTACCGTTGCCTGGGCCGGGCAACCATCCCCGTAGCTGCGGCCCAGGGCCATCTTTCCTCCACCTGTCTGGCCGCGCTGGCCGACGTTCTCGCCGATGGAAGCGGAGACACGCCATGAAGACAACCATTCGCCACATCCAACAGAAAAAAGCCCAGGGGGAACCCATCGTCATGCTCACGGCCTATGACTACACCTCGGCCCGCATCGCCGCGGCCGCCGGCGTGGACATCATCCTCGTTGGCGACAGCCTGGGGATGGTCATCCAGGGCTACGAAACGACCCTTCCCGTTACCCTGGAGGATATGATTTACCATACCCGGGCCGTCGTGCGCGGGGCGCCGGAGAGCCTGGTCGTCCTGGATATGCCGTTCATGACCTATCAGGTCTCGCCGGAACAGGCCCTGACCAATGCCGGGCGGGCGTTGCAGGCCACCGGCGCCGCCGCGGTCAAGCTCGAAGGCGGCGCCCATATGGCCGCGACGGTGCGCCGTCTGGTGCAGGTGGGCATCCCGGTCATGGGGCATATCGGCCTGACCCCCCAGAGCGTGCATCAATTGGGCGGCTGGCGGATCCAGGGCCGTAGCTCGGCCGAGGCCGACCGTCTGATCGCCGATGCCGAAGCCCTGGCCGAGGCCGGCGCCTTCAGCATCGTCCTGGAACTGGTGCCTATCGAGCTGGCCGCGGCCATTACCGCCCGTGTGCCTGTACCCACCATCGGCATCGGCGCCGGCCCCTATTGCGACGGCCAGGTCCAGGTGTGGCACGACATCCTGGGTCTGTTCCCCGACCTGCAACCGAAACATGCCCGGCGCTACGCCGAGATCGGCACCCTCATGCGGCAGGCCGTGGAGCAATACGTCGAGGAGGTGCGCCATCGCGCCTTCCCCACTGCCGCCCATGCCACCCATCTGCCTGCAGAATTGGCTGCCCTGTACATGCCCCCATCGCCGGCTCCTGACGACGCCCCATCCCCCGCCTTTGCTGCCAAAGCGGCCTGAGCTTATGGAGGTTATCACGACGGCAGCGGCGATGACGGCGCGACGCCGTGAGCTGACGGGCACCGTCGGCCTGGTTCCCACCATGGGCTATCTGCACGAAGGTCATTTGAGCCTGGTGCGACGGGCGCGCGCCGAAAACGACATCGTCATCGCCACCATTTTCGTCAATCCCAGCCAGTTCGGTCCTCATGAAGACCTGGCCACCTATCCCCGCGATCTGCCGCGCGATCTGGCTCTGTTAGAGGCCGAAAAGACCGACATCGTCTTCGCACCGGCCACCCCGGCCGAAATGTATCCACCCGGTTATCAGACCTGGATCGACCTGACCGACCTGCCCACAAAGCTGGAAGGGGCGCGGCGACCGGGGCATTTTCGCGGGGTCGCCACGATTGTTGCCAAGCTCTTCAACCTGACCCGGCCCCATCGGGCCTATTTCGGCCAGAAAGACGCCCAGCAATGCGTGGTCATCCGCCGTCTGGTAGCCGACCTGAATTTCGATCTGGAGGTTGTGGTGTGCCCCACGGTGCGGGAACCCCACGGTCTGGCCATGAGCTCCCGCAATGCCTATCTGAACCCGGAAGAACGCGTACGGGCGGCGGTGCTCTATCGGGCCTTGCAGGCCGCGGCCGCGGCTTTGGCTGCCGGTGAACGGGATGCCGAGGCACTACGGCAGGTCATGGGGCAGGTTCTGGCCGCCGAGCCGCTGGCGCAGGTGGATTATGTGAGCATTGCCGATCCGGAGACATTGGACGAGCTCAGCGGGGAGCTGCGCGGGCCGGCCCTGGCTTCCCTGGCCGTGCGCATCGGCCGCGCCCGTCTGATCGACAACCTGCTGCTGACGCCGTAGGCCGGGCTATCGACGGATGGCAGGCCGCCTCCAACCCATCGGCCTCCCCATCCCCCACCTTCGCCCGGCGCTGACAACCCGGACGAGGCCGTTCTCTCGCGTCCGGCGCGTATCCAGCCCCAGAACCGTCCGGGCAATGGCCTTGATTGCATAGGCAAAGTACAAACCCCTCCCTTTTGTCATGGCGAGCGTAGCGCCTGTCCCGCCTGTCACGAGCGCAGCGTGGTGAAGCGCAGCGTGGGGGTGGTGGAGCGCAGCGCTTGCCCTGAGCGCAGCGTGGGGGTGGGGAAAGCCATCTCCCGGCAGGCAAGGGGATGGCTTCGCCGCCGATGGCAGCTCGCCATGACAAGGGTGGGTAGGTGGTTACCTTGATTGCCTGAATCGGCGAGGCGATGTATCATTCCCTTGGCCTCTCACCTTTTCGGATCGTCGCCGGTGCCGCCTTTATGCCCGATTGGATTCTCCACAACGCCCTCGTTTATACCCAATGGGATGCGCATCCCTGGGCCGAGGCCGTCGCCATCCGCGGGGAACGCGTCCTCGCCGTCGGCCGCGACGCCGATGTATTGGCCCTGGCCTCCTCACGGACGGCCTGCCATGACCTCGGCGGTGCCCTGGTTCTCCCCGGCTTCACCGATGCCCACATTCACTTCCATGACCTGGCCCGCCGCCGCAACGAGGTTGACCTCGCCGGTGCCGCCGATCTCGGCGAGGTTCAGGCCCGGATTGCCGCTCATGCCGCCCGTTTGCCGGCCGAAGCCTGGGTGCTGGGCCACGGTTGGAACGAGAGCACCTGGCCCCATCCCCGTTTTCCCCATCGCCATGACCTGGATGCCGTCACCGGCGGGCGGCCTGCCGTTTGCTGGCGCGCCGATCTGCATGCCGCCTGGGCCAATTCTGCCGCCTTGCGCCTGGCCGGCATCGGTCCCGATACGCCCGACCCGCCGGCCGGTATCATTGACCGGGATGAACACGGCCAACCCACCGGCATCCTGCGCGAACTGGCCATTGACCTGATTCGTCGGGTCATCCCCTCCCCGTCGGAAGCGGTCTGGCTGGAGAACCTGCGGGCCGTGGCTGCCGACCTCAATCGGTTGGGGCTTGTCGGTGTGCACGATCAGCGCATGAAAGACCATGCCGAAGAGGGCCGCCTGGCCTTGCAGCGCTACAGCCGGCTACGAGCCGAGGAGGGTCTGACCCTGCGCATTGCCTGCAACGTCGAGGCCGCCAATCTGCCCCATCTCATTGCCCTGGGCCTGATCAGCGGCTTCGGCGACGATTGGTTACGCCTGGGCCACATCAAGCTGTTTGCCGATGGCTCGTTGGGT